>Ga0116143_10005200_pt1 | contig 11874 bp, 10 predicted proteins | sample AD_UKC034_MetaG_FD_89745 | JGI IMG/M metagenome (GOLD analysis project Ga0116143, IMG submission 89745) | Active sludge microbial communities of municipal wastewater-treating anaerobic digesters from USA - AD_UKC034_MetaG | ecosystem: Engineered > Bioreactor > Anaerobic > Digestate | place: USA...
GCCGTGGTGTAAGGGGTAGCAATCTTAGGGTAAAATTAAAATTGACCTATGAAGAAATTGCAAAAGGTGTTACAAAAAATATTAAAGTTAAAAAACATGTAGTTTGCTCAACATGTAGTGGAAGCGGAGCAAAAGATAAAGGCAGTGTGCAGACATGTGGTACCTGTGGTGGCAGTGGACAAGTTAGAAGAGTACAAAATACTTTTCTTGGCCAGATGCAAACCGTAACAACATGTCCCACCTGCAACGGAGAAGGAAGTACTGTAACTGCTAAATGTACTAATTGCAAAGGTGAAGGAAGAGTGTACGGTGAAGAAACAGTTAGTATTGATATTCCGGCTGGTGTGCAGGAAGGTATGCAAATGAATGTAAGCGGTAAGGGAAATGCAGGAGAAAGAGGTGGTATGGCAGGTGATCTGATTATCCTGATAGAAGAAGAGCCTCATAAAGAATTGCACCGGGAAGGATTAAATGTTGCTTATGAACTGCATCTTTCATTTACCGATGCGGTATTTGGCACCCAGGTAGAAGTGCCTACAATTGATGGAAGAGCCAAAATTAAAGTACCTGCAGGTACGCAAAGCGGAAAAATATTCAGGCTGAAAGGCAAAGGATTTCCGGCTGTAAATTCTTATGAAAAAGGGGATCAGCTTATACAGGTAAGTGTATGGACCCCTCAGCATCTTAGCTCTGAGGAAAAGGCAACTTTGGAAAAGTTGAGCCACTCTCCCAATTTTAAACCACATCCTGATAAAAATGAGAAAAATTTCTTTGATAAGATAAGAGAAATGTTTTCATAATTACCAATTCGTGCCAGTTCCTTTTTTCTTCTTGATTTTTGAATAAAGTGTCTTCGCATGTTGCAAAAGGCTTATGAATTCTTTTTGTAGTAAATCATTACTGCCTGAAGATTCCTGGGCCATAGTTATCACTTCATTCCAGCCAATATCTTTTACAAATGGTGAGTTGCGTAATAAAGAACCAAACATCGCAACGGATGCTGAAAAATGGTAACATTTATCCACTTCTGCAAATGGGATAAACTCGAACCGGCTGTTATGGATAAATTGTTGCTGCTTTTTATCATTTGGAAGCCTGTATTGCAATTTAATATCAGCAAACTTCCCGGTAGTAAAGTTATCCTTAATTGCTCCCTTGTTGATTTCTGTAGGCACAACTTCAAACATGGCGATCATTGAATGCCCTGAGCCGATCTCACCTCCTTCTATAGTAGACAATGAATCCCTTAAAGCCCCTACTTTATTATCGAAACCAACCAGGCGATACTCCTTTACATACTCAGGGTTAAATTCTACATTCATATACACATCATCTGCTACAGAATAGAGGGTCTGTGTAAATTCTTTCAGCAATACTTTTTCAGCTTCTTTATAATTATCCAGGTAGGCAAAATTTCCATTTCCTTTCTCTGCCAGTAAATGAATTTTAGAGTCCTTGTAATTTCCCATTCCAACTCCGAGACAGGTAAGATAAACTCCCGATTCCCGTTGTGCGGTGATCATTTCATCCAGTTCTGCTTCGGTTTTCAAGCCCACATTGAAATCCCCGTCCGTAGCCAGTATCACCCGGTTATTTCCTCCCTTTATGTAATGGTTACGGGCCACACTATAGGCCAGCTTAATACCTGATTCTCCGGGAGTAGAGCCGCCGGGAGTCAGTTCATCAATTGCTTTCAGGATTTTCTCTTTTTCGCCACCGCTGGTAGTGTTTAACATCACACCGGTAACTCCTCCATAAACAACGATAGCTACAGAATCTTTATCCCGGAGATTATTGACCAGCAAACGAAAAGCAGATTGAAGCAGCGGGAGCCTGTTAGGCATATCCATTGATCCTGATACATCAATTAAGAACACCAGGTGACTTGGGGGAAGTGTATCAAGATTCAGTTTCCGGGAAGAAAGATTGATATAATACAACTGGTTATCCTGATTCCATGGACAGGTACTCAGTGTAGTTTTCAAATGGAAAAGATCTTCACCAGCCGGCGTTTGATAATTGAGGTTAAAATAATTTAGCATTTCCTCAATACGAACTGCATCAGGAGGAACCAATGAATTTAGTGTGATAAATCTCCGGATATTACTATATGAAGCCCTGTCAACATTCAACGACATTCCGGTATTGGGAAAACGCTTTGCTGATACAAAGTGATTCTCCAGCAGGCTGGCATACGTTTCATCACCAGCAAACCATTTCTTTTGCTCGTCCTTACCCAGATCTTTTGTGAAAGATGATAACTTATCCCTTCGGGCATTCATTACGGACGCAGGCAATAATTTTAGTTTTACTCTTACATACTGTTCTGCATCAACCACGAGTCTTTCAGTACGATAACCTTCCATTGAAAAACTGAAAGTATCAATTTGCTGATTAGAGACTATTCCAAAAGTACCTGATGAACCACTCCTGAAAATATAACCCGTCCTGAATTGTTTGATAGTAACATTTTGCAAAACATTACCTGATTCGTCCTTTACCTCGCCCCGAACATAATATTGCTGGGCGAATAAAGAAGAACTGAGGAGCAGAAAGACTAATATATGACAAGCAGCCTTCAATTGGATACATTGGCTGATAAAATACAAAAAAAATGGCTGAGATTTATTGAATTCATACCAGTTGGTAAATCTCTTTTAAATTTCGACCAAGTCCATCATAATCAAGACCGTAACCTACCACAAATTTATTTGGAATATCAAAGCCTACATAGTCAAGATTTAGCGGATATTCAATAGCTTCTGATTTATGCAATAAGGTAGCAATCTTCATTGATTTGGGCTGCTGATGCTCAAGTTTTGGAAGAAAATTATGAAGTGTTTTTCCCGTATCTACTATATCTTCTACAATTATCACTTCTTTCCCAAAAAGATCATCTTCCAGGCCAATAGAAGTAACCACATTCCCGGAAGACTTCATGCCTTTGTAGGAAGCCAGCTTAATAAAACAAATCTCGGCTTCAATAGTAAGATGCTTAAACAAGTCAGCAGCAAACATAAATGAGCCATTCAGGATGGCGATAAATAAAGGCTTTCTTCCTTTATAGTCGTTACTGATATTATCGGCAAGCTCCTTTATTCGTTTTTGGATTACTTCTTCCGGCAGGTAAGTCTCAAAAGATTTATCATGAACCTTTATGGTTGCCATACATTTTATTTAAACTGTTGGTCGGTTGACTGTGTTTTGTTATCAGAATGTAAAGAATAGCTTCCCTTTAACGCTAATTTTGGCATTGCTGATGATTTCTTTTTTAAATTCAATTGTTCCCCGGGAGCAGGACGGTCACTTTCTTTCAGCCAGTTCAGTTCCAATAAACTTTCTAGTCGTATCCCCTGTTTTTGTGCAATATCATGCAGAGTTTCACCCGGTTGCACCGTATATAATTCAATACTACCTGTTTTACGTTTCCTTTGCAAAAAGATCAACTGATCCCTATCTGATGTTTCAGTTTCTGAGATCTCGTTAAACTCAAACAAGCGGGCAAGTGGTATATTATATTGCTGTGCAATTGACAGGAATGAAGCTCCTTGTTTTATAAAAACAACCCTGGTCTCATTTATTTTGAACTCACCTGCAGGATAAAGAGCAGTCTGAGGAATTGTCTTCTCAATCTCCGGTTTATCTGCATAAACATTTCCCATAGATTTAAAACCTCCAATACCTTTATAAACAGAATCAGCCTGATCCTTTACCACTAAATCGCTTTCTGAAGATTTAGCTCCCAGGGCTATCAATGTATAGTTCTGCAACTGGTAGTCCTCTATAAGTTTTATAAGCACCTGCGGATATTTTGGATTCGTAGCATAACCCGCTTTTTTTAGGCCATTGGCCCACCCTTCATAATCTGATGGGTCCAATGCAAAGAGGGATGCATAACGCTGGTTATTACGCAAAAAATCAGAATGATCCCTGTAAGAGTCTTCTGGTGAGGGGTATTTTCTGAAACATTCGCCCCTTGCATCATCATCATGACTCACCGATTGTCCTGTCCAGTTTGATTTGCATTTGATCCCAAAATGGTTATTCGACTTTAAGACCAACTGGCTGGTACCCGCCATAGTTTCATGAATTCCCTGTGCAAGTTTGATTGAAGCAGGTACCCCGGTTCGTTGCATTTCAGCAATAGCCATTCTTTTGTAGGTGTTAATATAACTCCGGATTATTTCCGAGTTTTGTGCAGCAGCTTTGAAAGCAACAAACAAAAAAATAATCACCAGAAATTTTCTGCTGTTTTGCATGGGATAGTTCGTTATTTATAATTTCCGTATCAGGAAGAGCCCATCACGGATGGTTAATACCACTTTTTCTATATCTGTTCTCTCCTTCACAAATTCATTGAAAGCCTGTATGCCTTTAGCACTTTTTCCTTTCACATTTTCCTCCAGTACCTGGCCATGAAAAAAGATATTATCTGCTAAAATAAACCCGTTTTTCCGCAACCGGGGAAAAACAAGGTTAAAATATTCAATATACGCAGGTTTATCGGCATCTATAAACACAAGGTCCCAGACTTCGCTGAGGCCGGGAATGATATTTAACGCCTGGCCTGTATGAGATATTATCTTACCTGCGTACACAGACCGGTCAAAAAAGGACCTGGCCTTTGCTGCATCATCTTCCCTTAGCTCAATAGTATGTAATTGCCCGTCAGCTGAAAGTCCTTTGGCGAGACACAAAGCACTATAGCCTGTAAATGTCCCGATCTCAAGAATCCTTCGGGGCTGTATCATGCAACTAATCATTTCCAGTATTTTACCCTGCAAATGCCCGCTCAGCATAATAGCTTCCGGGTGATTTTGTATTGTAAAATCATTTACTTCCTTCAGCAACTCATCTTCAGCTGAAGAATATTTTGCTGCATACTCCTGTACTGATGGGTGTACCAGTTCCAATCCTTAAAATTTGCTGCAAAGATAAACTTATACAGCTTGCAATTTTAGCTTCGAGAGGGAAGGTTTTTTGGAGATGAGCCACAAGCCTGCGAAAGTAAATATTCCATTTATGAGGATAAGTTCATTACCAATCTTATAACCACTGAACACCCTATCAGAAATGTCCTGCAAGCCTATTGACACATGCAACTTGGCTTCATACCATGCCGGGTTACTCAGCATATCCAACATAAGAGCCAATAATGGAGCAATGATACATACAGCCCAAATCAGGTTTTCCTTCAGTTCCCGTTTGGTGAGAATACCAAAGGCAAACAATCCGAGTAACGGTCCATAAGTAATTCCGGCAAATTTCAAAATGAAGTCGATTATCAACTTGTCATTAATCCATTTAAATATTAATACCATAATAAAAAAGACAAACGCAAAAGTAAAGTGTACTTTAAGTCTTGTTCTCTTTTTTTCTTTCTCTGTTCCCTCTTTTTTGTTGATACCAAGAATGTCGATACAAAAACAGGAGGTAAGGGATGTAATAGCGCCATCCACACTTGGGAACAAGGCAGAGATCAATGCTATTATAAATATTATACCAATCACACCGCTGAAAGTATCACTTAAAGCAATTGTTGGGAACAGGTCATCAGGAGGCACATTGATGCCTTTTGAGCCCGCATACAGGTAAAGCACTCCTCCCAGTACCAGGAAAAGGAAATTCACCACCATCAGCACTGCGGTGAAGGTCATAATGTTTTTTTGAGAGTCTTTTAGTGTTTTTACGCTAATATTTTTTTGCATCATCTCCTGGTCAAGCCCAGTCATCGCAATAGCAATGAACATTCCTCCAACAATATGTTTCAAAGCAAAAGATCCCGCCTTTACATCCCAGTTGAATATTTGTGTATACCCTTTATCAGCCATCATAGACATAGCACCGCCAAAATCGGTCCCCAATGCCTTTATTATAACAATAATACAAGCAACGAGGCCTACAAGCATTCCCGTAGTTTGCAGGGTATCAGTATAAATAATAGTTTTTACTCCTCCCTCAAATGTGTACAGTAAGATCAATAACAAAATAACTAATGCAGTAGCTTCAAAAGGAATTCCAAGTTTATTAAAAATAAAAATTTGAAGGACACTTATGACCAGGTAAAGCCTGGCCGTGGCTCCCACAGTCCTGGAGAGAATAAAAAAGAAAGCCCCTGCCTTATGTGCATTAATACCAAATCGCTTTTCAAGGTAAGTGTAAATGCTCGTCAGGTTCATCCGGTAATAAAGCGGGATCAGAACAAAAGCAATGACCATATACCCCAGCAAGTAACCTAAAACGATCTGGTAGTAATAGAAGTTACCGCTTCCTACTCCACCCGGTACACTTACAAAAGTGACACCAGACAGCGAAGTACCGATCATCCCGAATGCAACCAGCATCCAGTTACTGTTTCTGTTACCTATAAAAAAAGACTCATTATCTGAATTCCTTGAAGTATACCAGGCGACGCCCAGCAACAATAAAAAATAACCAATAACAAATGAAAAAAGGACAATAGGTGACATACAATCTGGTTTCTGTTAGTCAATTGTTACCGACGAAAAGTTAAATAACGAATTTTGAAGATAATCAAAAAAGTTATCCCTTTGCTGCAATATACTACGTATGGCAATACAATCACTTGCAGTTTTTTGCGGTTCTAAAAACGGAAACAATCCATTATTTGCAAAACAGGCGACAGAACTGGGAAAACTGATGGCAGAAAACAATATCACCCTGGTGTATGGCGGAGGCAGTGCAGGCATTATGGGCACTATTGCAGACAGTGTGATGGAAAATGGCGGGAAAGTAACAGGAATAATACCAAAGCTCTTATTGGAATGGGAAGTACAACACCGGGGCATCACTGAACTCATTATCTGTGATGATATGCATATAAGAAAAAGAAAACTTTACAGCCTGTGTGATGCTGCATTGATACTTCCCGGAGGATTTGGTACTCTTGATGAACTTTTTGAAATAGTAACCTGGAATCAGCTTACCATACACGACAAGCATATCTATATTCTTAATTCTGGCGGATTCTATGATCATCTTATACTACACATTAACAGAATGAAAGAAGAAGAGTTTCTATATGAAGAAGCAATAAAAAGGATCACCGTTATTGATGACCCTTCTGCTCTTTTACAATTTTTATAAGTTGCTTATCTTCTCCATCGTCCCCCCTGGAATAAAGGGACCTGCACACCTCCCCTGATAATGGGTATGGTTCTCCCATACGCATCCGTGTAAGGAGACATATCATTTCCCGAAACATCAAATAAAACTGCCAGGTAGTAGAATGGCTGTCCTCCTCTACCTTGCCGGCCTGTTGTGTAGCCACCTCCGACCAACATGCTGTTGGCAGATGTTTTGTACGTCTGTGTAATACCTATATTGGGAATGAATTTTTGCCTGATAAAATTATGCTCAAACTGTGCCTGCGCAAATAAAAACCGTACAGGATACAGCTTAACGAAACCACCGCCCCCATAAACAGTCTGGCGCAATTTATCATTGAATACATAATTATAATCACGGTAAGATGTATAGTTGTAATTGACCACCACTCCTACATCTGCCCAATTGCTTGGACTATATCCAAATACAGGGCTTCCTCCCACCAGGAAAGTATTATTGAAAAAGGATAATGATATGCTTCCACCAGTAAAAAGGTTTTCCCTAAAACTTGCTTTCTCCTTTTCTTCCTCCTTCTGTGCAAAAGAGCTGGCAGCTAAAGCAACTAATAAAAAAAATATTACTGAACGTTTCATATCACGGTCATTTTTAATGAACAATTTATTCCAGTTCCTGTTGTTCTTTCCAGTCAAGATCCAACTCGCCTGCTATCCTTTTTGCCAAAGGCATTTTCGACAACATGGCTATCAGCATTATCCCTGTTATAATAAGTATAGTAAAGTTACCTGTTAAAAAGAAAAATATAACGGATAAGAATGCCACCACTTCACAGATTGCCAGGTATAAGATCAATGCAGTTCTGTACTGGTTTAATTTGTCTGTTAAAGATTTGCCAGACTGTTTAATCGAATTAATTCTTTTACGATACAGAAGCCTTGCCACTACTATGCCTGTTGCTGCAACAGTAGTAACTATTATAAACAAAGCATTTTTATCTACCAGTAGTTGCTTATCACCCAATGGTGGCTCACCGGCAAACTGCCTGGCAAATATCATGGTCACTGAAAAGAAAACAACCCCAACAGTCAATGCTGCTGTTAATATCCGCATTGCCTTAAGGTCATCTTTGGGCCTTCCTGTTAATTCAGCTTGTTCTTTCATCTTTCAGGTAACAATAAAATAAAATTGAGACACCAGCGTACAATGGGGGTCAATATTTGAATGACGGACACATTGATTCTCTTTTATTACCTCTGTACCTGTCCACCGCTCCCTGCTTGATGAGTGAGAACTCAAAAGCACCGCGGGTATTATTGAAATTCTTTAATGAAGAAGTGGTGGCATCATAGGTAAAAGTGAAAGTAATATCCTTAACACCCAATCCCACCATCGGGATAACGGCATCCTTATACCGGTAATAAGCTCCTGCCATCAATATTTTTTCTCCATCACCTGATAAATTATAGTGGGCATTAAGTCCTCCTACTATTTCATACGATTTTGCCTGCAGAGAAAAATAAGCATTGGGGTTTACAATTACCATATCATTCAGCTTAAAGCTGCCGTTGATAAATCCGGTATAACGGACGGGGATACGATTATCAATTCCTGCCTGCTCGTTAAAAAAAGATTCTTTGGGCTGGTTGATATGCATAGCAGAAAATCCTGCGTTCAGGTAGGTTCTCGAATCGGGAAAATAAGCATAGTTCATACCAACCTGCATGTCTATATAATTAATGTTACTGTAATCAAGCTTGGGAGCTATGGTAGTCTGGTGGGCATCAAAGAACTGCCCGTTCCACTGACTGGGAAAACTAAGGTTGGCCGTATTAATATTTTTATTGGCCCATCCCACATTAAACCCAAGACTTACGAGGCTTCCTGCGTTGATCATCTGGTGATAGGCTACAGATCCATATACTTTAGTCGAGGTGAGCACACTTGTTCCCGCCACATCCCGCAATATAACTCCGCCCAGGCCAAGCCACCCGGTGTTCTCATCATTCTGCATAAGTTGAAAATCCCCAAATGCACTCATTGTTTTATATGGAAAGGCAGTGATAGATGCCCATTGATTGCGGTAGTTAATACCTAATCTGTAATCTCCGTCAGGTATAAACCCTGTATTGGCAGGATTAGTAAGCAAAGGAGAATTCATGAATTGCGAGAAATGAAGATCCTGCGAGGATGCTTCAAGCCACAAACTGCAGGCTGCAAATACCAGTATTTTTTTTAATCGCTTCATTTTCACATTTCAAATTAATTCATTTCCGTGATCAACTTACCTAATTAACGTTATATCACCCTTTTTAGTTGTTTTTACTCCGTCAAAGAATTCCACAGTAAGTGTATAGGCGTATACATCCATCGGCTGCACTACTCCTTTTACCTTCCCATCCCAGCCTGTATTACGGTCATTTGTTTCAAATACTTTCTGACCCCACCGGTTCCAGATAATGAACTGCATTTTAGCGATTCCAAAGCCTTTTACCATTACAACACTATTAATATCACCGCTCAAAGGAGTAAATGCGTTGGGCACATCAACCAATGGTATTATCTCTGCTCTTACTTCCCTGCAAATAGTTCGGGGACATCCGATTGCATTGTAGGCCGTAAGACAGGCATTGAAAGTACCTGTAGCATTATACTGATGCTGTACCGGTGCCCTTGAAGTAGTAAGCAGGGTATCCCCGTCCCCAAAATCCCATTTAAAGCTCACTGCATCTGGTGACGAGAGGTTGTTGAAAGTAGTTGGTGTATTAGGAGCCGGTGTTACCGGAGAAAAACTAAAGTCCGGGGTGGGGGCATCAAACACCTGTATGGTAAACCTCGCCGTATCAGTCAGGTTGCAGGTATTAGGATTAAAAGCTACCAGGACAACATTATAGGTGCCGGGTGTTGGATAAGTATGTGTGGGGTTAGTGGCCGTTGAAGTATTCCCATCGCCAAAATCCCAGAAGAAAGTTTGCCCGGCTAATGATGTATTGTTAAATACTGCATCATAAGGTATACAACCTGTTGGTGCTGTAGTAAACTGTGCATCTACATTCTCTGCCACACTCACCGGGATCATCAAAGAGTCAGGTGCATTACAATAACCCGTATCCTGCAATATCAATTTTACATTATACGTACCCGGAGCTGCATAAGCATGGAGCACTGGTGCTGCCCCGGCAGTAATTCTTGGAGAACCATCCCCAAAATCCCAGATAAAGGATTGAGGCCCAAAGGGCCGGGGTGGCGGAGCCACCGACAGGTTATCAAAGCGGTAATTAAAGGAAGTACAGGGCGGTAATTTCACTGGTGCAAAATCAACAGTAGCTTCCAGGTCACCTACCCTGATCCTTACATAAGAAGTATCCCTGATATTGCAGGTGGTGGGATCAATGGCTATCAGCATAACAGTGAAAGTCCCTACTGTTGTAAATACATGAGATGTTGAAGGAATGGTAGTACTCACTACAGGTGACCCGTCACCAAAGTTCCACTCATAACTTTGTGCATTGGCTATAGTATCAGTAAAATCAACTGTAAGAGGTACGCAGCCGGCAGTATCCCGTGGCACACCATTTATACTTGATTGAACTCCTGCCCTTACCCCCGATAGATCCATATCTATTTTCAACATGGTAAGATTGCATTCTCCTCCCCCGACTGCATTGTTTATTGTAGCCCAGGAACCCACTGTCGTGGGGAAATTAGGTAATGGGGGAACACTTAATCCCCTGCAGTTTCCACAAATCGCCTGGTATATTTTTCCATTGCGGTCAAACCGGCTGGTGCCACCATCCACATGGTCACATCCTTCGCCGGGCCTGTTATTTTCACCAAAGAAACTCCCGAACAATTGTGATGCACCGTTTCTTTCCAATACAAAAAAATACAGGTCCTTACCATCAGTAACAGATTTAAATGCATTAGGAGTAACCGGTAATCCGTTTGTTCCGGCACTACTGTATCCATTAGTTGTGCCAAAAAAACCACCCCAGCCTGATATATAAACGTTTTCACAACGATCCACAAGAAAGGCAATCGGGGAAATATTTGGTGTTAGCCCTCCAGACCCAAAAGCTGTTGAGTAGACATATGCAGAAAGGTCAGGCTGTAATTTGGCTATAAATTGTTTACCTCGGGGTTGTTATAAGGAGGATTTACAGTTGGCAATATTGGCCAGGCTCCGGTTGTTTGTCCCATTATATAGGGGAAACCATTATTATCAAACTGTACCCCGAATACCTGGTCTATTCCGTCTGTACCAATATAAGCAGAACGGATAACGGCAGTACCAGTATTATTAATAATCGCCAAAAAACCATCAATAGTACCCCCGAGAGCAGTACCAACTGTACCGGCCTGTGTACCCGCCAAAAGGTTATTACTCTCTGTTCCTCCGGCAACATAAATATTCCCTGTTGTAGGGTGAAGTGAAAGAACATAGGCTGCATCATTGCCAGAACCTCCGATATAACTGGCAAAAAGTAATGTATTAAGGTTGGGAGAGAATTTTAAAACAATTCCATCCTGGCTACCACCAGAATTTGGTTGAAAAAAACCAGCAGTTCCGGGAAAATTATTCGATTGGGTGCTGGAAGCAACATACACATTACCTGCACCATCAAGAATAACTTCACTTCTTCCATCATCGCCGTAATTTCTTTGCAGCGAATTCGTATTACCTCTTTGTATTGTAATATTTACTCCATCATCCCCACTACCACCGATTTTCCTGGATCCAATTAAGGCAGATCCGGCAGCATTGAGTTTTGTTACTACAATATCGAAACC
>Ga0116143_10005201_pt1 | contig 11873 bp, 10 predicted proteins | sample AD_UKC034_MetaG_FD_89745 | JGI IMG/M metagenome (GOLD analysis project Ga0116143, IMG submission 89745) | Active sludge microbial communities of municipal wastewater-treating anaerobic digesters from USA - AD_UKC034_MetaG | ecosystem: Engineered > Bioreactor > Anaerobic > Digestate | place: USA...
TAGAAGCCGGGGTGCAACTGCTCTCAGGCACCCCCCTGCTCCACCAGGGGCAGGCATTGGGGGCATTGGTGCTGGTCTCGAAACAGGCGCGCAGCCTGCAAAGCGGCGAAATCGATCTGCTGTGCTCGATTGGCCAGCAGGTGGGGATTGCGGTACAGATTGCCCGGCTGTACGACCAGGCGCGTCAAGAGCTGGCGCGCCGTCAAGAGGCCGAGGAAGCGCTGCGCTGCGCCAACGAAAAGAGCGAACGCCAAAACCGCGAGCTGACCCTGCTCAACCGGGTGATGACGACCACCGCATCGGATATGCCGCCTGCCGCCGTACTGGAGGTGTTATGCTGCGAGTTGGTGCAGGCATTCAATGTGACCCAGGGGGCGGCTGCGCTGCTGAATCCAGATGGAGAAGCCCTGACCGTGGTAGCCGAATGCCTGCCGCCGGGAGGCGCCAGCGCCATGAACGTGGTCATTCCGGTGCAAGGCAACCCGGCAACCTTATATGTATTGAAGAATAAAGTCCCATTGGCGATGTTCGATGCTCAGCACGACATCCTGCTTGCCCCCATCCAGGATATTATGCAGCGGCGAGGGGTGGCCTCTCTGCTGATCCTGCCCATCCTGGTGCGCGGCCAGGCCGTGGGCACAATTGGCCTGGATGCCAATGCACCGCGTGAATTCGGCGACGAAGAGCTGGCCCTGGCAATGCGCGTTACGGCTGCGGCAGCCGGAGCTTTAGAGCGCTCGCAACCGATTTCATCTTAGATACGAAAACACAAGACTACCACTGCGGCACGGGGGTCGAGATCGCCAGCAGATCCTGTAAGATCCAACCTTCCAGGCCACTATCGACAACGATGATGTGGGCCCAGGTGTAACCATCTACAACAACCGAATCGGGCAAGACCTCAACCAGGGTGTTGTTGGTGATGGTGGTGAAGGAAGTGCTGTCGAAGCCGGGATCGGTGCGCACAAAGGCGCCGCCGCTCTCTTTGCTGGCGGCGATGCGAGCATAGACCGGCATGGGGGTCGGCGAAGGAGTGGGGGTAACGGTCGGGGCCAGGGTGGGCGTGAAAGTGGCGGTAGACGTGGCGGTGGGCGGCACCGGGGTGAGGGTGGGGTGATGGTCGGCGGAATGGGCGTGGCAGTGAGGGTGAGGGTGGGGGTGTAGGTGGGGCGCGCCACCGGTGCGCCAAATACGCCCAGGGTAGCGCTGAAAGCGCCAAAAGCCACCAGCAAGATCACACCTGCCAGGGTCACCACACCACCCAGCGTATAACCGAAGAGGGTCAGGGGCCTGAAGCCGCGCAGGGCCAGGGTCAGTGCGCCAAAGAGGATGGCCCAGGCCAGGTGGATGGCAAACAACACCAGGCCATCAGGCCACAGGTGCGGCATGCCGCTGCTCAAGCCCATGCCGGCCGCGGCCAGGGGCAGGTAGAGGGTGTAGGCCAATGCCACGCTGGGCGCGGCAGCAGAACGACCGGCATGCGTCATGAGGGCGGCGGTAAACACGGCCCCGGCAGCCATCAGGACGAACATGGGCCAGCTCAATTGGGTGTGGCGGATGGCTTGTTCCAGGTACAGGCCTTCAACCAGGTGTACCGGCAGGCCAACCAGGAGTCCCATCAAGAACACCAGCAGGCTGCCCACCAGCAAACCCACCAGGCTGCTGGCAAACAGGCGGTAAGAGCCGGTAACCGTGCCCAAAGATACACCCACCACGGGCGCTAAAAGAGGGGCGAAGACGGCTGCCAACACCAGCAGAGGGGGCGAATCAGCCAGCAGGCCCAGGCTGAATAATAAACCCGCCAGGGCGGAAAAGAGGAAGAAGTCGAAGGTAGGCGAGGTGCGGCGCGCCATGTGATCGAGGGTGGCGGCGCGTTCATCGGCTGCCAGGGGTGCTAACAGGCGGCGAGCACGGCGGCGGCGGGCAGGCGGCAGCAGATCGGGGTCTTCAGGGAAGTATTCGTTGGTAGGTAAGCTCATTTTCGTAAACTGGCAACTATCCGGAGAGGCTTTTCGAGTAGATCGATGGCATCAAAAATGGTGGTGGTAACCAGGTCGGCCGCCAAGAGCGCTTCGACGGCTGTGCCCTCTGTTGAAAACACACAAATCCCCAGGCCAGCGGCCTGCAGCATCCCGGCATCATTGGCGCCCTGGCCGATAGCTACCACGCCAGAGGCCCCCAGGCTTTGGACGTATTCCGCTTTCTGCTGGGCTTCTTGGCCCGGCTGGATGCGCACCGCCACCAGGTTAAGCTGTTGATCGATCAGGTGCTGGCGTCCGTGGGTATCGGCAGTCAGCAGATGCAAGGTGAGGCGGTCGCGCAAAGCGGTGAGGGCGTGTGCCAGGCCGTCGGGGAGCTGTCCATCCACCGCCAGGGTGCCGTTGACATCACACACCAGGTGGTGGAGTTGCAAAAGCCCACGTCCAGGGATGTTTAATTCAATCATGGTATTATTATATACCACCTTGACTAGCGGAGACACATTTTTGAAGACCCAGCGAATTTCTCATCTTGTTTTGACCCTGCTGTTGGGCAGCAGTTTGCTGTTGGCATCCTGCGAGGCCGTCATGCCGGCCCCTACCAGCACACCTACGCCAGCGTATACCGCCACACCCGCAGATACAGCCACGCCGGCACCAACGCCCACCCCCACCCAAGCCCCACCCTTGGGCGTACTGCTGGCAGGGCCAGAGGCCGACCCGGCCCAGGTGAGCCTGTACCAGACGGCCCTGAGCGAGATCGTGGCCTCGGCCGGGCTGCGCTGGCAGGTGCGCCAGCGCTTAGAAGCCGCCGACCTGGGGCCAGAGCTGAAGCTGGTGGTGGCCCTGCCGCCTGACCCCGGCGTGGCAGCACTGGCCGCGGCCGCCCCACAGGCCCAATTCCTGGCTATCGGCATCAACGGCCTGGAGGCAGGCGGCAACCTGAGCGTGGCGGGGGCGCAGGGACCGCGCGCCGACCAGCAGGGCTTCATCGCCGGCGTGATCGCCGCCATGATGGCGCCAGATTGGCGCGTGGGCGTGATCAGCGTCAGCGACACGGTGGAAGGAAAGGCTGCCCGCAACGGCTTCATTAATGGTGTAACCTACTTCTGTGGGCTATGCCGCCAGCTTTACCCCCCTTACGTATATGACTACCCGCTGTATGTTGAGCTGCCCACGGGGGCCAGCTCGGCTGAGTGGCAGGCCCTGGCCAATTATATGATCGACCACCTGGCCAATGCAGTTTATGTTTACCCGGGCGTTGATGACCCGGCGATGCTGGAACTGCTGGCGGCATCCAACGTTACCATCCTGGGCAGCGGCGCACCTTCTGACTCGGTGCGCCCGCATTGGGCCGTCTCGCTGGCATCAGACCCCCTGGGGCAAGTGCAAGAGGTGCTGCCCCAGATCATCGCCGGGCAAGGCGGGCAGAACCTGCCGCTGCCCTTGGGCTTTGCCGAGGTCAACGCTGAGTTGTTCAGCCCTGGCAAACAGCGCCTGGCTGAACAGACCCTGGCCGACCTGCTGGCAGGCTACATTGACACCGGAGTAGACTTGGCAAGCGGAGAAAACAAGTAAATTGTCTGACGACTTTCAAAATAGTACGGTGCGAGACATTGTCAATCCGACTGCTTCTTGCTATACTTAAGTGTATGTTTGGGGATGTGCCCCAACCCAATCTATTCTCTTGGAGGAGAAAATCGTATGAAGAAAATGAGTTTGTTATTGGCTATCGTCATGATCGCCTCCCTCGTGCTCGGTGCATGCACCCCGAAGGAAGCGACCGAAGCCGACTGCGCCAAAGCCGAAGTACTGTGCGTGGGCTTGGTCACCGATGTAGGCGAAATTGATGACAAGTCGTTCAACCAGTCAGCTTACGAAGGCCTGAAGCGGGCCGAGACTGAACTGGGCGCGCTGGTCAACTACGTTGAGACCAAAGACGCCAAAGACTACGGCTCCAACATCGCCCTGTTTGCCGACAAGAAGTACGATGTCATCGTGACCGTGGGCTTTGCCCTGGGCAGCGCCACAGCTGAAGCCGCCGTGACGTATCCTGACATCAAATTCATCGGCGTGGATCAGTTCCAATCCGAAACCCTGCCCAACATGGTTGGCCTGGTCTTCAACGAAGACAAGGCCGGCTTCATGGCTGGTGCACTGGCTGCCATGCTGACCAAGACCGGCACCGTGGCCGCTGTGCTCGGCACCGACCTGGTTCCCCCTGTGGTGGCCTTCAAGGAAGGTTACGAAGCAGGCGCCCGCTACATCAACCCCAACATCAACCTGATCTCCACCTACCACCCCGGTGGTCTTGATGTAGCCTTCACCGACCCCGAATGGGGTGCCACGACTGCCCGCCAGGCAATTGACAATGGCGCGGACGTGGTCTTCGGCGCTGGCGGCAAGACCGGCAACGGCGCCCTGATCGAAGTGGCTGGCACGGCTGGCCTGTTCTGCATCGGCGTTGACTCTGACCAGTGGGAGACCGTTCCCGAAGCGCACGCTTGCCTGGTTTCCAGCGCGATGAAGGAAATCACCCCCGGCGTCTTCGAACTGATCAAGATGGCCAAAGACGGCACCTTCCCCGGCGGTAACTACTTCGGCACCGTTGGCCTGGCTGCTTTCCACGATTTCGACTCGACCATCTCGGCCGAGATCAAGGACAAGCTGGCGACGATCAAGGCCGGCCTCATCGACGGCACCATCTCCACCGGCTACGGCCAGTAAACTACCCTAAGCACGTAAATAAAGGTGCTGTGGTACATTTGTACCGCAGCACCTTTATTTTTTGTTAGGCATTTGTCTTTACGTGAAGGCAAATGGCGTGTAGAATTAACCATCTTAATGGACCGGGTACCATACTTACCGCGGGGCAGATCATGTCTGATAATAAACAATTAAAAGAACCGTCTCGACCTCCCTTCCTCCAAACAGTTTTAGACATCATCCTAAACGAGAACATCTGGCGAGCCGTAGCAATGCAGTTGGTGGCAGTGCTGCTGGCAGTGTTAATTGGCGTGGTGATCTTGCTGATCTCAGGAACCAACCCATTGGTGGCCTACGGGGCACTGCTGAAAGGCTCTTTTGGCAGCCTGACGGCCTTTGGGCGCACGCTGGAAAAGGCGACCCCCCTGATGTTCTCTGGCCTGGCTGTGGCCTTTGCCTTTAAAGCCGGCCTGTTCAATATTGGTGCGCAAGGGCAGCTCTTGTTTGGCGCGATTGTGGCGGCGGCGGTGGGCTTTGGTGTGCAGGGCCTGCCGGCCTACATCCATGCCCCCCTGGCGCTGCTGTGCGGTGCGGCTGCCGGCGGCCTGTATGCGGCCATTCCCGGCGTGCTGAAAACATCCCGCGGGGCGCACGAGGTGATCACCACGATCATGCTCAACTATATTGCCATCAATATCACCGATTACCTGGCCGACGGCCCCTGGAAAGACATGTCGCCGGGCAATATCGTGGCCCGCACGCCCAAGATATTGGACAGCGCGGTCATTCCCAGCATCGGCGGGATCCCGCTGGGCTTTGTCATCGCCATCCTGGCGGCTGTAGGAGTCTGGTGGCTGTTGTGGAAGACCACCATCGGCTTCGAGATCCGCACGGTGGGCCTGAACCCACATGGGGCACGCTATTCTGGCGTCAAAGTGGCCCGCACCGTCATCCTCACCATCGTCATCAGCGGCTTGCTGGCAGGCATCGGCGGGGCAATCGAGACACAAGGCGTGGTTGGGCGATACCAACCCGGCTTCAACGCCGGCCTGGGCTTTGACGGCATCACCATCGCCATGCTCGGCAAAACGCACCCCTTTGGCACCATTCCGGCGGCCCTCCTGGTGGGGGCCATGAAAGCCGGCGCCAGTGAGATGCAGTTTGCCTCGGGCGCGGCCAAAGAGATCACCGATGTGATCCAGGCCCTGATCCTGTTCTTTGTGGCCGCCGATGTGATCGTACGCTCCTTGCTGCGCATCCGTGTCAAAGGTGAAGATGTCAAACTGAGCAGCGGCTGGGGCAAACAGTGAGGCAACCATGAGCGCCAATACCAACACTCTGACTTACCTTCCCCCCTGGAAACGTTTTCTAAGCCACTACGGCAAGGCCCTTGCCTTTGGGCTTGGCCTCCTGGTGATCGTATTCATCAGCTATGCCATCAATGCCACCGTCACCACGGCTATGCTGGCATCGACCCTGCGCCAGGCCATCCCGCTGGTTTTGGGGGCCATCTGCGGCCTGATCGGTGAACGCACCGGCGTGATCAACATCGGCATCGAAGGCCAGATGTTGATATCGGCCTTCATCGGCTTCCTGGCCAACGTCTACACCGGCAACCTGCTGGTGGCGGTGCTGGCGGGCGTGCTTGCCGGGGCGATCATGGGCCTGCTGTTGGCCTTTATGTCGGTGACGCTGAAGATCGACCAGATCATCGGCGGCACGGTGATCAACATCCTGGCTCTCGGCCTGACCGGGTACTTTTACACTGCCGGGCTGACCACGCGTGGCAAGCTGCTGCCCATCCCCCTCGGCCCATTGGCCGAAATCCCACTGATCGGCCCGGTGCTGTTCAGAAACCCACCCATCACCTACGCCACCATCATCCTGGTCTTCCTGGTGCATTACGTGCTCTTCCACACCAAATGGGGCTTGCGCAGCCGGGCCGTAGGCGAGCACCCACGGGCTGCTGATACGGTGGGCGTGAACGTCTACGTGATGCGCTATGTTAATACCATGATTGCAGGCGGCTTTGCCGGGCTGGCAGGCGCCTTCTTGACACTCGAGGCGGTTGGCTCCTTTGAGCGCGCCATGACCAACGGGCGCGGCTTTGTGGCCCTGGCCTGCATGATCTTTGGGCGCTGGACCCCGCTGGGAGCCTTTGGGGCGGCGCTGCTGTTCGGTTTCTTCTCGGCTTTGCAGACCCAATTCCAGTTCATGGGCGTCAACCTGCCGCATCAATTCATTGGCACACTGCCCTACCTGGCAACCATCGTCGTCTTGGCAGGCTTTGCCGGCCGGGCCCGCCCACCAGCCGCTGAAGGCGTGCCGTACGAGAAGGAGTAAGCCACGATGAGCGAAGCGATTGCACTTCAGGTTCACCATATCACCAAGCGCTTCCCGGGCGTGCTGGCCAATGACAAGGTCGATTTTGACCTGCACAAAGGCGAGATCCATGCCCTGCTGGGAGAAAACGGCGCCGGCAAGAGCACCCTGATGAACATCATCTACGGGCTATATTCTCAGGATGATGGGCAGATCCTGATGGATCAGGATGGCAGCCTGCAGCCGGTTGATATCCGCAACCCACACGATGCCATCCGCATGGGCATTGGCATGGTACACCAACACTTCATGCTGGTACCGGTCTTCAGCGTGGCTGAGAACATCATCTTGGGCTCTGAGCTGACACGCGGCCCATCACTCGACATGCGCGAAGCGCGCAAGCAGATCCGCAACCTGGCCCAAGAGTACGGCCTGGATGTTGACCCGGACGCGATCATTGAAGACCTGCCGGTGGGTGTGCAGCAGCGCGTAGAGATCATCAAGGCCCTCTACCGCCATGCCCGCATCCTGGTGTTGGATGAGCCCACGGCAGTACTGACCCCGCAAGAAGTGGAGGATCTCATCCGCATCATGCACCAGCTCACCGAGCGCGGGGTATCGATCATTTTTATCACCCACAAGCTCAAAGAGGTGCTGGCGGTATCAGACCGCATCACGGTGATGCGGCGCGGCCAGGTGGTGGGAACCACTATCCCAGCTGAAACCAACGAGCAAAAACTGGCGGCGATGATGGTTGGACGCACCGTGTTGCTGGAGGTAGATAAGACACCTGCCCAACCCAAGGATGTCGTTTTGGATGTCCAAAACCTGCACGTGCGCGATGAACGCGGGGTGGATGTGGTGCGTGATATTACCTTTGAAGTCAGGGCCGGTGAAATCTTGGGCATAGCCGGGGTGCAAGGCAACGGGCAAACCGAGCTGGTAGAAGCCCTGACCGGCCTGCGGGCCTATAACAGCGGCAAGCTGTCGTTAGATGGCAAGCTGATCCCGCCGCAGAACCCGCGCGCCGGCGTAGAGGCCGGGCTGGGGCACATCCCCGAAGACCGCCACAAGCACGGGCTAGTTCTACCCTATTCGATTGCCGATAACGCTGTGCTATGCACCTATTACAAAGAGCCGTTTGCCCACGGCGTGCAGCGAGACGAGAAGGCCGTAGAAGCCAACGCCCGCAAGCTGATCGAGCGTTTTGATATCCGTGCTCCGGGCCCCTTTGAACCGGCAGGCAACCTTTCGGGCGGCAACCAGCAGAAGGTGATCGTGGCGCGTGAGATGAGCCGCCCCATTCGCCTGCTGATCGCCAACCAGCCCACGCGCGGCCTGGATGTAGGCTCGATCGAGTACATCCACAGCCAGATCGTGGCGATGCGCGACCAGGGCGCCGGGGTGCTGCTGGTCTCGGCTGAGCTGGATGAGGTGCTCTCGCTAGCAGACCGCATTGCGGTGATGTATCATGGACAGATCGTGGCTGTGCTGCAAGCAGGGCAAGCCACAAAAGAAGAGCTGGGCCTCTTAATGGCCGGGTCTACCCTGCAGCAGTAACGAAGAAGCGGCGCCGTGTGGCGCCGCTTCTTCGTTACTGAGATTACTTTTTCAGGTCAGATGGGCCAAAAGAACCTGGCAAGAGTTCTTTGACGGTGGTCTCTTGCACCAGGCGGCCTTCCGCATCAGCAATCAAAACGACGGTTTGCAAGCCAAACTCAGCCATCACCTGGCGGCAAGAGCCGCAGGGGGTGCCGCCGTTGGCAGTGACGACCGCAATGGCGGCGAAGTCGCTCTCGCCCTCAAAAACAGCCTGGAAGATAGCAACCCGTTCAGCACAGATGCAGGTGGGATAAGCCGCGTTCTCAATATTTGCGCCCTGGTAATACTTACCCGATGCAGTCAGCAGGGCAGCCCCCACCCAATAGTTTGAATACGGGGCGTATGCACGCTGGCGGGCGGCTTGAGCCAGGCGGATCAATTCAGCCCGTTGTTCTGATGTAAGATTCATTCAAGGCTCCTATTCAATCTCTATCGAGTTGGCTCAACACTGGCCGCATTCAGGGTGCCAGGCTTATCTGCTTCGCCAGGTTCACCGGCGTTGGCCTGTGCATCGGGCTGTTCCATTTCTTCGGGCTGCAGGCAGCGCGCACGCACCTTGCGGATGCGCCGCCCAGAAACCTGCTCTACGGTCAAGAGCAGGTTATCGATGCGCACCTGCTCTCCAGTGGCGGGCACGCGCCCCACCCGGCTATAGATCACGCCGCCCAGGGTATCGGCCTCTTCGGCTGAGAGGCAGCTACCCAGCAGTTCGTTGAAGTCATCCAGGGCAATCCGGCCCTGGAAAACAAATTCGCCATTCCCAACCTTTTGATAGGGAAGCTCCTCGCTCTGGTCATACTCGTCACGAATATCCCCAAAGATCTCTTCGACGATATCTTCCATGGTCAACAAGCCAGCCACGCCGCCGTATTCATCTACCACCACCGCCATGTGAACGCGGCGGGCCTGCATCTCGGCGAACAATTCATCCACTTTTTTGGCTTCAGGCACAAAGTAGGCCGGGCGCAGCAGAGAGCGCAAGGATACATCCTGGCTGCCATCGCGCCACACACGCAGCAAATCCTTGGCATACAAGAGGCCCAGGATGCTGTCGATGGTTTCTTCGTACACCGGCACGCGCGATTGGCCAGAACGCACCATTAAATCCACCGCCTCTGACAGAGGGGTGGCTACATCAACGGCGTTTATGTAGATGCGCGGCACCATGACCTCGCGCACCAGGGTATCGCCCAGTTCAAAGATCGAATAGATCATCTGGCGCTCGTCTTGCTCTAACACCCCCCCCTGGTGCCCGGCATCGACCATGCTCTTAAGCTCTGCTTCCGTCACGGTGCTGCTCAATTCAGGAGTGCCGCGGCGAGCGTTGATTGCCAGGGGCAGCACCAGGAAGGGCGAGAGCACAGCCATCAACAGGCGCGCTCCAGGCGCCAGGCGGATGGCCCAGATTTCGGCCTGGCGAGCGATGAGCACATCAATCGCCAATTCCAGCCAAAAGATCACCAAGACGGCCAAGAGCAGCATGCCATCGGCCAATAAGATGGCGCTGAGCGTCCAGTCCTGCGTATTGAAGAGCGCCAAGACAAGCCCGGCGGCCAAGAAGCGGGTGAGGAGCTGGGCCAGGTTCAACCCGGCCTGCAAATTGCGCGGCGTGTTGAGCAGGTCTAGCACACGCTCAACTTTGGCACCCTGCTCTTCACGAGCGGCCAACAAGCGCACCAGGTTGGCTGTGAGCAGAGCCGAACGCACTGCCACAGTAAAGAGATCCAACAAGACTACAAGCACTAAAGCAACAAGCATCCAAACTTGAGAATCAGGCACGGTTATTCCTACTTTGCTTCATCCAATTTGCGGATAGGGCGAGCCGGCACCCCAACGACCAGGGTATTGGGCGGGATATCTTTGGTGACCACCGCGCCGGCCCCGGTCCTGGCGCCGGCCCCAATCTTGAGGGGGGCGACCAGCATGGTATCACTGCCGATAAAGACGTGGTCACCAATCTCGGTGGGATGCTTATGCTGCCCATCGTAATTGCAGGTGATGGTGCCGGCGCCGATGTTGACATCTACCCCGATCGTGGCATCTCCCAGGTAAGAGAAGTGCCCCATCTTCGAACCCGGCCCCAGGTATGAATTTTTGACCTCGCCAAAGTTACCCATGTGGACGCCCTCAGCCAGGTGAGCGCCTTTGCGCAGGTGGCCAAAGGGGCCGATCTCGACACCGTCTTCGACCACGGCCTTTTCGAGCACCGCCGCCAGGATCTCGCAGCGGCTGCCAACACGGGTATCGCGAATGATCGTATCGGGCCCAATGGTGCATTCCTCGCCGATTTGGGTACTGCCATGCAGGTAGGTATTGGGCCATAGCACGGTGTCGCGGCCAATGGTGACGCCAGACTCGATGTAGGTGCTGGCGGGGTCAATCATGGTCACCCCGTCCAGCATCCAGCGCTGGTTGATGCGCCGGCGCATGATGGCTGTGGCCTCGGCCAAATGGACACGGGTATTAACGCCCAACATCTCGGCGGCGTCTTCCGCCAGGATGGCCTGTACCGGCAGGTGGTCGGCAGCAGCCAGGCCCACTAGGTCGGTGAGGTAATACTCGCCCTTGGGAGAGATGGGAATGCGGTGCAAAGCATCCCACAACCAATCTGCCTGGAAGCAGTAAACGCCAGGATTCAGTTCTCGGATGGCAAGCTGCTCTAAGGTGGCCTGTGCCTCTTCCACAATGGCTTGCACGCCTCCCACGGCGTTACGAACGATGCGCCCAAAGCCGCGCGGGTCATCGGCCATCACGGTCAACATGGTGATGGGGCCCGGCTGGGCCGCGTGGGCCTGCAAGAGGCGGTGCAAGGTGGCCGCAGTGACGAGGGGCATATCGGCGTAAGTAACCAACACGGCATCAGCCTGGCCGCGCAGCAGGCTCTCGGCCTGCATCACGGCATGCCCGGTGCCAAGCTGGTTCTCTTGAACCACATAGTGCACTGCATCGCCAAAGGCCTGGCGCACGGCGTCGGCACCGTGACCCACAACCAGCATAGGCTGTGATTGGGCAGCCTGGCGGGCGGCATCGACGGCATACCAGGCCATGGGGCGGCCCAAGATCGGGTGGAGCACCTTGGGCAGGGATGAGCGCATGCGGGTGCCTTGGCCGGCGGCGAGGATAATGGAAGCGACTTTCATCAAGAATGCTCCTCAATTACACGAGATATAAACAGATAAAACCACAAAGACACAGAACACACGGAGTTAATGGAACCTTCTCTGTGTCTTCTGTGTCTCGGTGGTTCTTGTTTGGCTTTGACCA
>Ga0116143_10005203_pt1 | contig 11870 bp, 11 predicted proteins | sample AD_UKC034_MetaG_FD_89745 | JGI IMG/M metagenome (GOLD analysis project Ga0116143, IMG submission 89745) | Active sludge microbial communities of municipal wastewater-treating anaerobic digesters from USA - AD_UKC034_MetaG | ecosystem: Engineered > Bioreactor > Anaerobic > Digestate | place: USA...
CATGGGCAGCCTCAACCAGGAGCGCGGGGTGACCTTCCTCTTCTCGACCCACGATCGTTCGGTCATGCGCCGCGCCCGGAGGCTCATCCGGCTCAAGGACGGCAGCGTGGCCTACGACGGCCCGCCGGAGGACCTGGATGCGGTCCGCGGCACCTAGCGCGTTCGCGGGCCTGCTGCTCGTCGGTCTCGCGGGGCCGGCCGCGGCCGGCCTCGGGGACACCCAGGGCGCGGTGGGCCTGGACGGCAGCGTGCGCTCGGTGACCGCCGCGGCGGTGATGTACGAGCACCCGCTGTTCGGCAGCGCCGCGGACGGCTCCCCGAACCGGGCCGACGGCCTCGGCCAGCTGCTCCTCCGGCTGGTGCTGGCGGGCCGCCCGCTCGACTGGCTGGGGTTCGAGGTGCACGCCGTCCAGGATCTCGGCCTCACCAGCGGCGCGGTGGCCGGGCTGGGCTTCGCGGGCCCGGGCGGCGGCTCGGCCTTCCGCTACCGGCTGTGGGACGGGCGCTGGCGCTGGGGAGAGCAGGGCGACGTGAGCGCCGCCCTCGGGCTGGATCGGTTGGCCCTCAAGCTGTCCCTCCCCTGGTTCGACCTGACCGTCGGGCGGCAGGCGATCAGCTTCGGCAAGACCTACTTCTGGAACCCGCTGGACGTGTTCCTGGGCTTCGACCCGCGCCAGTTCGACCGCGACTACAAGGCCGGGGTGGACGCGGTGCGCGTGGACGTGCCCTTCGGCGAGGCCGCGGGCCTGACGCTGGTGGGCGTGCCGGGGCGCTCCCCGTCGCGGGACGGCCTCACCCTCCTGCCCGTCCCCGGGCGCCGCACCGAGGTGGCCGAGGCGGGGGCCGACTGGTACGGCTCGGCGCTGCTCGCCCGCCTGTACGCCAACCTGTGGGCGTGGGACGTGACGCTCCAGGGGGGCAAGGTGTACGGGGGCTACCAGGTGGCGGGCGGGCTGGCGGGGGAGCTCGGCCCGCTCGAGGTCCGGGCCGAGGGCGGCTACTTCCTCGCGGCCGGGGACCCCGTCGAGCTCTACCCGGCGCCCTCGCACGGCTTCGCCGTGGCCGGCCTGGGGCACACCTTCGACTGCAGCCTGAGCCTGCAGGCCGAGTACCTGTTTCACGGCGCCGGCGACTCCGCCGACCGCCTGCGGGGCCTGATGCGGGTGGCGGACGGCAACGCGCTGCACGTGGGCGCGCACCTGCTGGGCCTGCTCGTGTCCTACGACCTGCACCCGCTGGTCAAGGGCTCGCTGGCCTGGCTGTTTTCGGCCTCCGACCTCTCCAGCCTGGTGCAGCCCGGCGTGGTGATCAGCGTGGCGGACGAGGCCGAGCTGCTGGCGGGCGCGCTGCTGTGCTTCGGGGCGCGGCCGACCGGGCCCTCCGCCCTCCAGCCCGGGCTGCAGAGCGAGTTCGGCACCTACCCGAACTTCTACTACCTGGAGTTCAAGTACTACTTCTGAAGGGCGGCCCGCTGGGCCGCGAGCAGCTGGCGGGCGCCCAGGCTGGCGAGCTCCAGCATGCTGTCCAGCTGGGCGCGCTCGAAGGGCTCGCCCTCGGCCGTGGCCTGCACCTCGATCAGCCGACCCTGATCGTCCAGCACGAAGTTGGCGTCCACCTGGGCGCGGTGATCCTCGTCGTAGCAGGGGTCGAGCACGGCCTGGCCGTCCACCAGCGCGCAGGAGACCGCCACGAGCTGGCGCGTCAGCGGCGTCCGGGCGAGCTGGCGCGCGTGGACCAGCTTGCCGAACGCCAGGCGGGCGGCCAGCCAGCCGCCGGTGATGGCGGCCACGCGCGTGCCGGCGTCCGCCTGCAGCACGTCGCAGTCGAGCGTCAGGGTGCGCTCGCCGAGCGCCTCGAGGTCCACGGCCGCCCGGAGCGCGCGGCCGATGAGGCGCTGGATCTCGGTGCCCCGGCCGCCGGGCGCGCGGGAGCCGCGGTTGGGGACGGCGCCGGGCAGCATGGCGTACTCGGCGGTGAGCCAGCCCCGGCCCTTGCCCTTCATCCAGCCCGGCACGCCGTCGGCGATGGACGCCGCGCACAGCACCTTGGTCTGGCCGAGCTCGATCTGCACCGAGCCGGCCGGGTCCTTCTGCACCCCGGTCAGGATGCGGACCGGCCGCAGCTCGTCCGGCCGCCGTCCGTCGGGTCGCTGGCTCGCCATGCGCACCTCCAGCCGCAGGGTAGCCGGCGCGCCCGCGGTCGTCCAGCCCCGCGGTTGACCCGTGTGGGGCGGCGTGCTACACCCAGCCGCCAGGGAGGTGTCTGCGTGATCACCCGCGCCGAGGCCCTGCAGCTGGTCGAGGAGAAGATCCAGAACCTCAACCTGCGCCGGCACATGCTGGCCACCGAGGCGGTGCTCCGGGCGCTGGCCCGCCGGCTCGGCCAGGACGAGGAGCTGTGGGGGCTTGTGGGCCTGGTCCACGACATCGACCTCGAGTCCGGCGGGGCCGCCGATCCCGGGCAGCACGCGCTGCTCGCGGCGGGCTGGCTGGAGGGCAAGCTGCCGCCCGAGGCGGTGCAGGCCATCCGCGCCCACAACGGCGAGCACCTGGGGATCGCGCGCTCGACCCCGCTCGAGCACGCGCTGGCCGCGGCCGAGACGCTCACCGGGCTGGTCACCGCGGCGGCGCTCATCCTGCCGGACAAGCGCATCGCGGGCCTCAAGGCGAAGAGCGTGCAGAAGCGCATGAAGGAGCCGCGCTTCGCCGCCGGCGCGAACCGGGAGATCATCCGGGAGTGCGAGCGGCTGGGCGTGCCGGTGGACGGGTTCATCGAGCTGGGCGTGGAGGCCATGCGGGCCATCGGGCCGGAGCTTGGCCTCTGACCCCGCGCCGGTTGTGCGCGGCGGCGGGACGCGGGTAGACTCGGGGGGAGCGAGGAGCGGCCGCGGATGGCGAACCAGCACAAGGCCCTGTTCGTGGTCAACATGCTGCGCGACTACCTCGACGAGGGCGCGCCGCTGGAGATCCCCGCGGGCCGCTGGATCATCGAGAACATCGCCGGGGAGATCCGCTACGCCCGCGAGAAGGGCCGGCCCATCATCTACCTCGGCGACGCCCACGAGCCGGACGACCCCGAGTTCGAGCACCTGCCGCGCCACGCGGTCCGGGGCACGCGCGGCGCCGAGGTGATCGACGCGCTGGCGCCGCAGCCGGGCGACCACGTGATCGCCAAGGTGAGCTACTCCGGTTTCTTCCGCACCGGCCTGGAGAAGCTGCTCGACGACCTGGACATCGACGAGGTGCTGCTGTGCGGCGTGCCCACGAACATCTGCGTGCTGTACACCGCCGTGGACGCCCTGCAGCGCGGCATCCGGGTGATCGTGCCGGAGACGTGCGTGGCCGGCCTGACCGAGGGTGACCACAAGTTCGCCCTCCGGCAGATCAACGAGATCCTCAAGCCCACGCTGCGGGACTGACGGCGGCAGGGAGGTACCATGGAGCTTCGTCGAATCGCTGGGTGGTTGGGGACCGGGGCGCTCGCGCTCGCGGCCGGGCTCGCGGGCTGCGACGGGGGCGGCGGCCAGCAGGTGGGCTGCGTCCTGGACGACGACTGCCCCGAGGGCCAGGTGTGCGTGGGCCGCAACTGCCAGCTCCCCGAGGACTCGGGGGTGCGCTTCTGCACGAACGAGCTGCAGTGCTTCATCGGCGAGCGCTGCATCGGCGGGGTGTGCACCGTGGTGCACGAGGAGCAGGCCGACGAGCCGGACGCCTCCGTGGACGACGGCGACGAGGGGGTCGAGGACGACGGCGCCCAGGACGACAGCGGGGGCGGGGACGACGGCGAGGCGCCCACGGATGAGGACCAGCGCGACTTCTCCCGCCTCAACTTCAGCGTGGCCGTGCGGCTCAGCGGCACGAGCGGGCCCGCCAGCCAGTGCCTCGAGGGGGTGCACCCGACGGCCGGCGCCGGCCCGATCCTGCCCGCCTCCACCCTGGTCTCGGGCTTCAGCCTGAGCGGCCAGGTGCGCTCGGGCGGCGCGCCGCTCACCGGCGCGCGGGTGACCGTGCTCGGCGCCCGGGCGGACTGCCTGCCTCCCCAGGTCACCACGGACGGCAGCGGGTTCAGCTTCTACCTGCCCGCGGGCGGCCCCTACGACCTCCAGGCGGTGGCCGCCGACGGCCGCGTGGGCTACGCCCGGGTGGCGAGCCTGCAGGCGAACGCCACGCTCGACGTCGAGCTGCCGGCCGCGACCGCGCTGGCGGGCGGACCGATCTACGAGACGGGTGTCCCCTCGGTGAACGGCTGGCAGGTGCTGGCCTACTACCGCACCGGCGCGAACGCGGGCCGGCTGGCCCACGCGGGCGTGCAGAGCGGGCCGCCGGCCTTCCCGGACGGCGAGTTCAGCCTGCCCCTCGAGGTGGGCCCGGCCTACGATCTCGTCGGCCTGCCGCCCGCGGGCAGCACCTACCCGATGCAGCTTCTGCACGAGGACGTCTGCCACCCGGGCCAGACCTGCGGCACCGGCTCCAACCTGGGCAGCTTCCGCCTCAAGTCCGGCTACAACCTGCTCGGCCGGGTCAGCACCGCGGCCGGCACGGGCGCGGCCGGCAGCCTGCTCCGGCTCGTCAAGGAGACCGACGCCCGGCTGGCGCTCTCTCCCTCGGCCGGCGCCGACGGGAACTACAGCGTGCTGCTCCGGCCGGGCGGCTGGCTGCTGACCGTGGTGCCCTCCGGGGCGGCCTTCCAGCAGGGCTCGCTCCTGTACGTGGTGCCCGGCCAGGACATCGTGAGCGCGGACGTGACCAAGAACATCTCGCTCGGCCTGGGCGAGATGCTCACCTTCGTGGGCCGGGTGGTGGACACCCAGGGCGCCGGGGTCGCCGGGGCCCAGGTGAAGCTGCTGGTGAACGACCAGCCCATGGCCGAGGGCGCCTTCACCGGCTGCGACGAGGCCTGGACCCCGAGCGAGGCGGACGGGACCTTCCGCGTGCGCTGCAACGTCGCCCCTCCCTGAGAGCCCGCCCATGGGACATCACGAGCACAGGGCGCAGGCCCCGCGGAGCGTGGGCCTGGCGCTCGTCACCGTGTCCACCTCGCGCTCCGCCGCCGAGGATCGCAGCGGCCCGGTCATGGCCGAGCTGGCCGAGGCGGCCGGCCACCGGGTGCTCGCCCGCCGGCTGGTCCAGGACGGGCTCGAGCCCATCCGGCGGGCCGTCGAGGAGCTGCTCGGGATGCACGAGGTGCAGGTCGTGCTGCTCTCGGGCGGCACGGGCGTCACCCGGGAGGACGTCACCCCGCAGGCCCTGGCGCCGCTCGCCGAGGCCTGGCTGCCCGGGGTCGGCGAGCTCTTCCGCCAGCTCAGCTACGCCGAGATCGGCACGGCCGCCATGCTGTCGCGCGCCGCCGCCGCAGTGTGCCCCGCCCCGGACGGCCGGCGGGTGCTGGTGGCCGCGCTGCCGGGCTCGCCCGCCGCCGTGCGCCTGGCGCTGGGCAAGGTGCTGCTGCCCGAGCTCGGGCACCTGGTGTTCGAGCTGAACCGCTGACCCGACGCAGGGAGGCCCGGTGCAAGCCAGCGACAGCCTGGATCCGATGGATCGTGAGCGGCTCGAGGAGATCCGCGCGCTGCGAGCGCGCTGGGCAGAGGAGCTCCTGCTGCTCGCCCACCACTACCAGCGGCCCGAGGTGGCCGGCCTGGGCGATCGGCTGGGCGACTCGTACGAGCTCGCGCGCTTCGCCCGGGAGGCGGCGGGGGCGCGCTTCATCGTGTTCTGCGGGGTCCGCTTCATGGCCGAGGCGGCCGAGGTGCTGCGCCGCGAGGGGCAGCGGGTGATCCACCCGGCGCCCGAGTCGGGCTGCCCGCTGGCGGACTTCGCCCCGGCCGGGGCCGTGGCGCAGGCCCTGGAGCGCCTGGCCGCGGTGCGCGGGCCGGCGGGGGTGATGCCGCTGGTGTACATGAACTCGTCGGCCGAGCTGAAGGCGCTGGTCGGCAGGCAGGGCGGGGCGGTGTGCACCTCGTCCAACGCGCCGCGGGCCTTCCGCTGGGCGCTCGCGGCGCGCGGGGCGCTCCTGTTCCTGCCGGACGAGCACCTGGGGAGGAACACCGCCCGGGAGCTGGGCTTCTCGGGCGAGGACGTGGCCGTGTGGGATCCCGACTCGCCGGAAGGCGGGCTCGCCGAGGAGCGCCTGGCGCGGGCCCGGGTGGTCCTGTGGAAGGGGCACTGCCACGTGCACACCTCCTTCACCGTGGAGGACGTGGCCTACGCCCGGGCCCGGCTGCCCGGCGCGCGCATCCTGGTGCACCCCGAGTGCCCGGAGCCTGTGGTGCGCGCGGTGGACGGCGCCGGGTCGACCTCGTACCTGGTGCGCGAGGCGCGCGCCGCCGCCCCGGGCAGCACGCTGGTCATCGGCACCGAGGTCAACCTGGTCGCGCGCCTGGCGCGCGAGCTTCCGGATCGCGCCATCGTGCCGCTGCGGCGCTCGCTGTGCGGCAACATGTTCAAGATCAGCCTGCGGCGCGTGCTCGAGGCGCTGCGCGCGCTGCCCGAGGCCGAGGCGGTGCGGCTGCCCGAGGACCTCCGGGCGGACGCCCGCGCGGCCCTCGAGCGCATGCTCGAGATCTGAGCCCGAGGAGGAGGAACCACGATGCTGACCCCGAGCGCGGCCGTCGCCCTGTTCGCCCTGATCGCGGCCCCGGCCGCCCACCCCTTCGGCTGGGAGGACATGTTCGCCATGCTGCGCGTGGCCGACCCGCAGCCCTCGCCGGACGGCCGCCGGGTGCTCTTCACCCGCACGGCCTACGACGTGGAGGAGAACAGGTCCAACGCCGACCTCGCCTGGGTGGACGTGGCCAGCGGCGAGGTGCGCCGCCTGACCTCGGCCGCCGGCCCCGACCTCAACGGCCGCTGGAGCGCCGACGGCAGGTCGATCCTCTTCCTGTCGGCGCGCTCGGGCTCGATGCAGCTCTGGCGCCTGCCCGCGGACGGCGGTGAGGCCGAGCAGCTCTCCCGCCTGCCGCTCGACCTCGAGGGCTTCGAGCCCTCCCCCGACGGCGCGCGGGTGCTCTTCTGGACCTTCGTGTTCCCCGACTGCAAGGACCTCGCGTGCACCGCCAAGCGCCTGGAGGAGCGGGCCGCCAGCAAGGTGAAGGCGCGCGTGTACGAGCGCACCTTCGTGCGCCACTGGGACACCTGGATGGACGGCCGCCGCCAGCACCTGTTCGTGCTGCCGCTCGCGGGCGGGGCGCCCGTGGATCTCATGCCCGGCTGGGACCAGGACGCCCCCACGCGCCCGTTCGGCGGCGCGGACGAGCTGGACTGGTCGCCCGACGGCAAGCAGGTGGCCTTCGCCTCCAAGCCCTCCCGGGGCGAGCCCTGGCACACCAACGTCGAGCTCTACCTGGCGTCCGTGGACGGCAAGGCCGCGCCCAGGCTGCTGACCGCGGACAACCCGGCCTGGGACACCCACCCGCGCTTCAGCCCGGACGGCACGCGCCTGGCCTACCTTGCCATGGCGCGGCCCGGGTTCGAGGCGGATCGGCTGGCCATCCAGGTGCTCGACCTGAAGGGCCTGAGGCGCAGCCCGCTGGCCCCGGCCTGGGATCGCTCGGTCTCCCAGCTCGTCTGGGCCGCGGACGGCAAGACGCTCTACGCCGTGGCCGCCGAGCACGCCCGGGAGAAGATCTTCGCCGTGGACGTGGCCAGCGGCCAGGTGCGGCCGCTGGTCGAGGAGGGCAGCAATGGCTCGCTGGCGCGCACCCGGCTCGGTGCGCTGGTGTTCTCCCGCTCGCGCATGACCCACCCGGCCGAGCTGTTCGCCTACGACCCGGCGCTCGGCCAGGTGCGCCAGCTCACCCGGCTGAACCAGGCCCGGCTGGAGGCGGTGAAGCTCTCCGAGCCCGAGGAGCTGTGGTTCGAGCACGACGGATGGCGCCTGCACGGCTGGCTGCTCAAGCCGGTGAACTTCCAGAAGGGCCGCAAGTACCCGCTGGCCTTCCTGGTGCACGGCGGCCCGCAGGGTTGCTGGGAGGACAACTTCCACTACCGCTGGAACCCGCAGTTCTACGCCGGGGCGGGCTACGTGACCGTGGCCATCGACTTCCGCGGCTCCACCTCGTACGGCCAGGCCTTCACCGACGCCAACCGCGGCGACTGGGGCCACGGCCCCTACTCCGACCTGATGGCCGGCCTCGAGCACGTCCTGGCCACGACCGACTACGTCGACCCGAAGCGCATGTGCGCGCTGGGGGCCTCCTACGGCGGCTACATGGTCAACTGGATCGCCGGCCAGGACCACCCCTTCCAGTGCCTGGTCAACCACGACGGCGACTTCGATCTGGTGGGCGCCTACTTCAACACCGAGGAGCTGTGGTTCCCCGAGTGGGAGATGACCGGGACGCCCTGGGAGAAGCGCGAGGTCTACGAGCGCAACAACCCCGCCCGTTTCGTGGACCGCTGGAAGACGCCCATGCTGGTGGTGCAGGGCTCGCTCGACTTCAGGGTGATCGAGAGCGAGGGGCTGAGCACCTTCAACGCCCTGCAGCGCCGCGGGGTGGAGTCGAAGCTCGTCGTCTTCCCCGACGAGAACCACTGGGTGCTCAAGCCCCAGAACTCCCGCCTCTGGCACCGCACCGTGCTGGAGTGGCTGGACCGCTGGACCCGCACGAAGCGCTGAGGCCGGGGCCTCAGGCCCTGACCGCCGACAGCTTCTCGTTCGCCTCGCGAAGCCGGTGGGTCAGCACGCGGATGATGCCGTGGGCGATCTCGATCTTCTCCGACATCAACTCGAAGAAGTCCTCGCGCTCGACCTTGAGGCAGGTCACGTCGCTGAGCGCGGTCACCGAGGCCGAGCGGGGCTCGTGGTCCAGCAGCGCCATCTCGCCGAAGGCGTCGCGCTCGCCGAGGCGCGAGATCTCCTGCGCCAGGCGGTGGACCTGGACCTGGCCCTCGATGATCAGGAACAGGGAGTCGCCCATCTCGCCCTCCTGGATGATCAGCTCGCCCTGCTCGAAGCTGATCTCCTGGGCGATCCCGGCGATCTGGGCAAGATCCTCGCCTGGGATCTTGGCGAACAGATCCACGGACTTGAGGAACAGCACCTTCTCGACGGTCGAGATCAAGGCGTGACTCCCGGGCCACAGCCTAGGTGCCGGCCTGTGGCTCGTCAACGAAAAAGTCGGCCGGCCCCTGCGCGCGGACGCCGGCCACGGCCGCGCCCAGCAGCGTGGCCCAGCCAGGGTTGGGCACGCACACGATGGCCGCCGCCGAGGCCCGCGGCAGGGCGAGCTCGCGCGCGGTGCGCAGCAGCGCCTTCTTGAACAGCCGCCAGGAGCCGCAGAAGCCGCCGCCCAGGACGACGGAGCGGGGGTTGAGCACGTTGAGCAGCGAGGCGATCCCGCGCCCCAGGAGAGCGCCCTGGGCCTCCCACAATGCGCGCGCCTGGGGGTCGCCCGCCTCGGCCAGCTCGGCCAGCTCCTCGGGCAGCGCCGGCAGCTCCTCCCCCGCCGCGCGCCGCTCGGCCAGGAGGGCCCGCAGCGCCCCGCCGCCCGCGTGGGCCTCCCAGCAGCCGTGGAGGCCGCAGGAGCAGGTGCGCCCCTCGGCGAACAGCGGCAGGTGGCCGGCCTCCAGGGCGGCGTGGCCGGCGCCGCGGATCAGGCGCCCCTCGTGGACGTAGCCGCACGCGATGCCCGTGCCAAGCACCAGGCCCAGCAGGTGATCCTGCCCGCGGGTGGGCCCGAAGGCCCAGTACCCCAGGGTGGCCGCGTTGCCCTCGCTCTCCACGGTCACCGAGCGGTCGAAGGAGCGGGTGAGCGGGTCGCGCACGTCGACCCCGACCCAGCTCGGGGTGGCCGAGGAGACGATCACCCCATCCTCGGGGTTGACCGAGCCGGGCACGGCGCAGCCCACGGCCACCGGATCCTTGGTGCGCAGGCCGGCCTTCTGGAGCACCTCCCGGCAGGTCTCGACCAGCGCCCCGGACACGCCGGCGGCGCCGGAGGCCTCCGGGGTGGGGCGGACGACCACGCACTGGAGCTGCCCGCGGGGGTCGACCAGCGCGGCCTTGACGTTGGTGACCCCCACGTCGACGGCCATCGCCAAGCGCTCCTGCATCGCACGCACCCCCACGCGGGCCGGCTCAGAACTTGTACTCGGGGTTGTCGGGATCGAAGTCCTTGGCGCTCAGGCCCGGGTTGAGCTTGACGTCATGGTACACGAACTCCTCGTAGAGCTTCCCGCTCCAGTCCCAGATGCGCACCCGCAAGGGCAGCTTGGTCTCCTTGTCGAGGAAGAACTCCGCCCGCTTGCCGTAGTAGCGCGGGATGAACACCTTGTCGCCCTCGTCGGGGTCGTCCGGGTCGTCGTAGTCCTTGTTGGTGTACAGGATGAGGTACATGTCCTGGACGGTGCGGGTGGAGATGTCCCACAGGGTCTCGTCGTCCTTGGCCACGGTGTGGTAGCCGCCCACGGGGAAGCTCACCTCGATCCGCCAGGTCGCACGGCCGCCGACCTCGCCGCCGTCGGTGACCTTGAACTCGCCCTCGCCGCGCTTGCGGGCGAGCGACAGGTTGATCTCCGCCAGCTTGATGGTGTTCTCCAGGCCGAAGTGGAACACGGGGTGGTGGTTGCCCTCCATGGCCATCCCGCCCCGGGGATCGAGGTTCACGGTGAGGTCGGGGAACGATCCCTTGTGCACCCGCACCTCGTTGTTGTTCCAGCCCTGGACGTAGATCACCTCGCGCCCCTTGTGGGGCTCGAGGAAGCGGATGTAGACCTTGAACGGCCGGGCGAACTTGAAGCGCACGACCTCCTTCAGCAGCTGGCCGTCCTTGAACCGCTCGTGCTTCGTCAGCTGGGCCGTGTAGTCCTGGACCTTGGCCATGGCCTCCTTGGCCTGGGCCATCAGCTCGTCGACGCCGGGGACGCCAGGCGCGGCGGGGGCGTCGGCGGGCGGCGCGGCCTCCTCGGCCAGGGCCAGGGGCGCGGCCAGCAGGCAAGCCAGGATCAGCAGGCGCGGGCGTGAGGGATTCGGGCAGCGCATCGCTCGGGACCTCCGCGTGTCGGGGGGTTCGGGCCAAGCTACCACAGCCGCGGGCGCGTTGACAAACCGCGCGCCCGGCGGGATCGACGCCCCCGGCCGCTCGGCCATTCACCCCCGCGCCGGGGCGGGCGCGGCGCTCAGGAAGCGCACCGCCAGCTTCACCCGCGGGTGGGGATCGTCGCGCAGCGGGCGCAGGGCCTCGGCGGTGGCCTCCGGCGGCCCGAGCCGCTCCAGGCAGAAGGCGGCCGCCTCGCGCACCAGCGGCGCGGGGTGTCTGAGCAACGTCCGGCACACGGCCTCCACGGCGACCTCGCGCCTGCGGCGGGCCACGTCGAGGGCGCAGGCCATCAGCCAGTCGTCCTGGCCGGCCAGGATCTCCTGGAGCCAGCCCAGCGGGCTGCGGTGCAGGATGGGGAAGAGCTGGTCACCCAGCGTGCCGAGCGCGGTCCGGTCGCGCTGCTCGAGGAGCGGCAGCAGGCATCGGCGCGTCTCCGGGTCGACCGTGGACTCCAGCACCTCCAGGGCGTTGGCGCGCACCGCGGCCACGGGGTTGGGCAGGTTGCGGTGCACCGCCTCGAGGGCGCGGCCCGGATACAGCAGCCGGAGCAGGCGGAAGATGCGCTCGATGGCCTGGGCCTCCCGCCGCGCCACGGCCTCGGCGAGCAACGGCGCCTCGAGCGGCCCGAGCTCGCGACCCATGGTCAGCAGCTGGTAGGTCTGCTTGAGCTCGCGGTGCAGCGTGCGTCGCAGCATGGCGGTGTCGCGGCGCAGGCCGGGCTCGCGCTGGTGGAGGGAGACCAGCGCCTCGAGGATGCGGGCGCGCAGGGCGGCGTCCTCGGTCTCCAGGCTGCCGGACAGCACGTCCATGGCCACCTGGCCGCCGATCCTGGCCA
>Ga0116143_10005205_pt1 | contig 11861 bp, 13 predicted proteins | sample AD_UKC034_MetaG_FD_89745 | JGI IMG/M metagenome (GOLD analysis project Ga0116143, IMG submission 89745) | Active sludge microbial communities of municipal wastewater-treating anaerobic digesters from USA - AD_UKC034_MetaG | ecosystem: Engineered > Bioreactor > Anaerobic > Digestate | place: USA...
CCCTGGCCGGAGCTCCAGGCGCGGGCGAGGAGCCCGTCCAGGTGCGCATCGGCGTGCACACCGGCGAGGCCATCGTGGAGGTGGGAGACGCGTTCGGCGACGCGGTCAACGTGGCCGCCAGGGTGTGCGCCAAGGCCGGGGGCGGCCAGGTGCTCATCTCGGAGGACACCCTCAAGGCGCTGACCCGCAACCAGGACCGGGTGCGCTTCCACCAGCGGGCGGCGCTCAAGGGCAAGTCCGAGGCCTTCCAGCTCTTCAGCGTGGACTGGGAGGACGAGCCCGCGGCGGGCCCGGCCCCGCCCGGGGATCGCCAGGACACCACGCTGCCCGGCGCGGTCGCGGGGGACGAGCCCGAGGAGCCGCCGGTGGATGGGCCGGAGGAGGAGGGGACCGCCGAGGAGGACGCGCTGGCCGCCGCCGGCGCCGCGTCGGTCTCCACCGTGCTCCATGGCCGCCCGCTCGGCCAGGGCTTCCAGGCGCCGGCGGGAGGGGACGCGCAGGCCCGGGGGCCGGTCGCGCCGGCGCCGCCCGGCGCCACCGTGCTGCGCGCTCACCCCCTCGGCGCGCCCTCCGCGGCCCGCCGCGCCGCGGTCTCCGCGCGCCTCGTCGCGCGCGCGGGCCTCCTGCTGGTCGGGCTGGGGGTGCTCCTCGGCCTGGCGTTCCTCGTGCGGCTGTGCTCCACCTCCCCGCCCGCCCCGTAGGCTTGATTTCGGACACGGAATGTCCCAGATTGGTCTGGGAGGTGCGCGCATGGGTTCGCTCTGGAGGAGGTTGCGCTGGCCGCTCTTGCTGGCCGGGGTCGCGGGCCTGGTCGGGTTGGGCATGAGCCTGGCGCTCTCGGGCGCCGGCGTGGGTTGACCGTTGACCTGCAGGCCCGCGGTCGCGGTGCCCTTCTTCGCGGTGGCCGGGTTCCTCGTCGGCCTGGGACAGGACCGCGCCTGAGGCGGGCCTTGCCTCGCGTGGCGTGGTGCGGTAAGCCAGCCGGCGGAGGCAGCCAAGCCCGCATGCCCGAGAACGAGGAGATCAGCAGGCGCCAGGTCGTGCCGCTGCCCAGGCCTGGGCAGCGCCTGGGGCGGTTCCTGGTCAAGAGGCGCCTGGGCGCCTGTCCCCTGGGCTTCGAGCTCCTGGCGGAGGATCCCTGGACCGGGGGCGAGGTCGCCCTCCAGGTGCTGAAGCCCGACCTGACCCAGGCCGGCGGCGCCGCCGGCCTGGCCCGCGAGCTCGCGCTGGCCAGGCGCCTGCACCACCCGGGGGTGCGCCGGGTCCACGACCTGCACGAGGGCGCCGGGCTGCGCTTCCTGGCGCTCGAGCCGGCCGCCGGGCCGAGCCTGGAGGCGCTGCTCGGGGCCGGGGAGCAGGACGGCCTGCCGCTCCAGCGCGTGGCCGGCATCGTCCGGGCGGCGGCCGAGGCCGTGGCCGCGGCCCACGCCCTGGGGGTCTGCCACGGGGATCTTCGGCCCGCGCTCCTGCACGTGCGCGGCGACGACGGGGCCGTGCTCGAGGGCTTCGGCCGCACGCCGGCCCCGGACTCCGTCTTCCGCGCGCCCGAGGTCGTGGCCGGCGGTCGGGCGGACGAGGCCGCAGACCAGTACGCGCTGGGCGCCATCCTGTACCGCTGCCTGACCGGCCGGGCGCCGCTCGAGGCCATGGCCCCGACGCGCGAGACGTCGGGCGCGCGGGTGGGCCGGCCCGAGCCGCCCTCGCGCACCAACCGGCTGGTGACCCGGGCGCTCGAGGCCGTGGTCATGACCGCCATCGCGCCCATGCCCCAGCACCGGCACCGCTCGGTGGCGGCGCTGGCCGCGTCCCTCGCCGACCTGGGGGGTGAGCTCGCGGCCCGCGCCCGCCGCCCCCGCCGGGGACAGGCCTCGCAGCCCGAGCTGGCCGTCCCCGCGGAGGCCCCGGAGGACACGCCGCTGCGGCGGGCGACCATCCTGTTCAGCGACATCGTGGGCATCACCACCTTCTTCGAGGCGCACGGCGATCTGGCCGGGCGCGCGCGCATCGAGCGGCACAACGAGCTCCTGTTCCCGGTCATCCGCCGGCACCGCGGCACCGTGCTCAAGACCATCGGCGACGCCATCATGGCGTCCTTCGAGGACGAGGACGAGGCGCTCGAGGCGGCCGTGGAGATGCAGCAGGCGCTCGCCGCCCACAACCGCGCGGTGGCCAGCCCGCGGGACGAGCTGCACATCCGCATCGGCGTCAACTCCGGCGAGGCCATCGAGGAGTACGGCGACGCCTACGGGGACGCGGTCAACGTGGCCTCCCGGGTGAGCGGCAAGGCCGAGGGCGACCAGATCCTGCTGACCGAGGAGACCCAGGGGGCGCTGACCCGCAACCGAGAGCTGGTCCAGCCGCACTCCCGGGCGGTGCTCAAGGGCAAGCGCGACGTCTTCAAGCTCTTCCAGGTCGAGTGGGCCCGGGCCGCGGCGGCGGACGAGCCGCCCGTGCTCGACCTCTCGGGCGACGAGACCGGCGAGGCGCCGCCGCTGGAGGCCACGGCGGTCTTCCAGGTCGAGGCCGCGGCCGGGCGTCCGGTCGTCAAGGAGCTGGCCCGGGCCGCGCGCCGCATCCAGGCGGGCGCCCGGCCGCGCGTGGATCGGGTGCTCGGCGGGCTGGGCATCCAGCGGAACCCGCGGGCCATCGCGGTCCTGGGCGTGCTCTCCGGCCTGGTCCTGGTGCTGGCCCTGGCCCTGCTCCTCGGCCGGTGCGGCGGGTGAAGGCGTGGAGCAGCTCACCTTCGCCTTCCGCGGCCCCCGCCCCGTGCGCCGCCCGCTGCGGGATCCGGTGCACCAGCCCGCGCTGCGCGAGGCGCTGGCCGCCCGCCTCGCGCCCCACCTGCCGGCCGAGCCCTTCCGGCTGCTGTTGACCGACAACACCTCCACCGTGCTGTCGGCCCGCCGGCGCCTCGGCCGGCTCGAGGTGAGGCTGCACCACATGTTCCTGGAGGCTGACCTCGGGGTGCTCGCGGCCCTGGCGCGCTACCTGTGTGGCCGGGCCGACCGGGCGGCCTGCCGGCAACTCGACGCGTTCATCGCCAGCCGCCGCGATCGCCTGCGCAAGGCGCGGGCGGGGCGCGGCCCGGGCCCGGCGGGGGCCGTCTACCACCTGGAGCGCATCCGGGACGCGCTCGGGCGGGCGTACTTCGGCGGCCCGCTCGCGGTGCCCATCGGCTGGGGCCGGGCCGGGCGGCGGGGCCGGCGGCGCTTCATCCAGCTCGGGGCGTACTCCTTCGAGGACGGCTGCATCCGCGTCCACCCGGCGCTCGATCAGCCCTGGGTGCCGCCGGCGGTGGTCGTGGCCGTGGTGTACCACGAGCTGCTGCACCACGTGCTGGGGGCGCGCCAGGCCGGCCGCCGGCGCCTGCTCCACACCCGCGAGTTCCGCGAGCGCGAGCGGCTCTACGTCCACCACGCCCGCGCCCGGGCCTGGGAGGCGGCCCACCTGGGGGCGCTGCTGTCCGCCCGCGGGCGTCGAAAAGGCGCGTGATTCCGCCGGGGCGGAGACTTGTGCGACCCGCGCGGCGGTGGTAGACTTGCTCCCAGCCTCCGGCGCGAAGGGGTCCCTGGACCCAGGGAGTGGAGCATGAGAGCGAGCATCTGCCTGCTGTGCCTGGCCGCCCTCCTCGGCGGCTGCGGGGGGGTGGACGTCCACACCCAGGGCGCGGACCCGCTGCGCCTGCTCGACCTGTCCCCGCGGCTCGGCGAGGTCGGCGTCTCGCCGGAGACCGACGTGGTGGCGGTGTTCTCCGCCGGGGTGGAGGTGGGCACGGGCGCGGGCGAGGTGCAGGAGACCACCTTCTCGATCCTCGACGGCGCGGGCCTGGCCGTGGGCGGCGCGCTGTCGCTCTCGGCGCTCGATCCCGAGCTGGCCACCGTCGTCTTCCGCCCGGACACGCCCTTCGCCGCCGGGGCCTACACGGTCTGGGTGTCGGGCGAGCTCACCGGCCGGACCGACGACGGCCCGACCGACCCCCTGGGCGTGGACATCCGCTCCGGCTTCGCGGTGGGCCCCTGACGGGGCAGGGGAGGACCAGAGCATGCACGCATCCCGCCTGCGGAACCCGGTGCTGATGGCGCTCGCGCTCGCGGCCCTCCTCGCGGCCTGCGGCGAGCCGGTGGTCGAGGCCCCGGCCGCCCTGGAGGTGGTCTACCTGCCGCTCGACGGCGCGGTGGACGTGGACCCCGCCGTGCAGCCGATGGTGTACTTCTCCGGCCCCGTGGACCCCGCCTCGGTGAGCGAGAGCACGGTGCTGCTGGCCTCGGCCACGCCCGGGGAGGATGGCTGCCTGGAGGTCACCTGGGCGGAGCTCGGCTCGGGGCCCGAGGTGGACGGGAGCGATCCCCACCTGGTGGTGATCACCCCGTCCACGGCCGCCCAGGACAGCTACCTGCAGCCGCAGACCTGCTACCGGCTCACCCTCACCACCGCCGTGAAGGGCGCGGAGCTCGGCCCGCTCGCGGATCTCGGCATCCCCGACCGCCCGGGCGTCGGCGCCGAGGCCGTCTTCCAGACCGCCCAGTAGTCGCCAGTCGGTTTCTCGGTGTTCTGGCCCGTGGCGCTGCGCGCCACGGACGAGGCTTTCTGCGCATCGGCCGCGGTACCGTCCAATCGCACTCGGCGAACCGGCCGATGCTTGAAAGCCTAGTCGCAGTTCTCGAACTTGAGCTCGGCCTTGAGGGTGCCGCCCTCGGGGTAGTCGCACTGCAGCTTCAGGCTGCCGTCGATCAGGCGGATGTCGTTGACCGTGGTGTTGGTGCGCTCCAGGCGGGGCTCGTAGATCGAGCACTTCGTCTTGTCCACCAGGATCTCGGTGCACACCTCGAGGTCGGGCGGCTTGCAGGAGCCGGGCACCTCGAGCTTGACGTAGCGGCCCTGGAGCGGGTCCTCGCCCACGATCACCCCGCCGTCGTTCGGCCCCTCGCCGAGCACCACGGCGCCGAAGAAGTTCATGTGCTCGCCCGAGCGGCACTGCACGGCCTTGAAGGTGAAGTCGCCGAACGGCTGGCCCTGGGCCACCAGGGAGCCCTCGGCCACCCCGCAGCCCTTGCCCACGAAGAAGATCACCCCGACGAAGATGGGGACCTGGACCGCGAAGGCCATGACCAGCAGCAGCGTCCTGCGCCGCTTGGCCTTCGACCGGGGGTCCGGCTCCCCGGGGATCCGGGGCGCGGCGTCCCCCGCCCCGGCGGGGATCTCCCCCCCGCACTTGGAGCAGAAGCGCGCGTTGCGATCGCGATCGTCGAATCCACAGCTCGGGCAGATCGGCATGGGTCCCCCTTTCCCTGGGTCGCGGCCCGGGAGGGCCGGGTCAGGGCTTGACGATCAGGTTGGCGGGGTCGGCGGGCGCCTCGGGCGCGGGCGCGGCCTCGTCGGGCTTCTTGAAGCCGGCCACGATCTCCTCGGGGGCGCGCAGCACCCGGCGCACCATGCGCGAGAGGAACACGCTCCTCGTCGGCTCCAGGTCGGGCTTCTCCAGCTCGTAGGCCGCGGCCGCGGCCCGGCGGGCGGGAAGCGGCTGGTCGAGGCGCGCCAGGCAGGCGGCCTGCTCGAGCAGCCGGGCGGCCAGGAGGGCGCGGCGCTCGCCATCCACCAGGGCGGCCACCCCGGCGTCCAGCGCGCGGTTCACCCCGTCCACCCGCTGCTCGTCGTTGATGGACACCTGGCTGGACTCGACCTCCTTGATCTTCTCGTCGATGAGCTTGAGCACGTCCTCCTCGGGCAGCCAGTCGGCGAAGGCCGGGTGCTCGAACAGCTCGCCGGCCTGGGCGAGCAGCTCCGCGGTGTCGCCCAGCCCCTCGGGCGCCAGCAGCGCCCGCGGGTCGGGCGAGGCCGCGTCCGCCTGCACCTCGCCGAGCTCGCCGCTCGCCTCGAGGTAGCCCTCGGGCAGGGGTTTGGCCGCCTGGCGGCTCCGCTCCGCGGCCTGGGCCACCTGCCAGCGCGCCTCGGCGTAGGAGATCGAGAGCAGGCCGCCCTCGCTCTGGTCCGTGAGGTCGCCCAGCAGGCCCCGGTAGCGGTTCCGGCCGATCACCCCGCCGGCGAACTGGACCAGGCCGTCCCGGTCGTTGAGCTCGCCCTGGTGCAGGGCCACACCGCCGCGGGTGTAGCGCGCGAGCAGCACCATGCGGCTGCCGTTGCCGGAGATGGGCGACAGGTAGCAGGGCAGCTCCTCGAGCTTCTCCTCGACCGGGCGGTCGAGCACGCTCTGGCCGCGCTCCACGGGGATGTCCACCTTGACCCCGCGGGACTGCAGCAGGTGCAGCGCCCGGCGGGCCTCCTTCTTGACGTCCTTGTCGGCCGTCATGGAGAGGAGGTCGTTGAGCTGCTCGTCGTCCTGGGCCTCCGCCGCGAGGGACACGAAGGCGAGCTGCAGCGCGGCCGGGAGGGCCGTCACCTGGCGGGGATCCGGGGTCTTCACCAGCGGCCGGGCGTGGTCGAGCGAGGCGCGCAGATCGCCCTCGGTCAGCCCGCACTCGGCCGCGAGCGGCCCGAGCTCGCCCGGCTCGCCGCCGGCCAGGATGGCAGCCAGCCGCTCGACCGGCCCGCCGCCCGCCTTCGCCTTGCCCGTCTTCTTCTTGCCCATGAGCTACCTCCGCGCTTCGCGTAGCGCTCGGGGAACTAACCACAAAGATCCCAAGAGAGGCAACAGTTTTTGGCGCCGGGTGGGGCACGTCCGTCACCAGGCCAGGAGGCAGAGGACGGCGTTGTAGCCCCCGTGGATGAGCATGCACGGCCACAGCGAGCCGGTGCCGAGGCGCACCCGGGCCAGGATGTACCCGAGGAGGCCCAGGTGCAGGAACCCGAGCGGCGACAGGTGGATGGTGGCGAACAGCATGGCGGAGACCAGCGCCGCGGTGCGCGCCTGGAACACCCCGAGCAGGCCCGACAGCACCACCCCGCGGAAGACCAGCTCCTCCCCGAGGGCCGGCAGGACGGCGAAGTCGACCAGCATGTAGGCCAGGCTCTTGCCCTCGCTGTCCTTGAAGCGGTCGGCGCCGCAGGCGCCGCAGAACTGGTCCGCCTGAGGGAACTGGGCGCCGCACCTGGGGCACAGGGCCATGGCTCGTCCTTTCGTGGTTCGACCCGCCGTGGAGCTCGTGTCGTCGCCTTGCCCTGGAACGTAGCCAGGCCCACACGCCGGGTCAATCCCAGCGCCTGCCGGCCCCGGCCGGCCACAGAGAATCGCCTGGACCGTCCACCTGCTGCGATGGTAAGCTCGGCCGTGCCGATGAAGAGGACGATTGAGGTCTTTCGTTCCCACCGCGAGGCGGAGCGCGCCGAGGCGAGCTACTGGCGGGCGCTCACGCCCGAGCAGCGGCTGGACGCGGTGGGCGAGTGCGTGCGCGAGTACCTGAGGCTGCGCCATGAGCCTGAGCAGAGACTTCGTCGAGTTTGTCGAGTGCTTGAACGACGCCGGGGTTGAGTACCTCCTGGTGGGCGGTCACGCCCTGGCCTTCCACGGCTGGCCGCGCTTCACCAAGGACATCGACTTCTGGGTGCGCCCGTCCGGGCCCAACGCCCGGCGGGTCCTCGGCGCGCTGGCCGCGTTCGGTTTCTCCGAGATCCGGCTCGTGGAGGCCGATATCAAAGTCCCTGGGAAGGTCGTCCAGCTCGGCGTGCCGCCGAACCGCATCGACCTGGTGACCTCCATCGACGGGGTGGAGTTCGCGCCGGCCTGGCGGCGGCGGGTCGAGTCGACCTACCAGGGCAAGCCGCTGCACGTCATCCACCTCGAGGACCTGATCGCCAACAAGCTGGCCACCGGGCGCGCCCAGGACCGCCTGGACGCCGAGCAGCTCCAGGCCGCATCCTCCCCGCCGCGCCCCCGCCCCGGTCGCAGGAAGCAACGCTGACCTGACGGTCCTCACCCTCAAGGAATCCTCGATCCTGTTCCTGCTTCCGTGGGCAGGAGGTCACAGGCGCCGTCCTGGAGCCCGCCCCCGGCGTCCGCCGCCCCGTCCTGGCCGCCGTCCTCGACGGCGGCCAGCGATTTTCCCTTTTGAGAATCCTCCTGCGAGGGTAGACTGCCGGGCGTCGCATCGCGGAGGTGGGCATGCCGTTCGACGTCGTGGGCGTGGGACACGCCACCCTGGATCTCCTCGGCGTGGTGCCCCGCCACCCCGAGGTGGACACCAAGACCGAGCTGGGGACCTTCAGCCTGCAGGGCGGGGGCCCGGCGGCCACCGCGCTGTGCACCCTGTCCGCCCTGGGCGACAGCACCGCCCTGGTGGCCAAGCTCTCCGACGACCTCTTCGGCCAGCTCATCCGCCAGGGGCTGGAGGTGGCCGGGGTGGACACCGCCGGCCTGGTGGTCGAGCCCGGCCGGGTCTCGCCGGTCAGCTTCATCGCCGTCGAGGCCGCGGGCGGGCGGCGCACCATCTACTGGACCCGCGGCGACGTCGGCCGGCTCGAGCCCGCGGAGGTGCCGCTCGGGCTGCTGGCCGGGGCGCGCGCGCTGCACGTCGACGGGGTGCAGATGGAGGCCCAGCTCCACGCGGCGCGCGAGGCGCGCAGGCTGGGCATCCCGGTGATGTACGACGCCGGCACGGTGCGGCCCGGCAGCGAGGAGCTCGTCGGGCTGACCGATCTTCTGGTGGCCAGCGAGCGCTTCGCGGTCGAGCTGGGCGGCGGCACGCTGGCGGCGAACCTCGAGGCGCTGCGCGCGCGCGGCCCCGCCACGGTGGTGGTCACCCTGGGCGAGGACGGCTCGGTCGGGCTGCGGGGCGACGAGGTCCTCAGCGTGCCGGCGCTCGAGGGGCCCGTGGTGGACACGACCGGGGCGGGTGACGTGTACCACGGCGCCTTCCTGCACGCCCACCTGAAGGGCATGGAGCTCAAGGCCTGCATGCGCTTCGCCAGCGCCGCGGCCGGGCTGAAGTGTCGGGCGCTCGGCGGCCGCCAGGGCCTCGCCAGCGAGGCCGCGGTGCGCGTGGCCATGGACGAGATCTGACGGGCGGGGGACGCGCCGGGAGGAGCATTCATGGACGAGGCCCAGGTGACCGGTTGGCTCGTGGAGCTCATCCGCCGCACCTCGAGCGATCTGCCCCCGGACGTGGAGCGGGCGCTCGTGGCCGCGCGGGACCGCGAGGAGGGCCGGGCGCGCGCGACCCTCGAGCTGATCCTGAGGAACGTCGCCGAGGCCCGGGCGCGCTCCATGCCCATCTGCCAGGACACCGGCACCCTCATCTTCCACGTGGAGCACGGGCCGGACGTGCGCCCCGCGCTGCTCGAGCGGGCCGCCCGCGCGGCCGCCGCCGAGGCCACCCGGCGATCCTTCCTGCGGCCCAACGCGGTGGACCCGGTCAGCGGCAAGAACTCCGGCGACAACACCGGCCGGGGCGCGCCCTTCGTCACCTGCCACGAGGTGGAGGAGCCGGGGGCGCTGCGGGTGGCCCTCATGCTCAAGGGCGGCGGCTGCGAGAACGTGGGCATCCAGTACAGCCTGCCGGACGATCGCCTGGGCGCCGGGCGCGACTGGAAGGGGGTCAAGCGCTGCATCCTGGACGCGGCCCTGCAGGCCCAGGGCTTCGGCTGCGCCCCGGGCGTGCTGGGGGTGGGCGTGGGAGGCGATCGCCTGACCTCCTACCTGGAGTCCAAGGCCCAGCTCCTGCGGCAGGTGGACGACGTGAACCCGGACCCCCAGCTCGCGGCCGTCGAGGCCGAGCTCCTGGCCAAGGCGAACGAGCTCGGGGTGGGTCCCATGGGCTTCTCCGGCCGGACCACGGTGTTCGGGGTGAAGCTCGGGCTCCGGCACCGGGTGCCGGCCTCGTTCTTCGTGGCGGTCAGCTACATGTGCTGGGCCTACCGGCGGCGGGCCATGCGCCTCGAGCGCGGCCAGCCGGTGTACGCCTGAGCGGCGCGAGGGAGACGCCATGCCTATCAAGCGGATCCGCCTGCCGGTGGACGAGGCCGCCATCCGCGGCCTCGCGGTGGGCGACGAGGTGGAGCTCGACGGGGTGATGATCACCGCCCGGGACGCGGCCCACAAGTACATGGTCGAGTCCGACGCCCCCGAGGTGCGCGAGCTGCTGCGGGGCGGGGTGATCTACCACTGCGGCCCGGTGGTGGCCCGGGAGGGGGACGGGTGGCGCTTCGTGGCCGCCGGCCCGACCACCTCGGCGCGCGAGGAGCCCTACGAGCACGAGGTCATCCGGCGCTACGGGGTGCGCGGGGTGATCGGCAAGGGCGGCATGGGGCCGCGCACCCTGGAGGCCTGCCGGCTGCACGGCGCCGTCTACCTGCACGCCATCGGCGGGCTGGCGGTGCTGCTCGCCCAGGCGGTCAAGCGGGTGCGGGGCGTGCACAGGCTCGCGGAGTTCGGGCCGCCCGAGGCCATGTGGGAGATCGAGGTGGAGCGCTTCCCGGCCGTGGTCACCATGGACGCCCACGGCCGCTCGCTGCACGCCGAGGTGCTCGAGCGCTCGACCGCCAGGGCCCGGGAGCTGATGGAGACCTTCGAGTAGCGCGGAGGAGGCGGACATGAGGCGCGTGGCTTGGGCTCGTTGCTTGGCGTTCGTGCTGTGGCTGCCGGCCTGCGGCGGCGGGGGCGAGGGGCCGACGCCGCCCGATCTGGCGGCCTGGACGAACCTCTCGGTCAACCTGGTCGAGGCCTTCGACGTCGACCACGGGGGCGTGGCCCTCGAGGGGCGGCGCGAGGTGAAGCCCATGGACACCGAGTACCGGGAGGGGATCGAGGCCTGGAAGGTGGAGACCTTCCAGAACGGCATCCTGGTCGCCACGCGCTGGTACCAGCTGGCCGACGACGGCGTGCTGCTGCTCGGGGAGGAGGTGGTGGAGGGCATGGTCGTGGTGCCGCGCACCTTCGAGACCCCGATCCGGGTGCTGCCCTACCCGCTGGAGACCGCGCTGGGGCAGCCGGTGCAGACCTGGACCACGGTGTCCGCGCTGGAGGAGGGCGGCAGCGAGACCCACCGCTACGACAACGCCGGCAAGGCACCTTTGAGCGTGCCGGCCGGCACCTTCGAGGCCTACCACCTGGTGCACACCCGGGTGGACGCCCAGGGCGGGAGCCACCAGCTCGACGAGTACTTCGCGCCCGACCACGGCTTCGTGCGCTTCGAGTACCCCGAGGGCGACGTGTGGAGCCTGCGCCCCTGACCCCCGGGGAGGAGCCACGGCCATGAGCAGGCGGAGGATGCGAAGCTGGCGCGTCGCGGGATCGGGCCTGGCCTGTCTCGCCTGCGCCTGGCTCGGCGGCTGCGCGCCCGAGGAGCGCGCGCGCCCGTGCGCGCAGGACGGCGACTGCCCCGCAGGGCAGGCCTGCCTGGAGGGGCGCTGCGCCGCGGTCGACTGCCTCGCGGACGCGGACTGCGCGCCGGGCGAGAGCTGCGTGGCCCACGCCTGCCAGGCGGGCGGGGGCTGCGTGAGCGACGGCGGCTGCGAGCTCGGCAGCATCTGCGAGGCCGGCGCCTGCGTGGCCGGCTGCCGCGCCGATCGCGATTGCCCGCGAGGCGTCTTCTGCCTGCCGGAGCGCCCGCCGCACGGCGCCTGCGTGGCCTGCCGCGCGGACGCGGACTGCGCGCCGGGTGAGGCCTGCCTGGAGGACGCCTGCCGCCCGAGCTGCGCCTCCGACGCCGACTGCCTCGGCCTGCGCTGCGACGCCGCGAGCGGGGCGTGCGTCGAGTGCCTGCAGGACGGCGACTGCGAGATCGGCACCCTGTGCCTGGAGCTCGCCTGCGCGCCCGGCTGCCGCTCGACGCGCGACTGCCCGGCGGGCCTGCTGTGCGTCCCCGAGCTCGGGCCGCAGGGCGGCTGCGTCGCCTGCGTGGTGGACGGGGACTGCCCGGCGGGCGAGGCCTGCCTGGCGTACGCCTGCGTCGAGCGCTGCCAGGTCGACA
>Ga0116143_10005208_pt1 | contig 11857 bp, 7 predicted proteins | sample AD_UKC034_MetaG_FD_89745 | JGI IMG/M metagenome (GOLD analysis project Ga0116143, IMG submission 89745) | Active sludge microbial communities of municipal wastewater-treating anaerobic digesters from USA - AD_UKC034_MetaG | ecosystem: Engineered > Bioreactor > Anaerobic > Digestate | place: USA...
GAAGCAGGTGTTAAGGAATCGCGCGAGAATGTGCGCAGAACATCGGTGGTAGCACCCATGAGCGGAGTAGTTTCTAAACTGAATGTAAAACAAGGCGAACGCGTAGTGGGTACTGCCCAGATGGCGGGTACAGAGATGATGCGTATTGCTGATTTATCTAAAATGGAAGTTCGGGTAAATGTAAACGAAAATGACATTGTTCGTGTACACTTAGGCGACTCAGTAATTATTGATGTAGATGCCTACAGCAGCACGGGTAAAGAATTTAAAGGAGTTGTTACAAACATTGCCAACACGGCCCGCGACAAAGTATCGGCCGATGCCATTACTGAGTTTGAAGTTCGTATTCTGATACTCCAGAATTCGTATGCAGATTTGGTGAAGGCCGGAAACAAGTATCCGTTCCGCCCCGGCATGACTGCCAGTGTTGATATAATTACTACCCGCAAGGATAATGTGCTGTCTGTTCCGCTTGCTGCGGTTACCACGCGTGCGCCCGAAGGGGAGGAGAAACCTTCCACAGCAAATCGGGATAATGACAGACCACAGGTAATCGATGAAAGTAAACCAAAAGCCGAGAAGAAGCTGGACAAGGTTGTGGTATTTGTGAATGAAAATGGTGTTGCAAAAATGGTTGAAGTTAAGACGGGTATCAGTGATTATGATAATATTGAAATCACTTCCGGACTAGCAGACTCCGCGGTGGTTATTACCGGGCCGTTTCTGGATGTTTCCAAGCGCTTAAAGGATGGTGATAAAGTTTCTGTAAAGAAGGAAACTAAGAAAAACGAGAAGCCGGGAGAGGAAGCGAAGTAACCAATTTTAGTGAAAACATGCCGGTATCAAATGACCGGTTTCATTCCGCGTAAGCCGGATTGCCTCTCCATTTTGATGAATAGAGAACCTGGCAGCTGGCTTTCGCGGATTTTTTTTAAGTCTGCATTTTTTTGAGACCATAATCGCACTTAAGCGTATCTTGCTACCCAATCTTTAATTTTTATGATTTCACACCCCTGGCACGAAGCCCCTGCGGGCTCAAACCCACCCGAATTTGTGAATGCCATTATCGAAATATCGATTGGTATGCGCACCAAGTATGAAGTAGATAAAGAAACCGGTTTGTTAAAGTTAGACCGGGTACTATACTCGGCCGTACATTACCCGGCCAACTATGGATTTATACCACAATCGCTGGGCGAAGACATGGATCCCCTGGATATTATGGTGATTTGCCGCGAGCCTATCAGGCCGTTATGCCTGGTTCCGGCCAGGGTAATTGGTGTAATGCGCATGGTAGATCAGGGGCTGGCAGATGACAAAATTCTGGCTGTTGCCCTGAATGATGCCAACACCAAACATGTGAATGATATTAGCGAATTGGCAAATCACTATAAACTTGAGTTAAAAGAATTCTTTGAGAGTTATAAACGACTTGAGAATAAAACTGTAACCGTGCCGGAGTTTCAGGATAAGACCGTTGCCATGAAAATTGTGGAGGACGCGTTGGCTTACTACAAGACCAAGTTCTGAATAACTAATCCTGCATGAAAATCGGCTTCGATGCCAAGCGGCTGTTCAACAACTTTACCGGGTTGGGTAACTACAGCCGTTTTGTTGTAGATGCACTGGCAAATCGTTTTCCGGAGCATGCATACGCACTCTATACACCCCGCTTACGCCATCATCCGGAAACAACTCCTTACCAACAAGGTAATTTTATTGTTCGCACACCCGAATCAGTTTTATCCAAACAATTTGCTTCGGTTTGGAGAAGTTATGCGCTGGGTAATGTAGCGGCTCAGGATGGGGTACAGATTTTTCACGGGCTTAGTAATGAACTGCCTGTAACCAAACCGGCATCTTTAAAAACAGTAGTAACCGTACACGATTTAATATTTAAGCGATTTCCGCAATACTATAAAGCGATTGATGTTCAGATTTATACCTGGAAGTTAAAAAAAGCCTGCGCTTCCGCGGATGTTGTGATAGCCGTTAGCCAGCAAACTTCTAACGACTTGCAGGAGTTTATGCAGGTGCCGGCATCTAAAATTCAGGTGGTTTATCAGGGATGTCACCCCAATTTTAAAACCCTTGTTTCCGAAGCACAAAAGCAGGAGGTAAGAAAGAAGTATAACCTGCCGCACGAATACCTGCTTTGTGTTGGTACCTTGGAAAGAAGAAAGAATGCGTTAACGCTGGTAAAAGCAATTTCAAAATTGAACGATTCGCCACCGCTTGTGCTGGTGGGCAAAGCCACAGCATACACAAAAGAGATTACAGCTTTTGTTGAAGCCAACAAGTTGCAACAGCGTGTTATGATTTTGCAACATGTTTCGTTTGTTGATTTGCCCGCGGTTTATCAAATGGCGCACGTGTTTGTTTACCCTTCTTTGTTTGAAGGTTTTGGAATTCCAATTGTGGAGGCCATCGTATCGGGTGTGCCGGTAATCACCTCTACCGGTTCCTGTTTTATGGAGGCTGGAGGTTCCGGTGCCCGGTATGTGAATCCGGAAAACGAAGAAGAATTAAGGATGCAAATAAAAGCAGTAAGCCTGGATACAGATTTGCGCAACAAAATGATTACAACTTCGCAAGCGTACATAAAACAATTTGAACCCCCGGTAATTGCACAAAACCTGATGCAGGTTTATCAGTCGCTTCGCTAAATTACTTTCTGTAAAAATGCTCCGGCCTCCATCAGCCAGGCAACGCCCACATGAATCAAAATGCCACCCCAAACCGAGCGGGTATTTAGTGCGATAACTCCTAAGATATAACCACCAAATACGGAACTGATGGTTTCGCCCACAGGCTTTCCAAAATGCAGATAACAATAAATAGTTACCATCGGTAAAATGGCATCTTTTCCCAGCACCTGGGCCATCCCAATCACAAAGAATCCGCGAAAAAGCAATTCCACATTTAGAAAGTCCAAACCATATAAAAATTCAAAGATGATAGCGGGCAGGTATTCAGGCCAATGCCATAGTTCAGCTACGTTAGTGGTTTTATAAACGGGATAATAGTTTGAGAAACTCGGATGGAAACTTGCAAGCAATATTAGTGGAGCTACAATTCCTAACAGAAAAACATAGGGTTTAATAGGGCCGGTTTTAGTAAATCCGTAAAACCCGGATGGGGTTGGATCAAGCGTTTTGTAAAAGATCCATAGCGGTACTAAAATCAGGAAAAAACCTGTGGCATGATTGCTTGTTCTGAATAGCCACGAATATCCATCGTAGTTCTGATCAAAGAGTGACGCCAGGTCATGCAGATAGGGAAAACCACGATCAACAGATAACACAACTAATCCAAAAACCGATAACAACCAGAATTTTTTTGTTCGCCAAAAAGTATAGGGTTGACTGAACCGGGAGACAAGGAAGCAGGTAGCATAATACCCGGTGGCATTAAGCAAAAAATAATACACTACCCGAATCCATTGGCCTGTGTGTTTATCAATTATTTCATCCTCCAGGTTAATGGAATAGTTAATACTGACGGAGATAATTAACAGCAAGGCAACAGCACTATAATATCGCGGTTTAAAATCGCTGTGCAGATGTGTTTGTACAAGCTTTATTAGCTTCTTCACCGGAAAGTTTGCAGGTTTTTATATACCAGGTGAATTGGTAACCCCATTACGGTAAAGTAAGACCCTTCAATCGTATCGATGATGGTAATGCGCTTTCCGGCAGCCGGTTGGGTAATGGTTTGCTCAATCAGATCATGACGGCCAATGCTTTCTAAAAAATCGATCTCTTCTTTCGAACAAGGATTAAATTTTTCAGGCAGGCAATCTTGTGCGCCATAGGCTCCAGCTTTATCGAGCGGTTTGAAATGATCGATGTAGTATTCAATATCATTTTGCGAAAGCGAACGAAAAGTAACTTGAGTGTGATCGCTAAAACAGGTTGACTTTGTTTTAGATAACAGGCAAACTGCTGTAACAACCGTGTGCATCTTGCCGCTTAGGCTGCCCAGCATGTGAATAGCATCTTGCCGGTTAATGGGTTTGTTCAGAATCTCATTGTTGAGAATTACCACAGTATCCGATGCCACAACAACTTCATCCTTTAACTCCGATTCAAAAACGCGTGCCTTTTTTTCTGCCAGGTAACCCGGAACATCGGCTGCAGCCATAGAAGCAGGAAAAGATTCATCAATATCCGGAACCCGCACCTGAAACGATAAACCAATTTCGCGCATCAGGTATTGCCTGCGGGGCGAACTGGAAGCAAGAATGAGTGGGGGATTTGCGATCATGCGAAGTTGGGGGCATAATCCGGAAGGGCAAACTCTTCCTGGCGGATGGAACTAAACAACAACCCACAAACTACTTTGGGGTAGAAGTACGTAGATTTTTGAGGCATGGTGTAGCCGCTGGCGCAAACCTGTTTTATTTCCTCAATGGAAATATCCTGGGTGATTATGGCAAGTTGAACTTCTTCGCGGATTACGCGGGCTAAACAATCAGAGAAACTCCGGTCGAATGAAATGTTTGCAGACTTGCGTTGATCTTTACCGGGTATTCCTAAAAGCTTTTCAATAATAAAATAGTGCAGCACAGTTAAGTCAAGTTCTTTGATGTGCTGCGGAAAGTTCCACTTCAGTTTCTGAAATGCTTCGGGTTTAAGTTTTATTTTCAGGGTACGGTCTTTCAGCAAAATTCCAAAAGCCCATTTCTTACCCAGTATAATTTCATTTAGTGTATCCGCATCTTCAATTTCTTTTACATCAAAATCGGTGTGAAGGTGTTCTATAAATTCTGCTTCTGAAAAATTTCGGATGCCATGAATAAGGCGGTGCGTTGGTAAAATCCGTAAGTCATCGGCTTCGGTATTGGTCAGGTACATCAAATGAAAATTGTACCCTTCGTTCCCTGTGTGGTTTGGGTTAAGTTGTTTCTGCTGGTGTTTGTAAAACAGCGAGCCTTCGTAGCGGTGGTGCCCATCCGCTAAAATTACTTTTCGCGATTTCATCGCTTTGATAAAATGCCCGATTACCGTTGCATCGTGAATAATGGCTAGCACATCGCGCACACCCTGGTAGTCTTCACTTTCATACAACGGTGTAAGCATGGCTTCGTCCATGTACTTTTCCAACTCAAAGGCAGGGTCGGTGTAAAGTCCATGCGTGGGACTTACATGTAATTCGGTTTTCTCCAAAAGCTCAATCCGATCGTTAACCGCATTGGGTATGGTATTTTCATGGCGTAGAATAACATGGTCTTCCCAATCGTACGTGCGGATGTGGCAGATAAATCCTTTACGGCAATAATTTTTTGTGGAGCCGGCAAGTTTGAAGTATTGATAATACACGTAGATGGCCGGTAGTTTATCCTGAACCAAGGTGCCGTTATTTTTCCATTGTGCTAAAAGCAATGCGGCCTTGGTAGCTGCATTGGGGCCTTGTGGTACGGAAAGATGAATGCTGTTGATCGGATTTTGAAACAAAGTTTTGCGTTGCTTGTCAGATACAACATCAAACAGGGGAGAGGTAAGGGTATCAATTTTTCGGGTTAGCGTTTCGTTATACCGCCATGCCCTAAAAGGTTTAATCTCGGCCATAAACTTCAGGTACGGTTCTTCTTCCAGTTTGAAACTATTTTTGTGGTTAGGGTCTGGGCAGATGCAGTTACTTCTTTGGGTTGCAACGTAGCCAGCAAGGCAGCCAGTAGTTCTTCATTCCCATCGCCTGGTGTTTGCAGCAATTCCGGTTTAAAATATTTTTCAACAAACCGCGTATCGAAGTTGCCGCTGGTAAAAGCTTCGTGTTGAAGAACAAAGCGACAAAATCCAAGTGTTGTTTCCAGTCCGGTTATTTCATACTCATCAATAGCGCGAATGGTTTTGGCAATGGCCCGCCCGCGATTCATGTCGTGGCAGATCATTTTTGCGATCATCGGATCATAATAAAAAGGCACCGCCATACCTTGTTCAAAGCCATCGTCCACCCGAATGCCATGCCCTTGCGGGCGATTGTATGTTTTTAGCGTTCCGATGTCGGGTAAAAAGTTATTGGCCGGATCTTCTGCATATACACGCACTTCAATAGCATGGCCGTTGATTTTTAAATCTTCTTGGGCGAACGGAAGTTTTTCACCTTCTGCAATTTGAATCTGAAGTTTCACTAGGTCAAGCCCGGTTATTTCTTCCGTTACCGGATGCTCTACCTGCAGGCGGGTATTCATTTCGAGAAAATAAAAATTCAGGTTTTCATCTACGATGAACTCTACCGTTCCGGCATTGTAATAGTTGGCAGCGCGTGCCACGTTTACGGCTGCTTCGCCCATTTTCTTGCGCAGTTCAGGGGTAAGGATGGATGAGGGTGCTTCTTCAATTACTTTCTGATGCCTGCGTTGTACGGAACACTCGCGTTCAAATAAATGCACCACATTGCCGTGCTGATCGCCAAAAATCTGGAATTCGATGTGCCGTGGTTGTGTAATATATTTTTCAATAAAGACCGAGCCATCGCCAAAAGCAGATTTAGCTTCGCTTACGGCTCGTTCCATCTGGGTTTCAAAATCATGTTCTGCATCGACAATGCGCATGCCCTTACCGCCACCACCGGCACTGGCTTTTATTAAAATCGGGTAGCCTATTCCACTCGCAATCTTTTTGGCTTTCGCCAGGTCGGAGATAGGCTCGGATGTGCCGGGTACCAGCGGCACATTAAATTTTGTTACGGCTGCTTTGGCTGCCAGTTTGCTGCCCATCAATTCAATGGATTCGGGTGAGGGGCCAATGAAGATCAATCCTTCCTTTCTTACCAATGCAGCAAAGTCTTCATTCTCTGAAAGGAATCCGTAACCCGGGTGGATGGCATCGGCACCGGTTTGTTTGGCAGCCGCAATAATCTTATCCATTACTAAATAAGATTGTGCCGATGGGGGCGGCCCGATGCAAACTGCTTCATCGGCAAAGCGAACGTGCAAGGCCTGCCGGTCGGCTTCGCTGTACACGGCTACGGTTTTAATACCCATTTCGCGGGCGCTGCGCATAATGCGCAAGGCAATTTCGCCCCGGTTGGCTACCAATAGTTTTTGAATTTTTTTCATCAACAGGTTTATAATTTACAATGCTAACGATTTAAAGAAACAAGTATGTATTTTTTTAGCAGAAAACGCGCTTGTAGGATTTAATTGGTTTTTGCCGATTTTAAGTTTGGGGCCAATTTGGTCCTTTACGTTGTGGTTATTTATAAGTTGAATACAATTTCTACTCAAGTGTTAACGGTAGGTTCAACTTCTGTAAAGAATGTGAGGGTATTATTGCTACCAGCGTGATATAATACATAAGCACGAACACCTTTTACAATCAATATAGTGTTATGCTGGTATTTCCGTTGAAATAACTTGAACAATAAAAACTCAAAGAATTAAATTAAAGTATTGCTGTTGAGCCTTCTAGGTTCTATGTAATAATTATAGACTTTTTGAAAAAAAAATAAACTTTTTTTTGATGTGTAAATTGGATAAATCATTGAATTGCAAATAGTAGAAGTGAAAATGTAAACTGTAAATGTAATAAGTATTTGTCAATCTTTCCATGTAAAAAAATCGCAATAATTGAAGTGTATCGGACATTTTTTGTTGACTATTTTGTGTTGATAAAAAACCAGAGTCAGTTATGTTGTTAAAAATGTCAAAACTCTTTTTTCTTAGCTCTGCTATTTTCAATTTTTCTCTGGCTCAAAGTGATTTTGTTAACATCGTGCCGCCATCGCCTAATGCGAGCGCTATGCAACAGTATGGGAATACAAACATTGGACTTTATACCGGAGCTGTAAATGTATCAATACCTATACACACTATCTCATTGAAAGACCTTCAATTTCCGATTGCCCTAAATTATGTAGGCTCAGGAGGTATCAACGTTCAATCAGTTGCTTCTTGGGTTGGACTGGGTTGGGTACTCGGTTGCAATGGTGCTGTGTCTAGAACTATCTACGGTCTGGCAGATGACAAGCCCAATTATGGTTACCTCTATCAGCCCGGAATACCCCCTGTGACGTCAGAAAATTATAATACTTTTTTAGACTTTGCTAACGGCATGACAGATGCTGAGCCGGATAAATTTTTCTTTAGTGTGGCTGGACTATCCGGATCGTTTTACATCAATAAGCAAAGGGAGATAATTCAGGTGCCGTTGACAAATAATAAAATTATACCTGAGTTTAGTCAAATCGGAAAGATTGTAGCTTTTAAGATAATTTCTGACAAGGGTATTGTCTACTCATTTGCTGAGCAGGAAGAATTACGTTCCTATACTCCGGGTGGTACTTCTACCGACAATAATTACTATACTTCATCCTGGTATTTGACATCGGTTCACAATTACAATAATACAGAGTCAATTGATTTTCATTATGAAGCATATCAATACTATCAATACGCTGAGGTCTATTCAACCAGGATATTGGATAATCCAGGAACACTTTTCCTCCCACGGTACTCAGTAACCGAAACAAATGCAAAGCGTTTAAAGCTTATAACCTATAATAATTCGGACTCCATAAAATTTATTTCCGGTAACATTCCAAGACGTGATTTGACTGGTGAGAAGTATCTTGCATCAATCAAAATTAAAGAAATTGAACTTGCAAAAAGTGTTGATTTTGCTTATAGTTATTTTGATGCTAACGGGGTAAGCCCTATAACTTCTAGTGCAACTGTAACCAACAGTTATTTGCAGGGATACCTCATTCATGCGCAGGCGGATGGCGATCATTTCAAGAGATTAAAGCTTGACATCGTCTCAGTATTCAATGCTGACATAACTAAATCGCAAGCTTACGTATTTGAATATTTCAATAATGTAAACCTTCCAAGTCGTTTCTCATACGCCCGCGATCATTGGGGCTATTATAATGGGATAACCAATAATCCCAGTTTGGAGCCAAGAAGAAAGATAGATCGCAGGCCAATCCTGAGTCAGTTGCGGGGAACTGATTTTGAAATTGTCGGAGATGCTAACCGAGAACCATCCCTTGATCATACTAAAGCAGCGGTCCTTAAAAGAATAGTTTACCCCACAGGCGGTATTTCTGAGTTTGAATACGAGCTTCACGAGTCCTCAATTACAACCCTTCCTAATCAGAGGCAATCATTCAACATTAGCCTGAATCCCAATGTTCTGAAAGACACAATTCAATTGGTGACCATAAATGATCCTTTTGTTGATGTTACTGTTAACATAATGGGTGTCTCACTTTCCGAATACTGTGACTTCTTAGTTAATTTTAAGAATTTACAGAATGGAATAGTAAAAACGTTGGGAGACTTTTCTGATAGTGCGGGTAGTAGAACAATCTACCTAGAAGAAGGTGACTATGAGATTTCATTTTCTGAGTCTGATGGAATTGGCACCTGTTTCGAGAATTTTTATTCATTGAGCTTTCAATGGAGTAATGAACTAGTTACTCCAAATAAAAAAGTTGGAGGATTACGTGTAAAAAAAGCAACTGACATAAGTAATGCGGGAGATACAATCACTCGAGTTTACAACTATGTGTTTGAAGGCTCAGGTCTTTCTTCGGGAAGTATTGGATCCCTTCCACGCTATGGATATTATGAATACGCTAATTACAAAAATGGTGAAGTTGAGTTGATTGCTCCCACTTTTGCAATTTCAGGCTACATTAGGACATATAATACCAATATGCCTTTAGTGATGACACATGGAAGTCATGTCGGATATAAACGTGTGGAGGTGACAACTGAAACACCTACCGAAACAGGTAAATCTGTATACTTTTACTCATGCCCGTCTGATTTTCCCGATTTAATGCGAGGTTTTGAAATTACATTAAATAATGGTTTAAAAGAATATAGCTATTTGTATCCCCATATCGATAGTCGAGATTGGAAAAGAGGATTGCTTTATGCGCAGGTTGATTATAAATATCTGACCGGACAATTTGTACCCATTCGTATTCATGAAAATCATTACAGGATACTTGGGGAGGTGGATGCTGGTTACGATTTTGAATGGCAGAATTTGTACCCTGCGGAATTCGTTCAACCCAGCTATGAGTTTGCCACGATTAAGTTCTTCGAAGAGGATGCGGCCAATGGCCAGGGTATTCCAAAAATTCCAGGGGTGAGGTCGCATTGTATGCCTGCTCCTGGAGAAGCTGCTGTTTGTGGTCGTCTCTACCTTGCAAACTTCGATTTTTACTCTGGTCGTATTCAGTTATTAGAGCAAGTTCAGAAATTATACTCAGATGCAGTGATGCTAACAACTGGAACGAAATTTACATACAGTAATAGCAACTATTTTTACCCAACGACCATAAAAAACTCTACCTCACGTGGTGATTCTATTACTTCAACAATTCGATACCCCTTTGATCAGCTATCAATTACAGGCTTATCTAGTAATGAAAAAGCAGCGTTAGATTCACTCGTTTCGGTAAATGCAGTTGCTGAACCTGTTGAAAAAATTATATCGCGTGGAGTTACAGAATTGGAACGTCAACGCACCAACTTTTCATTTAGCGGTTCTAAAATTTGGCGTGATAATATTGTTTCTTCAACACGTGGAGGAACGCTTGAACAAGTATTTGATTTTGTTTCTTATGATGCGGATGGTAATTTGCTCGAATATCTAGGTAGAGATGGTGTTCCTGTAACAATTAAATATGGGTATAACAATCGGCTTCCAATTGCTAAAGTGATCAATTCGCGCCACCATGAGGTTTTTTATGAAAGTTTTGAGGAGGCTGGCATCTTAGGTGTATCGAAGACAGGAAAAAGGTATCACGCAGGTGATTACACACTGAACCTAACAACAGCATCGCCAAACAGTATTTTATCATATTGGTATTGGCAAAACAGTCAATGGGTATTTAAACAAGTAACGTATTCGGGTGGAAGTTATACGATTACTGATGGAGATCGCATAGATGAAGTGCGTATTCATCCAATCGGTGCCATGATGACCACCTATACCTTCTTTCCTGGGGTAGGCATTTCATCAACATCTGATCAAACCGGTATGATGATTGGCTATGAATACGATTCTTTTGGGAGGCTGATAATTGTGCGAGACGGGTCGGGTAATATAGCTAGGTTTTCGACCTACAATATTTTAGGTGAGCAATAGTGAACAGCGAAACTTGCTGAATACATGGGTTTATTTTTTTTGAAATAACCTGAACAAATTTTGGATAGATATGGTAATATATTTGAACAAGAACAAGGTAAAGCGATTTAGCTTAACTTATCTAATCATGAGTATCTCCCTGTGTGGCGTTTCGTTAGTGGGAGCACAACCTACACAAGAGCAAAATAATGCGCCCATTGGTTACTTAAGTAAAACCACTATTATACCGCCTTCGCCCGAGGCGTCCTCATTAGGGCAGTATGGTAACGTGCCGGTTAGTTTATACAACGGCCGCATCAACTTGTCTATTCCCATATATGAATTGAAGACAAAAGAAATGAGTGTGCCCATTTCCCTATCGTATAACTCAGGTGGTATTAAGGTGGGCGAAGATTCAGGCTGGGCTGGCACTGGCTGGTCGCTCAATGCGGGGGGTGTAATTACACGGTCGGCACAAGGGCGGCCCGATCAATGCCTTAATTATTATAATAAAGCAACACAACTGAATGCTGGAGTTGCTAATCTGAATGAACGGCAACGGCAGGATTTTTATGAAGATGTAACCAAAGGATACATTGAAACACAGCCCGATTCTTATTTTTTTAATTTCCATAATCTGAGTGGTAAGTTTTATATCAACCCTAGTAAAGAAATTGTATTGATCGATTATAAGCCAGTTACTATCCAGGTATCTTCTATATGTACAAATGAAAGCACATTTACCGTTGTGGGCCCGAATGGAATCA
>Ga0116143_10005215_pt1 | contig 11849 bp, 13 predicted proteins | sample AD_UKC034_MetaG_FD_89745 | JGI IMG/M metagenome (GOLD analysis project Ga0116143, IMG submission 89745) | Active sludge microbial communities of municipal wastewater-treating anaerobic digesters from USA - AD_UKC034_MetaG | ecosystem: Engineered > Bioreactor > Anaerobic > Digestate | place: USA...
CTTTTGAAGGAAGGAAAAAAACTTTCAGATATTTTTGCGGGAAAAAGCTGGATGCCTTCAGTCGTACACGATATGCTTAAAACCGGCGAGGTTAGCGGCTCCATGGACGAAACACTCGACAGGGTTGCAGGGTATCTCAAGGAAGAGGCGGATGTAGCCGTCGAACAGTTTGTTAAGTTGCTGCCCGTGGCGGTTTATCTTATTGTAGCCGCATATATAGGATATATTGTGATTTCTTTTTATGCACGTTATTTCCAGATGCTCAATTCTTTCTGACGGCCTTTCTTTTTCTTATCCCCTGAACACCGTAATTTCAAGTTTTTCGATAGTAACGGCTGTATCTGCCTTTAAGAGGGATATTCCGATTTTGTTTTCTCCGGCAGACAAAAAATTCACCGGGAGCGTGAAAGAAAGTTTCAGAAGCTTCTGTTCCGGGTCTATAACGTACGCCCTGTAATTTCCGGAGGTTGCCTGTTTCCCGTCTCCGTATATCTGGCCGTCTTTCCATGAGGTATCGGAAGATTCCATCTCAAGTTTTTTCCCGTTGACCCGGATTGTGACCCGGGTTTTATCGCTGCCGTTGAACATAACCGCTTCAAGCCTGGCGGCATACGCACCGGCAGAAAACCGTTCGTAGATGTAAACCGGCAAACAGGCGCTCTCTCCCGGCTTCAGTTTCAAGGGCAACGGCTTGTTGTCGTTCCTGTAAAGATATGTGCCTGCCCATGGATATCCCCCTCGCCTTTCCACTGCGTATATCTTCCTCTTGCCTTTCATCTTTTCAAGTCCGCCTGCTTCGCAAAGGGCTGTTTCCTGGGAAGGGCACCTTGACTCCGCAGGCAGGTTAAGCTCCCGGTATTTTGTCTCCCGGGCGCATGTCCAGTTGAAAAGACTGATGCCGTCGGCCCCCTGGAAGAGAAAGTTGCTGAATACCCCCCTGTAATATTCAACGGGAGGCGAGAAGTACCCGTCGCCGGCATGAAACCCGTCAAAAGACGGATATATGTTTACATATTTGTCTTTGCACAGGGATTTAAACTCATCCAGGGCGACCCTTGAAGTGCGGCCGCCGAGCAAAAGAAAATCTATCAATTCCTCCTCTATCCATTTTTCAACTTCAAACCCGTCGGCATGGCAGCCCTCGACATTCTCCGCAACCCGTGCACCGAGAGTCAGGGTTTTATTGCCGGCCGCCTCAAGTTCACACAACAATTTCCTGGTTTGCCTGATGAAAGAGGTAACGTGTTCCCTATTTTCCCATTCCCTGCCCTGGGGCAGACAGGGAGTATGCCGGGCAAAATCAAGTTCCAGCCCGTCAAATTCGTAACGGGTCATCAGTTCACGGAAATATTTAAGCTTGTGTTTGCGCAACCCACGGGAAGCAAGGTTCCACAATCCCCTTGGCCACCAGCATTCATTTATCCAGCCTGGATGCTGGCTCTTAAGATAGTTATTGCGCAGGGGAGAATCGAAAGGGCATTGGACGGCGTAGGGAACGGGAAAATCCACGGGGCAAACCCTGTGGTTCCAGATTGCCTCCATGCCGCGCTTGCGGGTTTCTTCCACCAGTTTCTTCACGCAGTCTATTCCCCGGGTAAACCACCTGTTGTAGCCCTCATGGTTCACCGGAGGCAAAAGAGAGCTTCCCGTCCACGTGGCGAAACTGTCTTCCGCAAAACCCATATCCCACATAACGGTATCGACAGGGCTTTCTTTCGCGTCCATCAGGTCGAACCGAAAGGATATCCAGTCCTCCATATCTATGCCAAGAGCTTCCACGGGCATATTGGCGTCTTCCTGCAGGATAACGCGCCTTTCGAGGTTGCGGTTCTTCTTTTCCATTGTGTCATCGGAGGTCAAAGGGGAATTTCAGCTGTAAGGCATCTTGCCATGCAAGCCTGTGAACCTGCGGAAAAATCTTTTGAGGTTTTATTCCAATGCACTTTCTATCTCTTTGAGAATCCCTGCGGCGGCTTGCCGCGGGTCGGGGGCATTTTTTATGGGCCTGCCTACTACAAGGTAGTCCGCGCCCGCCTTTATTGCTTCAAAAGGGGTGACAAACCTTTTATGTCCGTCGGTTGAAACTCCCGCGGGACGGACACCGGGGGTGACAATCAGAAGACGGTGTCCCGTGGAATTTCTTACCATCTGTATCTCTTTGCCCGATGTTATTATCCCGTCGCATCCTGATTCCCCAGCCATCTTCGCCCTGTGAAGAACCAGTTCTTCCGTTGTGATTGCGCCTGAGGCTTCGCCCGTATCGGCAATGTTAAGGTTGGTCAGCAGTGTTACCGCCAGCACTTTCAGCCTGCTTCCTTTTTTGCCTTCCACCGCCGATTCCATGACCTGCCTGTTGGCATGGACTGTAAGGAAATCAACTCCTGAATCTGCGGCGCACTTTACCGCGTCCCTTACGGTCTCTCCTATATCGAAGAACTTGAGGTCGAGAAAAACCTTCTTTCCCTTTTTCAGAAGTCGTGAAACGAATTCAGGGCCCGCGGCGGTGTGGAGTATGATGCCTACCTTGAAAAACGTTACAACCCCATCAAGCTCTTCCACGAATCTTTCAGCTTCGGCTGCGCTTGTCGTGTCAAGAGCGAAAATCAGCTTTTCCATCCAGCCTGTTTTATCCATTTTCCCCGCCGAGTTTTTCGTGCCATACCTTAAGAAAGTATTTTAACGACCTGTCGTATGTTTTTGAATTTCCTTTTTATATAATACACCTTTTGTCCGGAACCATCAATTTTTATATAAATCAGGCGCATATATTTATTTCTTTCTTTTTATTGACAATTAAAGAAAAAGTAAGTAAAATTCTTATAAAAGGAGAATATGGATAAATATACCCTTTCAGTAAAAATCGATGGTAAAACCGCGGACAGAATGAAGAAATTCTGCAGGGAACACGGCATGAAATACGGCTTTTTCGTAGAAAAATCCCTCGAGGAAAAACTTTCTGCCGAGGAATTAAAGGAAGACATCCTCGACATGAACAGGCTCAAGAATGAAGAAATTTCAGCCGTTTCTCTCGCGGATTATGTGAAGACACGCAATGTATAAGATTATGCTGATTGCCTCTGCTGCGAAAGATCTTGACACGCTTGAAGAGAAGTTATTCACGCAGGTAAGAGATGCGATGCTTGAGCTTGCTGAAAATCCACGTCCCCACGGCTGCCATAAACTCACTGTAATGGAAGGTTACCGAATCCGCTCAGGAAATTACCGTATTCTTTATAGAATCGACGATCTAAATAAACAAATCTATATATATAGAATAAAACATCGCAGAGATGTTTACCGCTAACATTTTTCAAGGGACTCTTTATCCAGCCCTGTTGAGCCGGGCTGTTATGAAATCTGCCACCGACTGAGGGTCCAGTCCTTCTTTTTTGAAAAGGTAGTCGGGTTCGCCCGAACTGCCGTATTCCGTAACCCCGAGCCTGTGGAACTTTCCGGCATACTTTTTCCCCAGCAGGTATAACCCCACCGTCATGCCCAGCCCCGTATCTATGTGGTGGTCTTCCATGGTGACGATTAAACCTGCAGAGAGAGCCTTTTCTATTGCTTTTTCGTCTATTTCGAGAGGGCAGCTCATGTTTATGACGCCTATCTCCTTTCCTTTGCCTTTAAGTATTTCAGCCGCCTTGAGGGACCTCGGAACCATGCAGCCCATCGCTATTATGAATCCGTCTTTCCCCTCCCTGAGAATATCCGATTTACCGTATTCAAACCTGTATTTTTCGTCAAAATAAACAGAACCGTCGGCTTTCGTGACAACCGGAACCTTGGAGCGTCCCATGCCCACAAACCAGTTGCCGGGCTGTCCCGCAGCATGCCTTATTACCCTGTCGGTCTGGTTGGGGTCGGCGGGAATAACTATTTTGAATCCGAACAGGTTTCTCAGCGTTCCCACGTAATCTATACACTGGTGTGTCTTTCCGTCTTCCCCAACATCCAATCCTATGTGGGTGCAGACCAGCTTGAGGTTTGTATAATTCTGGTCGTTAAGGCGCGCCTGGTTATAAGTTTCGTCCACCCCGAAGACCCCGAAGTCCGAGAAGAAACTAATCACTTTATCTGTCGATACGGCACCCGCCATGGTTGCCGCGTTATGTTCCTGCACGCCGACCTGAAAGAACCTTTCGGGAAACGCCTTTTCAAAAAGGTCCGTCTTTACGGAGGTTGCAAGGTCGCAGTCAAAGACAGCTACGGGGTACCGGCTGTTGTCCGCATTTGCTTTTGCCAGTTCTGCAAGGGCTTTTCCGTATGCACTTCGGTTATCCGTCTTTTCGTCGCTTCTGTAAACAACCGGTTCGCCTTCCTTCAATTCTGGCTCAAACTTGAACGTTCTTTCAGGATAATCCCATTTTCTTGTACGCAGCTCCCTGTACCTGTCGAGAACCGGCGGCAGGTTAAGTTCTGCCATCGCTTTATTGTACGAATCATCATCGAGTGTTTTCCCGTGGTACTTGTACTGGTTCTCCATGAAAGAAACGCCCTTTCCCAGAACTGTATGGGCAATGATGCAGAAGGGTTTGGGGGTTTCAACGGATTTTTTCAAAGCGGCGTAAAGTTCTCCGAAATCGTGGCCGTCCACCTCCATGGTTTCCCACCCGTCAGCCGTGTAATTGGCGCATATCCTGCAGGGCATTATATCGTCTGTTTTCCCGCTTATCTGTATCTTGTTATAGTCGACAATCACTGTTATGTTGTTCATCCCGTACTTGCTTGCGAACCGCCTCGCCTCGGCAATCTGTCCCTTGGTATGTTCCCCGTCGCTCATCAGGACAAATATATGCGTATCCCTCTTATGCAGCCTGTCTCCGAGCGCAAGGCCGCAGCCGGCGGAAAGGCCCTGTCCCAGGTTTCCCGTTCCCCATTCCACTCCGGGAACCTTTCTTACCACATGGCCCTCAAAGATGCTGCCCGAAAGCCTGAAGGTTGCAACTGCCATCTCTATGTCAAAAAAGCCGAGCCTGCCCATGGCGGCGTAAACCCCCGGGGACGTATGGCCGTGGCTGACTACAATCTTGTCTCTTGAAGGGTCGTCCACCCTGCCGGGTGCGATATCCGCATAAGAGAAAACCGTAAGGTACATGTCAAGAGACGACATCGAACCTCCGGGATGCCCCGAGTTGGCAATGCTTGTCATAGTCAGGATATCTCCCTTGCACAGCCTGCTCAGTTCTTTAAGCTTACCTATTTCGCTATCCGCAAGTTTTTCTTTTTCAAATCTTCCCATTTTTTATTCTCCTGATAATTTTTATTGTTAAATTAAAAATTTTTGTTTACCTTGCTATAGAGGTCTGCCCATGAGTTTTGCTTAAGTCTGAATTTTGTCCCATGATTATGTCCTGTCCGTGCATCAAAATCTATTAGCAGATTGCCTTTTTCGATACAAGATAAAAATTTTTCAAATGAAAATCCTGATAATACAAATAGATTCCTAAAAGCAAAAAATTCGTGCTTATTTTCAATTTTTGACTCTGCTATTATATAGAAACAATTTTTAATTTTCTCACCAATGGCATATTCTAAATCTTCAAATCCCCAATAAGGTTCGGGACTTATGGTTCCTAAGCCCACTTTATGTTCAACTGACCTTAGCCATTGTTTAATTTCATTGTTCAACAAATCAGCTTTTGTATAATCAAAAACAAATTTCAACTTTTTCTCTTTTCTATCAACAACTATCTTAAATCCTCTATTTGTAAAGCATTTAGCACTCGTGGTTGAACGAAAACTCATTTCTGAATCAGGATAAGTTAGTCCTGCTTTCTTATGAGGCCATCCATATTTGGGAAGCAGAATATTGCTAACAATATGAGCTCCCGTTGGAGAAGGTTCAATGTGTTTCAAAGTAATTAATGAAGAGGTATGCAAACGTTGACCTTTGAGTTCCCATTCCCTTGCATTAGGTATTGGAAGATTGTTCTCGGATATTCCAAGCAAAGCCTCTAAGGTATTCCCAACAGCGCCATCATTTCTTGCATCTATCGTAAGCTTTACGCTTTTATGCCATCCCCGTGAGGCAATTGATCTAATTTCATTAATCAATTCCTCTTTATTGAATAATTTTATGTTCTTCAATTTATTTTTTTTCATTTTTGGGAGGCTTCCAGAAGTCTAATAAATATTCAAATGTAACTCCCATGGTAATATAATTACTTGGCCAACCAAAAATGCCAATTTTATTAACAACATTGGTACGATCCCAAATTATAATATTCCGCAATTCATATCCTCTTGCACGAAGTTCTTCAATCAATGAGACATGAAGAGTTATGCGCCGATTCTCCCACCACATATCCGGAACATTGATAACGCAGTGGGCTTTTTCTTTCATCAGAGGCAACAAGCTTTCAAAAATATCTCCCATGGCCACACTATAAGCATCAAGGGATAATATTCCTAAATCACGTTCATCCTGGGAGTATTGTTCTATTTTGCCAAATTGTTCATTATTTCTGTCTCTTCTTGATTTGTTTTTCCTTTTGCGATTCAGGAGATTCGCATAAGGAGGCGATGTCCAAATTAAATTTACCTTTTCAGGTTCTATATATTTCGCAATATTTCTTGCATCATCTTGAACAGCAATTTGGCTGCAATCATTAAACAGATTACAGTGTTTTTTAAGCCTTTCTTCACATAATTCAATGTAATTTTTTTTGAGGTCAAAACCTATTGCGTTTCTATCAAGGTCATTAGCCGCAATAAGAGTCGTTCCACTTCCAACAAAAGGGTCCAGTACCAATTGGCCTTTATGAGTAAATAATTCAATGACTCTTTTTGCAAGCGATATTGGAAAAGTTGCGGGGTGTACAGCTTTATCTCTTATATCTCTGGTTTCATAAAAAAACTTCCAAACCCCAATTTGAGCTTTTAACCACTCCTTGGGAGACATACAATTAATATGTGTAGGACCACATTTGCATAAACGTTCACTGTTAATTGTTAAAGGTTCACCGTATAGAGCGGTCTTTTCAAAAATAGCCTGACATTTCTGTTCTATCTTGTTTTTGTTTTCTTCCTGGAAAGTAATTGTTTTTTTATGGGCTTTTTCTTGTTTTTTCTTCATTTTGACAACCTCTCTTTAAAACCTATTGCATAAACAGTTCATATTATAACACATAAATTGACATGCATAAACCGGCCGCGGCTCATCGGGTATTCGGGATTTTACGGACGCTTTCCATTATTACAAAAACGGCAAGAACTATAAGCAGAAGGGATATGTTTCCGAGAAGAAAGTTTTTGTGGCGGTAAAAATCCTGCATCTGGTAGGCGAGGGCCGCAATTGTCGTCATAAACATGATAACCGCGGGGACAAAAGTCAGCATTGAGAATTTCTTTTTGCTGAGAAGGAAAAGCCCTGCAACAAAAAGAGCTATTGCAGCAACCAGCTGGTTGGCCGCCCCGAATACAGGCCATATTTTCTGCCAGTTGCCGAATGCAAGGTAACCAGAGATAAGAATAACGATAAATGTAGTGGAATACCGGTTCCTGAAAAACCTGATGTTCCAGCTCTCCCCGAAAAGCTCTTGTGAAAGATACCTGGTTATCCTTGTAGCTGTATCGAGAGTTGTCAGAACAAAAGCGTTTATCATGACTATCGCGAGCATTTTCCCCGCACCGGGATTGAGAATTTTTGAAGTCACTTGTCCGTACCCTGCCGCAAACGTACCTATCCAGTTGCCTGTCTCCATCATCTGGGGATAATTAAGAGAAGAACCGGCTTTGTTCCAGTAGAGTCCTGCGCATACGCACAAAAGAGCAAGTATGGAAAGCACCCCTTCCGTCAGCATGCTTCCATAGCTTATTTTTCTGGCATCAGCTTCGCTTGTAATCTGTTTTGCCGTAGTTCCGCTTGCAACAAGACTGTGGAACCCGCTTATTGCCCCGCATGCGATAATGACAAACATCATGGGCCACAGGTAACTGCCTTTCGCCGAAGTAAAGGATATGAACGCAGGTGTGTGTATCACAGGCCTCGCAGTTATAACTCCCGCATATCCGAACAGCAGTCCGAATACAAGTATGAATGAAGAAAGATAATCCCGCGGCTGCAAAAGCAGATTTACAGGGAGGATGCTGGCAAGAAAGGAATAGAGCAGGAGTATGAGAATCCACGCTCTCATGGCATCGCCTGAACCCAGGGAGAAAGGGAATTTTACTCCGAGAATAAAACATGCAAGTATCAGAACCATGGAAATGACGGTTGCAAGAACGTAAGAAAACCGGAACCTGTATACAAGAACCCCGAAAAAAACAGCTACAAGTATGAGACCGAATGTCGGTATAACAATATGCGGTTCCTGAACAAGGGTGCTGGCGGTAACGGAGGCAAACACGGAAACTACCAGGATAAGGGTAAGCCAGAGAAATATAAGAAAGATAATCTTGCTTCTGCGTCCCATCACCGACTCTGTAATCTCGCCCAGAGTTCCGCCTTTATGCCTCAGGCTTAACAGGAGCGATGAGAAATCATGAACACCCCCCAGGAATATCGAGCCGAAGATTATCCAGAGAGCCGCAGGAAGCCATCCCCAGAGCATACAGGCAATTACAGGTCCCAGTATGGGCCCCGCCCCGGATATGGAAGCAAAATGGTGGCCGAACAGAATTGTCCAGTGTTTAACCGGAACGTAATCGATACCGTCAGGATGTTTAACGGCAGGTGTCTGATTTTCAGGAGAAACATCCCAGAGCTTTTCGAGTTTTCTCCCGTAAAAACGGTATGCCGCCAGAAACAACAATAAAGCACCCCCCGCAAGTAGAAGGGAATTCATTTTTATTTATCATCCTTCGCTTTTCTTGAGCAGAATCTCCCAGCGCTTATCTACCTCTGCCTGTATGCCGGCAAGCAATTGTTCATTTGCCGGTTTCAAAAGATGGTCAAACCTTCTCTGGAGTTTGAACCACTCGGCAACCGGTTTCTTCTCCTTAGGCCTGTAGCTTATTTTATACTTGCCTTCTACCACTTCGTAAAGAGGCCATATGCAGGTATCGGCGGCGAGCCTTGATATTTCCATGGTCATTGCAGGGTCGTGCGGCCATCCCAGCCGGCATGGAGTCAGCACGTCAATGAAAGTGAACCCGTCAAAAGAAATGGCTTTTTCGACTTTCCCCGTAAGGTCGTTCCATTTGCCCGGAATGGAAGTGGCCACATAAGGAATATTGTGGGCAACCATTATGGAAGCAAGGTCTTTCTGGAATTGCACCTTCCCAGGAAGAACTTTGCCCGAAGGAGAAGTGCTTGTACTCGCTGCTTTTGGGGTTGCTGATGAACGCTGGATACCCGTGTTCATATACGCCTGGTTGTTGCAGCACACATAAAGTACTTTGTGCCCCCTCTCTGCCGCACCGGAAAGAGACTGGAGGCCTATATCGTAAGTTCCGCCGTCTCCTCCGAACGCAAGAAACACGGTATCCTTTTCTATCTTGCCCTGTTTTTTAAGCGAACGGTAGGCTGCTTCCACTCCGCTTATAGTTGCAGCGGCGTTTTCAAATGCAGAATGTATCCAGGGGATATTCCACGATGAATAAGGAAATATGGTGCTTGCCACTTCCATGCATCCGGTGGCATTGCAGGCTATGAGAGGCTTGTCTATTGCAAGCGTCACCATTCTTGCCACGATACCCTCGCCGCATCCGGCGCACAACCTGTGCCCGGAAACAAATTTTTCTTCTCTTTTTGCAAGCTGTTTTAAACTCGGCATTGTTTTATTCTCCTTTACCCCGAACTCTTCTTTAATATTTTCTTCAAGGTGAGGGGTTTAGATTTTTCGCTTTTTTTACCCCGTATTTATCAGGGGCTTGTCCCGGGCTTATCCGGGAAACTCTTCTTTGTTACACTTTCAAGATGAGGGGTTTACCCTGAACTCTCCCCTGATACACTTACAAGGTGAGGGGGTTTCAGCTTTATCTCTTTGTTACTCTCTTACTCCTATGTATTTAAGCGTGTATTCTTTCTTTCCTTTTTCTGCTGTCTTGAAAAGTTCATTATATATATACTCTATATCTTCTATCGTAATATCCCGTCCGCCCAGTCCGTAAATATAGTCAACAATTTCGGGTTTAGCGGGCACATCGTACATGGCAGCGCATATCTCGGGATACAGGGGGCCCGACACCCCGTTCATTCCGTCAGCCCTGTCCATGATTCCCAGCACCCTGGTTTTCGAAAGAGCTTTTGTCAGAAGCTCTGCAGGGAAAGGCCTGTACACCCTGATTTTCAGAAGGCCCGCTTTCTTACCTTCTTTTCTCAGCCTGTCGACAACCTCTTTGGCTGTTCCGGCGGTGGAACCAAGCACCACAACTGCAACTTCTGCATCGTCAAGCCTGTATTCCTCAAAAAATCCGTATTCCCTGCCAAATGTTTTCCCGTATTCCCTGCCAATTTCGGGAATAACTTTTAATGCGTTTAACATCCCTTCTGCCGCCTGTCTTCTGTGTTCAAAGTAATAATCCTGCAGGTCAAGCGCCCCGATGGTTATCGGCTTGTTCTCCTGAAGGCTTTTAATAAGATTTTCCCTTACGGGAGGTTCTTTTACAAAACCCTTTACTTCTTCGTCGGAAAGCATATCAAGGGTTTCAAGGCAATGGCTCAAAATGAAACCGTCAGTTGTCGCCATCACGGGAAGCTTGACGTCGGGATGCTCGGATATCCTGACAGCTTGAATAAGGTTATCATAAGCCTCCTGCACATTTTCGGAGAATATCTGTATCCATCCCGAATCTCTTGCTCCAAAAGTATCAGAGTGGTCGCAGTGGATGTTGATGGGCGAAGAGAGCGCCCTGTTTACCACCGACATTATAATGGGAAGCCTCAGGCCTGCTGCAATATACAGCATCTCCCACATGAGCGCAAGTCCCTGCGAAGAAGTTCCTGTCATTGCCCTGATACCCGCGGTGCTTGCTCCTATGCATGCGCTCATGGCACTGTGTTCACTCTCTACCGCGACAAACTCCGTCTTGACCAAACCGTCGGCTACAAATTGCGAAAACATCTGCACTATCTCCGTTGCAGGGGTTATCGGATAAGCTGCCACAACATCAGGATTAATCTGACGCATGGCTTCTGCAAAAGCTTCATTTCCCGTCTTGGCTACTTTCATGGTTCACTCCCTTGTCCATTTTTGATTTTAACGTATCCAGATTGTTTTTCAGATTTTCAAGAGTCGATATAATACCGTCTATTTTTTCGGAGCTTTCATCAACGTCTGACACCAGAAACTGGTAAGAACCGATTTCCGATTCGAGCTGTGCAATACGGCTGTTGAGCTGGGCTTTTTCCTTCATTGATACAGAAAATCCCATAAAAAAAGCTACCCATCCGGAAAGTATAAGAACCACAACTATCCATCTCATGGCTTTTTTCATTTTTCTTCTCCGTGTTCATTAACCATCTTAATTGCATCCTTTGGACATTCGTAGGCACAGATACCGCATCCCTTGCAGTAATCGTAATTGAACCTTTCGAATTTACCCGTTTCCTTGTTTACAACTATAGCGCTGTCAGGACAGGCAATCCAGCAGAACAGGCAGTGGATGCATTTCTCGGGAATGTGTATGGGCTTCAGCGTTCTCCAGTTGCCCGTCTTGAACTTCAGAGAAGAACTTCCTTCAAGAATATCCCCTTCGGGAAGTTCCTTCCATGTTGCTTTTTTTTCTTCCATTTTTTTTGTCTCCTTTACCCTTTATCCTGAGCTCTGCTTTGATTAACTTTCATGCGAAGGACGCTGATTTTGTTTTACTCTTTTCTCCTGATACACTTACAAGGTGAGGGGTTTACCCCGAACTCTTCCTTGCTACACTTACAAGGTGAGGGGTTCTGATTCACCTTTTTC
>Ga0116143_10005216_pt1 | contig 11849 bp, 9 predicted proteins | sample AD_UKC034_MetaG_FD_89745 | JGI IMG/M metagenome (GOLD analysis project Ga0116143, IMG submission 89745) | Active sludge microbial communities of municipal wastewater-treating anaerobic digesters from USA - AD_UKC034_MetaG | ecosystem: Engineered > Bioreactor > Anaerobic > Digestate | place: USA...
CGTGGAAAACCGGTCGTGGCTGCTGGATCTGAAAATCATTTGGAAGACGATCGGGATCGTGTTACACCGGGAGGGCATCAGCCAGCAGGGAAGCGCCACGATGGAGAAGTTCCAGGGAAACATGAAAGCAGGGCGGCAATGAAAAAGGGCAGATTGCTGATCCTGGGGGCGAGTGGTCACGGCAATGTGGTCGGGGACTGCGCACGGGCGGCGGGCCGCTGGACCGAACTCGTCTTCTTCGACGACCGGTGGCCGGAGCTGAGCGCCTGCGGCCCCTGGCCGGTGTCGGGCGCGGGAGAGTCGCTCATGAGCCAGGCCCGTCAGGGGGATCAGGCCTTCGTGGCGATCGGCCACGCGGAGACGCGGCTGAAGCTGCTGCAGCGGATGGCGTCGGCCGGTCTCGAGATCGCGACGGTCATACACCCCTCGGCCGTCGTGAGCGCCGGGGCGGTCCTGGAAGCCGGCGGCCTGATCGCGGCGGGCGCGGTCGTGAACATCGGCGCCCGGCTCGGTCCCGGCTGCATCGTCAACACCGGCGCGACGGTTGATCATGACTGCATTCTCGACACCGGGGTGCACGTCTGCCCCGGGGCGCACCTGGCGGGTGACGTCCGGATCGGCAGGGGCGCCTGGGTCGGCATCGGAAGCGCCGTGAGCCAGGGCATCCGGATCGGGCAGGGCGTCCTCATCGGCGCAGGCTCCGCCGTCGTGGACCACGTGGCCGACTGGCAGACCGTGGCGGGCGTGCCCGCTCGCCCACTCAACGAAAAGAAACCCTGATCGAGGAAGCCGATGCTGGACACCCCTTTCACTCCGTGGCCGGACTTCACGCAGGAGGAGGCGGACGCCGTCTGCCGGGTGCTGCTTTCCAACCGGGTGAACTACTGGACGGGAACGGAGTGCCGGGAGTTCGAAAAGGAGTTTGCCGCCTGGACGGCTTCCGCACACGCCGTCGCCCTGGCAAACGGGACGGTGGCCCTGGACCTGGCCCTCCACGCGCTTGACATCGGCCGCGGGGACGACGTGGTGGTCGCGCCCCGGACCTTCATCGCCTCCGTCTCCTGCGTGGTCAACGCCGGGGCAAGGCCCGTCTTTGCCGACGTGGACCGGGACAGCCAGAACATCACCGCCGAGTCCGTCCGCGCTGTCCTCACGCCACGGACGCGGGCCGTGATCTGCGTACACCTGGCCGGGATGCCCTGCGACATGGACCCGATCACCGCCCTGGCCGCAGAGAAGGGTTTCTACGTCATAGAAGACTGCGCCCAGGCCCACGGGGCCCGCTACAAGGGCCGGCCGGTGGGGGCCATCGGAGATCTGGGCGCCTGGTCGTTCTGCCAGGACAAGATCATCACGACGGGCGGCGAGGGCGGGATGCTCACCACGAACCGCCGGGAGTGGTGGGAGAAGGCCTGGTCGTTCAAGGACCACGGCAAGTCCTGGGACGCCGTCTACCGGCGGCAGCACCCCCCCGGTTTCCGCTGGCTGCACGAGACCTTCGGCACCAACTGGAGACTCACGGAGATCCAGGCCGCCATCGGGCGCATCCAGCTCGAGCGCATGCCCGGGTGGCACGCGACCCGAACCCTCCACGCCGGGGCGATCCGGGCGGCGGCGCGGACTCTGCCCGCCCTCAGGGTGCCTGCTGTGCCGGAGGATTTCATCCATGCCTGGTACAAGTGCTATCTCTTCGTTCGGCCGGAGCGCCTCCGTTCCGGCTGGAGCCGCGACCGCATCCTGGAGGAGATCAACCGAAGGGGCGTGCCGTGCTATACCGGGATCTGTCCCGAGGTTTACCTGGAGAAGGCCTTCGAGCATACCGATTGCCGGCCGGCGGAACGCCTGACGGTCGCCAGGGAGCTGGGGGAGACGAGTCTCATGTTCCTCGTCCACCCGACGCTGAGGCGGGAGGAAATCGAAAAGACCTGCCACGTCCTGGCAGAGGTCATGGAGTCAGCATCGAGCTGAACGGGCCTCCGAAGGGGAGTAATCAATTCCTTGAAAACCCTGATCCGAAGCACTCACTTTTACATGCTCGTCGGCCTCGATGCTCTCCTAGTGGCGGGGGCCCACCTCTCGGCATATGCCCTCCGGTTCGAGGGCGACATCCCCCCCTGGCAGTGGGAAAACCTCGAACGCACCCTGCCCTTCCTTCTCGCCGTGAAGCTGGCCGCATTCTACGCCTTCGGCCTCTATCGCGGCCTGTGGCGATACACGGGCATCGTCGATCTCCAGAACGTCCTCAAGGCCTCGTCCGCGGCCACGGCGGTCCTGGCCCTGGCGATCCTCTTTTTGTACCGCTTCCAGGGGTTCTCCCGCTCCATCTTCATCCTGGACTGGGGCCTGACGATCTTCCTGGTCGGCGGGGTGCGGGTCGCCGCGCGGGTCTTCACGACCAACCACATCGGCGATCTTCTCGCCTTCGGCCGGCACAAGGGCCCTTCACGGAAGGCCCGGAAGCGGCTGCTCATCATCGGCGCCGGCGACGCGGGGGAGAAATTTCTCCGGGAGATCCTCGACAATCCCCGCGTGCACTATCAACCGGTGGGATTTCTCGACGACGACCCCCGGAAGAAGGGCAAGGCCATCCACGGCATTCCCGTGCTGGGCGCCGTCGTCGACATCGGGGATCTCCCGGCCGCCTACGACGAGATCCTCATCGCCATCCCGTCGGCGCGGGGGGACGAGATGCGTCGCGTCGTCGAGGCGTGCGAGCGAACGGGAAAGCGGTACCGGACTCTCCCCAAGATCGGGGAGCTGATCGAGGGCCGGATCACCGTCAACACGGTGCGGGAAGTCTCCATGGAAGACCTCATCGGCCGGGAGAAAGTCCGGCTCGACGAGGACCGGATCTCGGCATTCCTGCAGGGAAAGCGGATCCTGGTCACGGGGGCCGGCGGCTCGATCGGCTCGGAGCTGGTCCGCCAGATCTGCCGGTACCGCCCCGAGTCCCTGGTCCCGGTGGATTTCAGCGAATTCAACCTCTACCGGATCGAGATGGACTGCCGCAGGCGGAGGGTCAAGACGCCCCTCGAGGCCTGCCTGGCCGACATCCGGGACCGGGATCTGATGATGCGGGTCTTTGCACGTCACAAGCCGAACATCGTGTTCCACGCAGCGGCCTACAAGCACGTGCCCATGCAGGAGCTCCACCCTGGCGAGGCCGTTAAGACCAACGTCCTGGGCACGAGAAACCTCGTGGAGGCGGCCCTGCAGAGCGGGGCAGCGCATTTCGTCTTCGTGTCGACGGACAAGGCCGTGCGTCCCGCCAATGTCATGGGGGCCTCGAAGCGTGTGGCCGAGATGATCGTCCAGGGCGCCGACAAGGAGGGGGCGACGCGGTTCATGGCCGTCCGCTTCGGGAACGTCATCGGCAGCTCCGGCTCCGTCATTCCCCTGTTCCAGCAGCAGATCGCGCAGGGAGGCCCCGTCACGGTGACGCACCCCGACATCACGCGCTACTTCATGTCGATCCCCGAGGCGGCGCAGCTGATCCTGCAGGCAGGAGCCATGGGCGAGGGCGGGGAAATCTTCATCCTCGACATGGGGGAGCCCGTCCGGATCGCGGACATGGCCCGGGATCTCATCCGGCTCAACGGCCTGGAACCGGACCGGGACATCGCCCTCGAATTCATCGGGTTGAGGCCGGGGGAGAAACTCTACGAGGAGCTCATCACCGTGGGCGAGGGGATCGTCCCGACGGGGCACAGCAAGGTGCTGGTCCTCCGGGGAACGACCGTTGGCCGGGAGGCGCTGAACGCGCGGGTCGACAGCCTGGGGGAGATCGCCCGGGGTCCGGACACGGGCCGCTTGAAGGTCGCGCTCAAGGAACTCATCCCGGAGTACGAGCCGTCGTGATCCTCAGGATCGCGAACTGACCGCAGGGGACATGCCTCCCGTCAGAGACGCTTGAACAGCACGATGCGCCCCGTATCCTTGTGATACCACTCGCCGACGATGCGGAGATCGCGGGGATCGTAGGCCGCGAGCAGATCAAACTCCCGGGCGGGCCAGTGACGCTCCTCCCAGACGACGTAGCGCGCGCCGCGGGCGTCGACGGTCTTCATGAAGTCGGCATAGCTGTTCCCGACCAGGCTGACGAGGGAAACACCGGCCAGATAGTCCTCGTCGGGACAGAAGAGGGCCGGGACGCCCAGGTTGCCGTACAGGGACACCCAGCGCATGGACGTGCCGATCGAGACGATGCCGACAGTCCGTTCGCTCCCTTCCTCTTTCGCAATATGCGTTCCGATCTCCTTGAACACCGCCTTGTCCCTCTCGTGAGGAACAAGCTGCTTCGGCACGGCAAGGAGCAGGATCAGAAGGGCGCACAGGCAGACCGCCGCCGCGTCCTTCATGCCCCATCGCACCTGCAGAAACGAGAGGATTCCCTCCAGGCCGAAGCCCAGGAACAGGAAGGACGGAAGGATGACGAGGGCCAGGTACCGGTTCTCCATGGTCCAGGTCCGCATGGCATAGAGGTAGAGAAGGACGAAGCCGCAGGCGATCAGGGCGGCAAAATATCCCGCGAGCCCGGAGGGGCGCCACTTCCTGAAGTCGAAGAGCCCGACCAGGAACAGGACCGCAAAGGGGTAGAAAAAGGCCTCGGCCGTGCTCTTCAGGAGAACCCCGAGCCCCAGCAGCCACAGCAGACTGCGGACGCTCTCGAAAAACGGGACCGGGAATCCCCCCGGGGGATGCTGGGCCATGGCGCCGATCTGCATCCGCAGGTCCCGGTAGACGCCCAGGGCCGACGTGAAGCACTCCGGGATCTCATCGATGCGGAACCAGTACACCCCCCGCGACGACAGGGCCGACAGGGCCAGGACGATCCCGGCGGCCGCGAGAATGGGGGCCAGGTAGGCAAGCAGTTTTTTCCACCTCCCCTCCGCGCCCCGGAAGGCCAGGTACAGGGCAGTCACGGCCAGATAGAGCACGGCCTCGACCCGGTTCCACGCCGCCAGTGTGAAGGCGATGCCGGCGAGAGGAAAATACCAGAGCCTCTCCCGTTTTACGGCGGCCGCGAAGAAGTAAAGGCCGCAGGCCGAGAAGAACCAGTAGGCCGGGTCGCGGCCGACGTCGACGCCGGCGCTCACGAAGACGTGCATGACGGCGAAGAGCAGCGTCACGAGGCAGCTGGTGCGGAAGGGAAAGAATAGGCGCGCAAGGCCGTAAAGCGGGACGAGAGTCAGCGTGCCGAAGAGGATCGAGGCGGCACGCATCGAGACGATCCAGTCGCGCGTGAGCAAATAGAAGCCGGCCGTGACGATCGGGTGGGCCGTGACGGACTTGATGCTGCAGGTGTTGACGGAGGACCACAGCCCGAAGTAGAGGGCCTTGGCCTGGTAGAGGTAGACCGCCGCATCGGTGTTGACGACGGCCGTCAGAAGCGCCCGCGCCACCCGCAGGGCGAGGGCTCCGAGGAGGATGAGCGCAACAACGGCCCGCTCGTCGAGCCGTCCGAAGGCGGCCGCCAGACGCTCCATCGCCGAGTTGAACGCGCTCGAGTTCATCATCCCTTTCCCGACGGGGCGTTCCCGTATCCCCTGGCGCCCGTCGAAGGCACTGATACCACAAAACGTCCCTGAAGTCACCCGAAGACCCCTCCGGGCCGCATTCCGGGGCGGAATGCTCGCCCTCGCATACCGTAAAGCCCATGACCGACCTCTCCGTCATCATCGTCACCTACAATTCCGCCGGCCTGATCGGACCGTGCCTCGACTCGCTGCTGGACGCACCCGGTATGGAACTCGAGGCGTTCGTCGTGGACAACGCCTCGGCGGACAGGACGGCCGACGCGGTCCGCCGGCGATTTCCCGAGGTCCGCCTCATCCAGAGCCCCGTGAACCGGGGGTTCGGGTCGGCAAACAACCTGGCGCTCCCGCAGTGCGGGGGGCGCCGCATCCTCTTCCTCAACCCCGACACCCTGGTGAGGCCCGGGGCACTGGCCGCGATGTCGGCTTTTCTGGACAACCATCCGCAGGTGGGTCTCGCGGGGCCGAGGCTCGTCTACCCCGACGGGCGGCCCCAGGAGTCCGTCTCGCACCGCTACCTCGGGCAGAAGTACGCGCCGGAGCTCTACCGGGGGCTCAAGGGCGAAATCGCCTGGGTCATGGGGGCGTGCATGATTGCGCCCGCCGCGGTCGTCGGGCACGTCGGCGGGTTCGACGAGCGCTTCTTCCTTTACGGGGAAGAGGAAGACCTCTGCCTGCGGATCCGCCAGGCCGGCTGGGAGATCGGCTTTGCCGGGGAGGCCGTCGTCGTCCACGTGGGCGGATACAGCGAGGCGGACTCCCCGTCCTACGACGTCTGGCACCGGAAATTCCTTGCGGAGTACGTCTTCTACCGCAAACACTACCCGCCCGCGACGATCCGTCGCATCGCGCGCGACCACCTGCTGAAGGCGCGGTGGAGGATCGCGACGCTTCGACTGCTGCGGCCCTTCGCCGGCAGCAGGGCGCGGACGGAGGCGAAGCTGGCGAAATACCGGGCCCTGTGCGACACGATCGCGGATGTGCGTGCCTCTGCCGACGAAACCGTCCTGCCGAAGCCGAAAAAGAACTCCTGAAAAGGCGAAGGAGACTCACGGGACGCGACGATTGTCCGGAGCATGCCCTATCCCTCATAAAGAAGCAGGGGGATGTCGAAGGCCCCTGCCGTGTCCTGTTTGGAATGAAACTCCACGCTCCCTGCTGACCTGAACCCTGTTCGCTCATGCCCTTCAACTCCATCATCTTCCTGGTCTTCGCTGCCCTTTTCTTCGCTCTCTGGCCCCTGGCAAAAAGAACCGACAACGGGCGCTGGGTCACCATCACCGCCGCATCGCTCGTGTTCTACGGGTGGTGGGACTGGCGCTTCATCTTCCTGCTGCTCGGCGCAGGGCTCAACGACTACGCGACCGCGCGGGCCATGGCAGCATGGCCCTCCTGGAAGCGCTGGTTTCTCGTTGCGTCGCTGGCCGGAAACCTCGGATCCCTTTCCGTTTTCAAGTACGCCGGATTCATCGCGGAAAATGTGGGCCTCCTGGCGGCGGCCGCGGGGCATCCCGTTGACCTGATGTCGAAGCTGCCGGCCTTCACCCTGATCCTTCCCATCGGGATCAGCTTTTTCACGTTCCAGTCGATGAGCTACACCATCGACGTCTACCGCGGGCACATGAAGCCCGTCACCAACCTGTTTCATTTCTTCGCTTTCCTGTCCATGTTCCCCCAGCTGGTCGCGGGCCCCATCGTCCGGGCCAGGGATCTCATCCCGCAGCTCGCCGTCCGCCGGGACACGACGGAGGAAAGCCGCTGGGAGGGAATGAAACTCGTTGCCGGGGGGTACTTCAAGAAGGTCGTCATCGCGGACAACCTGGCGCCCTTCGTGAACACGGCCTTCGCGGCCGTGCCCGCGCCGGAGTCCTCCCTGTACTGGTGGCTCGCCGTCGGAGCCTTTGCCTTCCAGATCCTCTTTGATTTCGGCGGGTACAGCGACATCGCGAGGGGGCTGGCGAAGTGGATGGGGTTCGATTTCCTCGTGAATTTCAATCACCCCTACACGTCCACCTCCCTGCGTGAGTTCTGGTCCCGGTGGCACATCTCCCTGTCGACCTGGTTCCGGGATTACGTCTACATTCCCCTGGGCGGATCGAAGAAGGGGGAAGCCCGGGGCCACGTCAACATGTGGCTGACCATGGTCGTCTCGGGGCTTTGGCACGGGGCCGCCTTTCACTTCCTGGCATGGGGCGCCGTCCACGCGCTCTTCCTGAGCGCCGAGCGGATCACCGGCTGGCCCGAGAAGCTCAAGAAGCTGCCGGGCGGGTCCGTCCTCGCGCTTGCGGCCGTCCTGTTCCAGGTCCTGATCGCCTGGGTCTTCTTCAGGGCCCAGGACATGGCGCAGGCCTTCGCCATCATCGGCACAATGCTGGAATTCAATAGCCGGACGGGTTTCCCCACCACCGAGGCCTTCAAGGTCGGGGTCCTGTACCTGTCCGTGGGGCTGGCGATGGAGTTGTTCCACTTCTCGAGGCTGGATGCCCGGAAATGGTTCTCCCCGACGGTCTACCGGTCCGTGGAGGTCGCGACGGTCGCCGTCCTGATCACGTTCAGCGTGTTCCTGCGCGGGCCCGGGATGCAGTTCATCTACTTCCAGTTCTGAGCCATGACGAGAAACCGCGTCTTTCTTGCCCTCGTGCTTGCCTCAACCCTGATCGTCCTCATCGGGCTGCTGCGGCCGGACGCCATGCGGACCGTGTCCCGGGAAAAGTGGTTCTGGACGTGGAAAACCCATTCCGACCGAAAATTCGACGTCGTGTTCGTGGGGGATTCGCGAACCTATCGCGGGATCTCTCCCGAATCGATGACGGACATCCTTCAGGGGATCCGTATCTTGAACTTCGGATACTCCTCGGGCAGCCTGAGCGCCCTCATGCTGGGCGAAGCCGAGAGGCGGCTGGATCCGGCAGGACGGCGGATCATCGTCCTCGGCGTCACGCCGTCCTCGCTGACGCCGCGGGCCGCCCGTGACGAGCAATACCGCCAGGAAAAAAACAGGACCTCATCGGAGATCATCGAGAATCTCTACCTGTCTCCCTTCCTGACGTATTTCGACCCCACCACGCCGATCCGGTTCTTCGAGGAAATCGGGAGCAGAAAGGCGAGATTCCGGGAGGCGTTTTACGAAAGCGGCTGGGTTGCGGGATGGAAGGAGCCCGCGGGCCCTCCGGGCTCGATCGGCGTGTTTGCGAACGACTTCACCGGCAACGCAGTCTCCCCGATGCTCGTGGACAACGTCCTGCGTCAGACGGAGGCGTGGACCCGGGAAGGAATCCGTGTCTATGCCTTCCGTCCCCCCACATCCCCCGAAATGACCGACCTGGAAAAACGGCTGAGCGGCTTCGACGAAGAGACCTTCCGGCAGCGCTTCACCCGGGCAGGCGGGGTCTGGGTGGATGTCGCCCGGGCAGGCTACCGAAGCTACGACCACAGCCACCTGGACAAGGAAAGCGCGGAAACGCTTTCGCGGCTTGTCGCAGAAATCATCGGGCGATCGATGGGGGAGCCGCTTGTCTTTCCGGCGCAGGACTCTGTTTCGCCTTCGCCGGGTGCCGCGAGACCAGGCGGCGTCTGATTACACGATTCACGAAGCAGCCCGGTGCCGGCTTCCGCAGCGGTCCCGTCCATCCGCCGGAGAACACCGGCGCGACCTGCCTGGCGGCGTGCTTCCCGCAGGTTCCGAAACGAAAAGATCAATCAAAGGAACAAGAATCTGACATGGAGAGAGCCCCCGAGCAGTGCATCCTGTGCGGATCAGCGGAGAGGTCCCTGCTTTTCCGGCAGGGCGAGTGGACGGTCTTCAAGTGCGCGGCCTGCGGCCTTGCATTCCTGGATCCGCGGCCGTCTCCGGATGAACTGAGCCGTTATTACGAGAGGGACTACTTCGACAGCCATTACGACCGGGGGCTGCGGCGCGAGTCCCCCGAAATGCGCAGGAGACTCTCCCAGGAGCAGCACCGCATCCGGTTTATCCGCCGCTACAAGAAGAACGGGCGTCTCCTGGATATCGGCTGCGGCATGGGCTACTTCCTGTATGCCTGCAGCCTGCAGGGCTTCGAGGTGGAGGGAATGGACATCTCCGATGCTTCGACCGCCTATATCCGCGCGGAGCTGGGGCTGGATGTCAAAACGGGCACGGTGGACCGGATCGGTTACGAGGACGGGCGATTCGACATAATCACGATGTGGCATTTCCTCGAGCACAGCCCCGATCCGCGCGCCTACCTGGAGAGCGCATCGCGATGGCTGAAGGACGACGGCATCCTCGTCGTAGACGTGCCGAACCATGAGAGCACGGACGCGCGGAATCAATGGCCCCGATGGACGGGCTGGTCGCTTCCCTATCACTTCTACCACTTCACGCCGGCCACGCTTGCCGCGTTGCTGGCGCGGTACGGGTTCACCGTGATTGCCGAAAAAAAATATCTTTCCGAATCGGTGAAGGAGCGGCTGGAACGGACTGTTCTCTTGAAACCCCTGGCCCGGGTCATCGCCCGGTGTTTCTCCGGCCACAGCATCGCCGTGATCGCATCCAGGCGCCGATGAGGCGCATCCCGAGCGGGACCCGCGCCCTTCAGGGGGCCCCGCCTTGTTTGTTTCCTCTTCCCTGCGGGCACGTACGAGTTCCGTGATCCGTCACCCTGCATGCGCTTCGGACAGGAATTCCTCAATCGCCTCCTTCACGGCGCCTGCCGTGAGTTCCTCCAGGCACTCGCTTCTTCCTTCCCCCCGGCAGCCCTTCTCCCGGCAGGGCACGCAGTCCTTCGCAGGCGTGATCACCCGGTGCTTTCCCCCCTCCGGGGCCCAGTCACGCCAGTCCGTCGGTCCGTAGATCGTGATCACGGGGGTCCCGACGGCCGCCGCGATGTGCGGTGCCGCGCTGTCCACGCCTGCATGGAAGACGCTCAGGCTCAACAGGGCGGCAAGTTCCTTCAATGACGTCTCTCCCGCCAGGTTGACCACCCCCCCGCCCGCCTCCGCGGCAATCCGCGCCGCCGCTCCCCGCTCGTCGCGGGAGCCGACAATCACGGGCACGTACCCTTTCTCTTTCCACATCCAGCGGAGCACCTCCGCCCACTTCCCGTAGCCCCATTCCTTGTACTTCCAGCGCGCAAAGGGGTTGATCGTCACCTGACCCCGCGGGCCCCCGCCTGGCAGTAGCCGCCGGACCCGCTCCAGGGCTTCCTCCGAGACGTGCAGCCTGGGCACGATGTCGGCCGTGTCGATCCCGAGGGGACGGATGACGTCGAGGGACTGGTGGGCCGCACCGCGGATTCTTTTCTCAGGCGGGGGCGGGATGACCAGGTGGGTATAAAAAAAATCCCGCCATGCAAGGCGGTCGTAATGCATGGCCGCGCGCACGGAGGCGCCGGAGGCCAGCGCCATCCAGGCCCCCCGGTCATCCGCCCTCAGATCGATCACGAGGCCGAACCGCTGCCGTCTCAACTCGCCGATCAGCCGAAACGGCTCCAGGACCCGGTCGGCGGGCACGCCCTGCCTCCGCCTGACCTCGAAGATCCGGTCGATACCGGGATCATCCTCCAGGAGGCCGCTGAACCCCTCCCGGACGAGCACGGCGAGCAGGGCTTCCGGGAAATGTTCCCGGACGGCCCGGAAGGCCGGGGTCGCGGAGACGACATCTCCGATGTCTCCGAGCTGGATGACGAGGATCCTCGAGACGGGTCTGCCGAAGGGCAGGCTTCCCTTGACGAGCACGGTGTCTTCTTCCCCGATGATGTCAGGCCCCGGCTTCGCCCCACAGCGAGGCGGCCGACAGGGTGTTCCGGAGCAGCATGGCGATCGTCATGGGCCCCACGCCGCCGGGAACCGGCGTGATGTAGGAGGCCTTCGAGGCCGCCTCGGCAAAGGCCACGTCCCCCACAAGCTTGCCGTCGGCCTTCCGGTTGATGCCCACGTCGATGACGACGGCCCCCTCCTTCACCATCTCCCCCCGGACCATCTCGGCCCTGCCCGCCGCGGCCACCAGGATGTCGGCGCGCCTGGCCACCGCCGCCAGGTCCCGCGTCCGGGTGTGGCAGATGGTCACCGTGGCGTGGCGGTTCAGGAGCATGAGCGCCAGGGGCTTTCCCACGATGTTGCTGCGGCCCACGATGACGGCCTCTTTCCCCTCGATGGCAATCCCGCTGCGGTCGAGCAGCTCGATGACCCCCAGCGGCGTGCAGGCCCGGTGGCCCGGCCGACCCGTGAAGAGGCCCCCGATATTGACGGGGTGGAACCCGTCGACGTCCTTGCGGGGGTCGATCGTCTCGATGACCACGTCGGGATTGATGTGCTTCGGCAGGGGCAGCTGCA
>Ga0116143_10005217_pt1 | contig 11848 bp, 9 predicted proteins | sample AD_UKC034_MetaG_FD_89745 | JGI IMG/M metagenome (GOLD analysis project Ga0116143, IMG submission 89745) | Active sludge microbial communities of municipal wastewater-treating anaerobic digesters from USA - AD_UKC034_MetaG | ecosystem: Engineered > Bioreactor > Anaerobic > Digestate | place: USA...
CAGACAACACCCGGGTGGCGGCCGCGTTGCGCAGCACCAGCTGCCGCTCGCGGTTGACCACCAGCACCGCGTCGGTCATGCAGTTGATGATGGTGTTCGACCTGCTGCGCTCGGCCGCCACCTCGAGCAAGCGCCGCTCGCGCTCCAGCCGCAGGCGTTTCGCCTCCAGCGCCAGCGCCCGGCGCTCCAGGCCGTTGCGAACCGGCAGCAGCAGCTCGTCGGGGGTGAAGGGCTTGGGGATGTAGGAGTAGGCCCCGCGCTTGGTGGCCTCGACCGCGGTGTCGATGGCGGCGTAGGCCGTCACCACGAACAGCACGATGTCCTCGTCCTGGGCGCGGATGGCCTCGATCAGCTCCAGCCCGCCCATGCGGGGCATCTTCAGATCCACGATGGCGGCGGCGAAGTCGCGGCGGGCCTGCCAGACGGCCAGGCCCTTCTGCCCGTCCTCGGCCACCTCCACCTCGAAACCCTCGGCCTGCAGGATGCGACGGCAGCCCTCCCGCATGCCCAGCTCGTCGTCGACCACCAGGATGCGGATCGCCTCCGTCATGAGCCCCCCTCCCCGCGCCGCCCCTGGAGCAACTGCCCCACGGTGGCCAGCAGCGCGCCCGGCTCGACCGGCTTGTCGAAGAAGGCGTCCGCGCCCAGTGCCTCCAGCTCCCCCCGGGACTGGGGCGTGAAGCTCAGGCCCACCTCGCTGGAGATGGCGGTCACCAGCACCACCGGCAGCCGGGCCAGCGCGGCGTCGGCGCGGATCTGGCGGATCAGGGAGAAGCCGCTGTCGAGCGACTGCATCATCAGATCGCTGATGAGCAGGTCGCAGGGCTCGGCGCGCAGGCGCGCCAGGGCCTCGCCGGGCTCACCGCAGGCGGTCACCCGGTAGCCGCCGGCCTCCAGGATGCTGCGGGCGATCTCGATGAAGTCCGGATCGTCGTCCACCAGCAGGATGTGCGCCGCGCGTTCAGCCATGAGCGCTCCCTTGGGCCCCCGTCGGCTCCTCCGCCCGGGGCTCCATCGGCAGCCGCACGGCGAAGGTGGTCCCGTGGCCCGCCGTGCTGTCGACGCCGATGTCGCCCGCGTGCATCTTGACCACGCCGTAGGCGATGGCCAGGCCGAGCCCCGTCCCCTTGTTGGGCTCCTTGGTGGTGAAGAAGGGGCTGAACAGCCGGGCCATGTGCTCCTCGGGGATGCCGCAGCCGTCGTCGCGCACGGTCAGCACCAGCTGCCGGCCGTCGGCCGAGGCCGCCGCGTGCAGCTGCACCAGGCCGCGCGCGCCGCACGCGTCGATGCCGTTGGACACCAGGTTGACCAGCAGCTGCTTGATCTGCGCCTCGTCCAGCGGCACCGGCGCGAGCCCGGGCTGCGCCTCGACCTCGAGCCGCACCTCGCCGCCCTGGAGGCGCGGCGCCATGATGCGCACGACGTCCTCCAGCAAGCAGGCCACGTCGACCGGGGTCTTGTGGACCCGCGACTGCCGGGCGAAGTCGAGCAGCCCGCGCACGATGCTCTTGCAGCGGGTGGCCTCGCTGGCGATCATCTCCAGGTCCGCGCGCTGCGGATCGTCGGCGCGCATCTGCCTCAGCAGCATGTGCGAGTAGAGCAACACGGTCCCGAGCGGGTTGTTCAGCTCGTGGGCCACGCCGGCCGAGAGCTGACCCATGGAGGCCAGCCGCTCGGTCTGCACCAGGGCCTTCTGCGTCGAGGCGAGATCCTCGTGCGAGCGCTGCAGGTTCAGGCAGGTGCGCTCCAGCTCCTCGACCAGGTAGGGCAGGCACATCTCGCTCTCGGCCAGCCCCTGGCAGACCGCGATGGCCTTGGCCCGGCAGGTGCCGTAGCCGCATGCTCCGCAGTTGAGCTGGTTCTCGGTCGGGAACTTGCGCATCTCCATCAGCACCCTGCGGATCTCCTCCTCGGCGGGGCGCGGCAGCTCGGAGGGGTCCGTCTGGAACCCGCGCGTGAGGTCGAGGCCCGAGAACTCGGCCAGGGCCTCGGCCAGCTCGCGCTGGGTGGTGTGCCGGCTCTGCTCGGTGACGAAACCGGCCACCACCTCCTTGCGGGGGAAGGACGACATCTCGGTCAGCATGACGGGGCCGTTGATGCACCCCTCGCAGAACAACAGGTCGTTGACCAGGGCGTGGCACTGGCCGGCCGCCAGCGCGCGCAGCGCCTCCAGGGAGCGCTGGTTGCCCTCGGTCACCAGGATGTCGTTCTCCAGGATGTCCTGGGTCAGGCCCATCGAGCGCAGCAGCCCGCCCGAGATGGGGAAGGAGCGCGCCAGGTGGCTGCGCGGCCCGTCGAAGAACGAGACGGGTTGCTCCGTGGGATCGACGCCGTGGGCGGCGAACATCTTGTCCAGTTCGGCGAAGGTGAGCACCCCGTCCACGGCGCCGGCCACGGCCGGATCGCGGAACTCGTTCTTCTTGGCGATGCAGGGGCCGATGAACACGACCCGTACGCCCTTCGGGTTGCGGAGCTTGATCGCCCGCCCGAGCGCCAGCATGGGCGAGACGACCGGCGCGAGCAGCGGCACCAGCTCGGGCATGTGTTTCTCGACGTGGAAGACGATGGCCGGACAGCACGAGGTGATCACCCGCTGCCCGGTCTGTCGCGCGCGCTCGATGAGCTCCAGGTAGGCCCGGCCGACCAGCTCGGCGCCGAAGGCCACCTCCCAGACCTCGGCGAAGCCGAGGGCGCGCACGGCCGAGATCACCCTGCCCGGATGGATGGGATGGAAGGCGGCCGGGAAGGAGGGCGCCAGGCAGGCGACCACGCGCTCGCCTCCGGCCTGCACCAGGCTTGAGATCCGCGACGTACAGTCGCTGATGGCCTTGGCGTGCATGGCGCAGACCTTGACGCAGTTGCCGCAGGCGATGCAGCGGTCCTCGATGACGGTGGCCTGGCCCGCCTCCACCTTGATGGCCCGGGCCGGGCACTCGCGCACGCAGGTGTAGCAGCGCTTGCACTTCTCGGGGATGGTCCAGACGACGCCCACGATCCCTCCGCGTCTACACCCGCTCGCGCCGCACGTACCGGGTGTGCAGCAGCTCGTGGGAGCGGTGTCCGAGCGGCCTGCCCAGGAACTCCTGGTAGAGCGCCCGGACGGCCGGATTCTCGTGCGACTTGCGCAGCTCCCGCCCCTCGTCCTCACGGTAGATGGCTTCGATGCGGGCCTTGCGCACCTCGTCCGTGGTCATGCGCGGCTGCCCGCCGCCGCCGATGCAGCCGCCCGGGCAGGTCATGATCTCCACGAAGTGGTAAGGGGCCTTGCCGGCGCGGACCAGCTCGAGCACCTTGCGCGCGTTGCCCAGCCCATGCGCCACGGCCAGACGCACCGTGACCCCCTCGAGGAAGCGCCACTCGGGCAGCGCGCCCTGGATGGTGGCCGCGGCCTCCTTGACCCCCTCCAGGCCGGCGATGGGCGTGACGTGCAGGTTGTCGAATGGCAGCTCCTTGCCGGTCACGAGCTCCCACACGGTGCGCAGCGCCGCCTCCATCACCCCGCCGGTGTTGGCGAAGATGTCGGCCGCGCCGGTCGAGATGCCCAGCGGCGAGTCCATGGCTTCGTCCGGCAGGTTCACGAAGTCGATGCCCGACTGCCGGATCATGCGCCCGAGCTCCCGCGTGGTCAGCACCACGTCCACGTCCCGCACCCCGCTCGCGTTCATCTCCGGTCGGGCGGCCTCGAACTTCTTGGCGGTGCAGGGCATGACCGAGACCACCACGATGTCCCCGGGCCGCTTGCCGATCTTCTCGGCGTAGTAGGTCTTGGCCACGGCCCCGAACATCTGCTGCGGCGACTTGCAGCTCGACACGTTCGGGAGCAGCTCGGGGAAGAACGTCTCCGCGAACTTGATCCAGCCCGGGGAGCAGGAGGTGAACATGGGCAGGGCCACCGGCTGTTTGTCCACCAGGGCGGTCTTCAGCCGGGAGAGCAGCTCGGTGCCCTCCTCCAGGATGGTGAGGTCCGCGGCGAAGTTGGTGTCGAACACCGCGTGGAAGCCGAGCCGCTTCAGGGCCGCGACCATCCTCCCGGTCACCAGGGTTCCCGGCGGCAGGCCGAAGCACTCGCCGAGCGCGGCGCGGATGGCCGGGGCGGTCTGCACCACGACCACCTTGCTCCGGTCATCGAGCGCCGCCCAGACCTCGTCGATCTGATCGCGCTCGGAGATTGCGCCCACCGGACAGACCGCGGAGCACTGCCCGCACTGCACGCAGGTGACCTCGTCCAGGCCCCCGCAGAACGCGGGCCCGATCACCGTCTTCAGCCCTCGGTTCTGGGGGAACAGGCCGCCGACGCCCTGCTGCTCACAGCAGACCTGGACGCAGCGACGGCACAGGATGCACTTGCCCGTGTCGCGCACCAGGGCCGGGGTGCTCGTGTCCTGGAACTTGCGGCTCTTCTCGCCCGGGAAGTGGATCTCCCGCACCCCTGCCTCGCGGGCCAGGGCCTGCAGCTCGCAGTCCTCGCTGCGCTCGCAGGTCTGGCAATCGCCGTCGTGATCGCTGAGCAGCAGCTCCAGCACGGTCCTCCGGGTCTCGCGCACCTTGCGCGTGGTGGTCCTCACCTTCATCCCCTCCTGGACCGGCATGGAGCAGGCGGCCACCAGCGTGCGCGCGCCCTCCACCTCCACCAGGCACACCCGGCAGGCGCCGATCGGACGCTGGCCCTGCAGGTGACACAGGCTGGGGATGCGCACCCCGAGCGTGCGGGCCGCCTCGAGGATGGTGGTGCCCTCGGGCACCTCGACCGGCTTCTCGTCGATGAACAGGTTGGGCATGCTCGCTCTCCCTTTCTCGCCGGCTAACCGCGGTAGTCACAGCGCAGGCAGCGGCGGGCCTCGCGCAGGCCCACCTTGTCGCTGAGCGTCTGCTCGATCTCCTGGAAGTTGTGGCGCCGCTTGTCCACCGCCAGCAGCGGCAGCTCGGCCCGTGGGTAGGCGGCCGGATCGGCGTCGGGATCGAAATGGGTGTCAGGGCCTGCCAGCGCGCGCCAGAAGCCGTGCGCCTCCCCGGTCAGGAACATGTCGATGGCCACCGCCGCCCGCTCGCCGTGCCCCACGGCCTCGGCCACGGAGGAGGGCCCGAGGACGCTGTCCCCGCCGGCGAACAGCCACCTCTCCGAGGTCTGGCCGGTGAGGGGATCCACCGCGATCCAGCCGTTGCGATCCAGGACCACCTGCTGGTCGCCCAGCAGCTCGGCGGCGGGCAGGCTCTGGCCGATGGCGGCGATGACCTGATCCACCTCCAGCACGAACTCTCCGCCAGGCGCCGCCTCGGGCCGGCGCCGGCCCGAGCGGTCGAACCCGCCCAGCACCTGGCGCGCGCAGCGCAAGCCGGTCACCTTGCCGTCCGCGGCCACCACCGCCAGCGGGGCCACCAGGATCTCCAGGTGCACGCCCTCGCGCTCGGCCTCCTCGATCTCCTCGGCCCACGCGGGCATCTCGGCCCGGGTGCGGCGGTAGACCACGCTCACCCGCTCGGCGCCCAGGCGCAGCGCGGTGCGGGCCGCGTCGATGGCCGAGTTGCCGCCACCGATGACCGCCACGCGCCGGCCCACCGCGGCCTGGCCGGTCAGGTTGTAGTCGCGCAGGAAGTCGATGGCCTCGGTCACGCCCGGGGTGTCCTCGCCGGGCAGGCCGAGGCGGCTGCCCCTGGGCGCGCCGACCGCCAGGTAGACCGCTTCGTGGCCCTGGGCCCTGAGCGCTCGCAGGCTGAGGTTGCCGCCCAGGCGCTGGCCGTACTCGATCCTCACGCCCAGGCGCTCGATCATGCGCACCTCGCGCTCGAGGATCTCGCGCGGCAGGCGGTAGGCAGGGATGCACTGACGCAGCATGCCGCCCGGCTTGTCCGCTGCCTCGAGCACCCTTGGCTGGTAGCCCAGGCGCGCGAGGAAGTAGGCGCAGGCGAGGCCCGACGGGCCGGCGCCCACGATGGCCACCTTGCGCGCGGCGTTCTCGGCGCTCTCGCGCACCTCGGGCAGCTGGATGGTCACCTCCTTGTCGGCCATGAAGCGCTTCAGCCCGCGGATCGAGACCGAGCTGTCCAGGTTCGAGCGGCGGCACTTGCCCTCGCAGGGGTGGAAGCAGACCCGGGCGCACACCGCGGCGAAGGGGTTCCGCTCGCGGTGATGCCGGAGCGCCTCGGCGAAGCGCTCCTCGCCGATGAGCGACACGTAGCCCGGCACGTCCACGCTGGCCGGGCAGGCGTTCTGGCAGGGGGCGCGCACCAGGGCGGCGCACACGCCAGCCTCGCACCTCTTCCTGCGGATGTGGTCCTCGTACTCGTGGCGGAAGTGCCGGATGGTGCTGAGCACGGGGTTGGGGGCGGACTGGCCCAGGCCGCACAAGCTCGAGTCCTTGATCATCTGCCCGAGCCGCTCGAGCTTCTCGATGTCACCCTCCTCGCCGTGCCCCTCGCAGATGCGGGTGACGATCTCCAGCATGCGCTTGGTGCCGATGCGGCAGGGCGGGCACTTGCCGCACGACTCGTCCTGGATGAAGTCCAGGAAGAAGCGGGCCACGTCCACCATGCAGGTGTCCTCGTCCATGACGATCAGCCCGCCGGAGCCCATGATGGCGCCGAGCTCCTGCAGGCTCTCGTAGTCCACCGGCACGTTCAGGTGCTCGCGCGGGATGCAGCCGCCCGAGGGCCCGCCGATCTGGGCGGCCTTGAACCGCTTGCCGTTGGGGATGCCGCCGCCCACGTCGAAGATGATCTCGCCCAGCGGGGTGCCGATGGGCACCTCCACCAGGCCGGTGTTGTTGACCGCGCCGGCCAGGGCGAAGACCTTGGTGCCCTTGCTCTTGGCGCTGCCGAAGGAGGCGTACCAGGCCGCGCCCCGGTTCAGGATGACCGGGATGGCGGCGTAGGTCTCGACGTTGTTGAGCAGGCTGGGCTTACCCCACAGGCCGGCCTGGGCGGGGAAGGGCGGGCGGGGGCGCGGCTCGCCGCGGTGGCCCTCGATGGAGGTCATCAGCGCGGTCTCCTCGCCGCACACGAAGGCGCCCGAGCCCATGCGGATCTCGAGGTCGAAGGCGTGGCGCGTCCCCAGGATGTCCTCGCCCAGCAGCCCGCGCTCGCGCGCCTGGGCGATGGCGTGCCCGAGGCGCTCGACCGCCAGCGGATACTCCGCGCGGACGTACACGTAGCCCTGGGAGGCGCCGATGGCGTACCCGGCGATGATCATCGCCTCGATGACCGAGTGCGGATCGCCCTCCAGCACGCTGCGGTCCATGAAGGCGCCAGGATCGCCCTCGTCCGCGTTGCACAGCACGTACTTCGGGTCGCCCTTGGCCTTGCGGGCGAAGGCCCACTTCAGCCCGGTGGAGAAACCGGCGCCGCCGCGCCCGCGCAGCCCGCTCTGCTTGACCTCCTCGACCACCTGGTCCGGCGTCATCTCGCCGAGCGCCTTGGCCAGCGCCATGTAGCCGTCGCGCGCGATGTACTCCTCGATGTGCAGCGGGTTGATGAGCCCGCAGTTGCGGAGCACGATCTTCTCCTGGTTCTTGAAGAAGCCGATGTCGCGCAGCGCTGGCACGACCTCGTCGCTGGCCGGCTTCTTGAACGCCAGCCGCTCGACGATGCGCCCCTTGAGCAGGTGCTCGTCGACGATCGCGTCCACGTCCGCCAGCTGGATGCGCTGGTAGAACACGCCGTCCGGGTAGACCACCGCGACCGGGCCGGCCGCGCAGGGGCCCAGGCAGCCGGTCTCGACGACCTGGACCTCCTCGGCCAGGCCCCTGGCCTCCAGCGCCTTGCGCAGCGCGGCCGCGATCTCCAGCGCTCCGGACGCGACGCAGCCCGCCCCGGCGCACACCAGCACGTGACTCCTCGTGGTCTTCATGGCTCGCCCTCGCTCAGACGTGGATGAGGTATTGCTGGACGGGCGCGCCGCCCAGCACGTGCTGGCGGACGATCTCCCGCACCCGGGCCCGGTTCAGCTTGCCGTAGTGGAACTCCACCCCATCCCTGTCGCGGAGCGTCAGCATGGGCTCGTGGCTGCACAGCCCGGCGCAGCCGGACTGGCGCAGGCTGATCTCCTCTCCCGCCTCGCCCAGGCTCTCGGCCAGCTCGGCGAGGAGCTCGCGCGCTCCGGCGGCGATGCCGCAGGTGCCCATGTGCACGGTGATCTGGACGGCCTTCAGGCCCTGGCGCAGGTCGACCTGGCCGCGGGCGCGGTCGCGGATGGCGATCAGCTCCTGGACGCTCCTGATCTTGCCGTCGCTCATGGTCAGGCTCCCTTCTCGGCGGCCGCGAGCGGCTCGATGACCGCGCGGCCCGCGGCGCGGTCGGCGTCCTGCTGCAGGACCGACCGCAGGAGCTCGCCCACCTTGATCGGCTTCACCCGCTGGTAGACCACGTCGTCGATGGTGATCGCGGGCGCCAGGCCGCAGGCGCCGAAGCAGCGCGCCACCTCGAGCGAGAAGGCCCGGTCCGGCGTGGTCTCGCCCACGTCGATGCCCAGCTCCTTCCTGCACGCCTCCAGCACCAGCTTGCCGCCGCGCACGTAGCAGGCCGTCCCCAGACACACCCGCAGCAGGTGCCTGCCGCGCGGCTGGGTCGCGAAGAAGGAGTAGAAACTGACCACCCCGGCCACCTCGCTCAGCGGCTTCGCCAGGCCGGTGGCGATGCGCTGCAGCACGTGGCGCGGCAGGTAGCCGAAGATGCCCTGGGCGATCTGCAGCACCGGGATGAGCGCGCCGGGCCGGGTCTGGTACTCGTGCAGCACCTCGTCGAGCCGGCGGAGGAGCTCCTCCTCCGGTGGTTGCTCGGCGGCGCAGCAGGCACAGGACGTCTTCATCTCGGACATGCGCTTCCTCCTTGGTGGCGGTGCGGAATTCACGTTCCTTCGATCTTCAGGTTCGCGAGCCCTTGCTTGACTCGTTCGGACACCCGGCGCGCGAGCGCCAGCCCGCCGCGCGGCTGTCGCCCGGGCAGCTCGGCCGCCAGGCTGGCGGTGGCGATCACGCACTCCCCATCCGCGGCGCGCAGCCGGCAGATCAGCTCCAGGCCCGGGTTGGTGCACACCACGGAGGACAGGCTGGCGGCCAGGTCGCCCAGCGGCTGGCGGTCCACGTGCGAGAGCTTCAGGGTGGCCCGGACGCAGGCCCCGCCCAGCGCGGAGCGCGCCAGGGTCAGGCAGCCTCCCGCGGCCTCCGCGGTGGCCCTGAAAAGGCTCAGACCCAGGCCCACCTTCTTGCCGGGCTTGGTCGTGTAGAAGGGATCGGCCAGCTCCTCGGGCGCGGTGCCGAAGCCGCGGCCGTCGTCCTCCACCGCCAGCGTGAGTCGATCCGCGGCCTGGTCGAGCTCCACGCTGACCTGCAGGGTGGAGGCCCCCGCGCGGATGGAGTTCTCCATCAGATCCAGCAGATGGAGCGAGAGATCACGCATGCCAGCACCCCCGCCCGCCCTCGCGCCGCAGGCCGAGCCGCACCTCGCCGAGCTCGGCCGCCTCCAGCTCGAACACGGTCATGCAGGCGGCGATCTCCTCGAGCGCGTGGGCGTCCGAGCAGCGCAGGTGCGGCAGCCCCAGCGCGGCCACGGCCCCGGCGAAGGGCGAGCGCTCGAGGCGCGGGGTCACCTCCAGCGCCTCCACCTCGAGCCCCTCGGGGAACACCCCGAGCTGGGCGAACAGCCCGTGGGCTGGGCGATCGACGTGCGCCGGGATCGGCAGGCCGCCGTGCCGGCGCACCAGCGCCACCGCGGCATCGAGCGTCAGGCGGGTGGCGGCGTCGAGCGGCAGCTCCTCCTCCCCCAGGGGCCGGCCCTCGAGGTCGAAGAGGCGCTGCTGGCCGAAACGCCGGGCGCCGCCGAGGGCTGGCGGCAGAGCGCAGGCCACCTCGGCAGAGACAGCCTCCGCGGCCTCGCACGCGGGGAACAACCCCAGCAGGTGGACCTCCTCGGCGGTGGTGATCTCGATGCCCGGGAGCACGACCAGCCGCGGTCCCCGGCGCTCGGCCACGACCAGCCGGGCGGCGGCGGCCACCACCGGGCGGGCGTTGCGGGCCGAGTTGTGGTCGCACACGGCGATCATCTCGAGCCCCTTGCGGCGCGCCTCGCGCACGATGGCGTCTGGCGACATGCCCGCATGCGCGCACGGCGACAACGCAGTGTGGACATGGAGGTCTGCGGACAGAACAATCACGCCTCCTGCCCCCGCAGCCCGGCTGCGTGCATGCGGCCGCTGAGGTCGAAGGTGGTCTCGGCCGTGGTGAAAAGCGGCACCCCCTCGGCCACGGCGCGCCGCAGCACGGTCGGCTCGGGCTCCCGGCCCATGGCGAACACCACCCCGGCCAGCGAGGCGTGCACCGCGACCGCCACCACGTTCAAGTGCACCTGCACCGTGACCAGCACCCCGCCGGCGGGCGCGTGGGCCAGCACGTCGCTCAGCAGGTCCGAGGCGTAGCCGCCGCGCACCTCGGCGTCCAGTCGGTCGGCCAGCTCCGGGGTCAGATTCTTCAGGCCCAGCTGGCGGGCGAGCTCCTTGAGCGTCATGGCTCCTCGACCTCCTCTCGGTCCGGGTAGGGGCAGTCCGCGCGCTGCGCCCGACCGAGCACCACGTCCTCGGCGAAGGTGGCGCAGCTCGGCGCCCCGCACAGGCCACAGTCGATGCCAGCCAGCCGCCCCAGGGTCCGATCGACCTCTCGAAGCCGCTGCACGGCGGTCGGCAGATGCGGGTCGAGGCGCACCCCGGCCCGCGGTCGCAGCGGCGCGACCCGCGGGTAGGCCCGGCCCTCGACCGCGGACGCGGGCGGACAGCGGCGCAGGCGGTGGCGTGCCAGGTGGGGCTCGACACCCATCCAGGCCGAGCCCGCGCAGCCCTGGTCGCAGGCCCAGCCCTCCAGCCCTTCGAGGTCGTCGAGCTGCCCGTCCTCGAGCGCCTCGAAGCACGCGCGCAGGTGGCCGAGCCCGGTCACCCGCAGCCAGCCGGGCGCGGGGAGCTCGGCCGCGTCTCGGGCCGTGGCCCCGGCCTCCGTGGCCCTGCCGTCCGGCGCGGCCTCGAGCGCGGCCCACAGCCGCCGGCGGAGAGCCTCGGGGTGCACCAGCCGCACCCCCGCCGCGAGCCCTGCGCCCACGACGCGCGCCTGCTCGGCCGGGCAGCTCGCCACGAGCAGGGCGGGACCCTCGCCGAGGTCTCGCGCCGCCGCCTCCAGCGGCGTGAGGAACGGCGCGAGCAGGGGGAGCAGCGAGGGGAAGCGCAGGCGCACGAGCTCGACCGCGGCCGGGCAGGCCAGGCTCAGGGCCGGCCCCGGGACGGAGGGGCGCCAGCCCGCTGCGGCCGCGCGGTGCGCCCGCAGGTAGCCGTCGAGCAGGATCACCCGGCCGGCGCCGAGCGCCCCCAGGGCGGCGAGCGCCGCGGCGGGCGAGCGGCGCGGGGCGAAGCCCGCGAGCCACACCGCGGGCAGCACCACGTCCGCGCCCGGCGGGATCTCCACCTCGGCCTCCGGCCCGGCCTCGGCCTGGAACACCCCCCGCGGGCAGGCCGCGGCGCAGGCGGTGCAAGCGATGCACAGGTGGGCGAGCAGGGTCGGCTCCGCGCCGTGGAGCCGGAGCGCCTGGGTCGGACAGGCGGCCAAACAGCGACGGCAGGTCGAGCACAGACCCGGCGCCACGCGCACCCCCGGGCGGGCCGCCTCGGCCGCGGTCCCCTCCCCGAAGGTGACGCGGAAACGCAGGCGCGTGCCTCGACCCGGCCAGGACTCGAGCTCGAACCAGTCTGCGTTCTTGCGGATGTTCGGCAGCCCCATGCCGGCGCCGAAGCCGAGCTCGCGGGCGCGGGCCGGGGCCGTGGAGAACCCCACCTGCATGGCCCGCGCGACGTCGGGGATGCCCGGGCCCTCGTCCTCGA
>Ga0116143_10005219_pt1 | contig 11846 bp, 9 predicted proteins | sample AD_UKC034_MetaG_FD_89745 | JGI IMG/M metagenome (GOLD analysis project Ga0116143, IMG submission 89745) | Active sludge microbial communities of municipal wastewater-treating anaerobic digesters from USA - AD_UKC034_MetaG | ecosystem: Engineered > Bioreactor > Anaerobic > Digestate | place: USA...
AGCTGGTCACCCTCGATGGGATCGGCTCCGGCCTGGCCGAGCGGATCATAGCGTACAGGGGAGAAAACGGCGGGTTTTCGAAAACGGAAGACCTCCTGAAGGTCCAGGGGATAGGGCCCAAGGTCTTCGAAGCGAACAGGGACAGGCTCGCGGTCAATTGAAAGGGCCTCCTGGAGGCTGAGACAGGAAAAAACGGTTGCCCGATCCCGCTTACGTTTTCCTGATTCTCTCGTCAAGCTCCTCGTAGTGAAAAAGAGATGAAAAATCATCGAAAGCGGCCAGGGCTCTCGACTGGGTCCGGATTCCCCGTTCCTCTAAAATGGCCACGGGGTTGAGCCCGCCGATCACGACGGCACCGAACCGCCCCTCACTCACGGGAATCTCCAGCAGGGGCTGGCCGGGCCAGCCGATGGCCATGAACCCGCCGAGCCCGATTTTTTCAAGTTCCCCGGCGATTTCCTCGACCCTTCCGCGGCTTCCCGCCGGGAGCTCCCGAAACCCCGCCCCGATGAGGCCGTTTCCTGTCGTGGTCGCGCCGCTGTAATCGGTCATGCCGCTCTTGATGAAAATTTCCAGGGGGTCCAGGGTCGTCCCTTCGTAGTGAATGAGCTCGACGAATCTCAGGGCCTTTTTATTTCTGATTTCGAGAAGGCCGCCGAAGCGGGAATTGGACGGGATTCCGGAGGACAGAAGGACGCCGTTCAGCGTGACGGAACACACCGTACCGATCCCGACGAATCCGTCGGGGATCCTGAGGCTGTCGAACTTTCGTCCCGGAGGGTAGAGATTCATGAGCTTTCCCATGGCATACCCGGCGGAAAAGACGCGCTGAATAAGCGGGACGGCCCTGGGCAGGTCCTCGAGATCAATAAGGCTGACATTCATCACCACATTTCCCGTGCGGGTTTCCAGGTCAAATTTCATGCCGTAGGTTTTTTCCTCGATCTTGGCGGCGATGAGGCCGACCTTGTCATAGGCCCGTCCCTCGGTGAGTTCCTTTTTACCCTTTTCCGTGATGACCCGTCCCCGCCTGCCCAGGTTTTCCGTCAGTCCTTCCCGGTCCGCCCGGAGAAGATAAAAGCGGACCGTCCGTTCGCTCATGTCGTGGCCCCGGGCATGAAGCTGTTCCGCGATGGACGCACTGCTCAAGGGCCCGTCGGACACCTCGAGTATCCTCAAAATGGCCAGGCGGTTTTTTTCAGTTTTTTCCACGGGTCCTCCTCCAGGGGGGTTTTAACTTTCGATTATCCGCTTGTGGCAATATTGCCGGATCAGGTTTCAAGGCACCCGGCCTATGGAAGGGGTGGCTGAAACGGGTTTTCTTTTCATATTGGGCTTTTGAAATCACGAACCGTGCCTCTCTGAAAATTATCCGGCAAAAATGACACATTCATCCCGGCTTTTTTTGCCGGAACACCGGACGACCTATACGCTTAATTTTCTGATTTTTCAAGATCATTTTTTGTTGACAAAAAATGAAATCTGTGGAAAAAGCGGTAACGTTTTGCCAGATTCGAAGGACGAAGGAAAATAGAACAAGGACGAATCAAGAATCAAGGGAGGTTTTTTTCATGTCACTGACAGAGCGCATCTTAGAGCGGGTCAAGCGGATGGATCCCGATCAGCCTGAATTTCATCAGGCCGTTCAGGAGGTCATGGAATCCCTGGAGCCCACGGCGAAGAAACATCCGGAGTTCGTGAAGGCCAAGATCTACGAGCGGATCGTGGAGCCCGAGAGGGCCATCCTGTTCCGGGTTCCCTGGGTGGACGACCAGGGCGAGGTACAGGTTAACAGGGGGTTCCGGGTTCAGTTCAACAACGCTATCGGCCCCTTCAAGGGCGGCATCCGCTTTCACCCGTCCGTGAATCTGGGCATCATCAAGTTTCTCGGTTTCGAGCAGATCTTCAAGAATTCCCTCACCACGCTGCCCATGGGCGGCGGCAAGGGAGGCTCCGACTTCGATCCCAAGGGCAAGTCGGACGGGGAAGTCATGCGCTTCGTCCAGTCCTTCATGCGGGAACTCTTCCGTCACATCGGCGCGGAGTGCGACGTCCCGGCCGGGGACATCGGTGTCGGGGCCCGGGAGATCGGTTACATGTACGGGTATTACAAGAAGATCAGAAACGAGCACACGGGCGTCTTCACCGGAAAGAGCCTCGAGTACGGCGGAAGCCTCATCCGCCCCGAGGCGACGGGATACGGAACCACGTATTTCGCGGCGGAAATGCTGGCCACCCGTGGCCTGGATTTCAAGGGAAAGGTGGTCGCCATCAGCGGCGCCGGCAATGTGGCCCAGTACGCCGTGGAAAAGGTGAATCAGCTGGGCGGCAAGGTCATCACCCTGTGCGACTCCGAGTCCACCATTGTCGATGACGCGGGAATCAACGAGGAAAAATCCAAATACGTGATGGAGCTGAAAAACGTCCGCAGGGGCCGCATGAAGGAATACGCGGAGGAATACGATTGTGCGTGCTTCCTGGGCCAGAGCGTCTGGGACACCATCCGGGACCAGGGCATCAAAGTGGACATCGCGCTTCCCTGCGCCACCCAGAACGAGATCGACGCGAGCCATGCCGCCGCCCTCGTTAAGAACGGCTGCATCTGCGTGGCCGAGGGGGCCAACATGCCGTCCACGCCCGAGGCCGTGGAGATCTTTCAGCAGAACAACCTGCTCTACGGTCCCGGCAAGGCCGCCAATGCCGGCGGCGTCGCCACCTCGGGTCTCGAAATGAGCCAGAACAGCTTGAGGCTTTCCTGGACCCGGGAAGAGGTGGACAGCCGCCTCATCATCATCATGAAAAGCATCCACGAGGCTTGCACCGAAGCCGCCGAGGCTTACGGCCGCCAGGGGGATTACGTCGCGGGAGCCAATATCGCCGGATTTACCAAGGTCGCCAAGGCCATGCTGGCATACGGCGTCGTCTAAAGATCCGATCGCTTTCAGAGGCCGGCCGGTCCCCATCTCCCGGGCCGGACGGCCTTTTTTATTTATGATTCCCGGTTTTTTGGAAGACTCAGGCAGACGACTTTCTGGGAAACCACGTCGGAAATAAGCCTCAAATTCCTGTCCCCGACGTCAAAGACCTTGAGGGTGTCTTCATGATTTCGGTCACCCGGGGAGAGGTTACCGAGGAGATTCGGAGAATCGTCCCACCATGACCGGTTGAACCGCACCGCCTGTCTTTCTGGATAGATGGCCAGATAAAATATTTCCGCTTCCACCAGGTCCTGGAAAAAGTGGGTCCCGAAGGAAAGATCGGGAATGAGACTCCCCTCCTGATAGGCGATTTCTCCCAGAACGGCGATGTTGTTGATCTCGGAGAAACGAACGGGAACACCCATGGTGGGGGTCGTCGTTCCCCACCGTCCCGGCCCAAGCAGCATGGTGGCCGGGTTGTTTCGTTCCCGGATCTGCCTGTTCAGCCTGCCCACCGCCCGGGCAATGTCGTACCGCTGCGACCGGGAGAGACCGGCGTAACGTTGCGGGTCCACGTAGATGATCCGGTCGATCTTCCTGGAAACACTTCCGCCCATGAAATTCCCTTCCATGCGAAGAAGAATGTCTTCGTCATCCGCTTCTTCGGGCAGGTCCATGCGAACCTGGATGTCCCGGCTCTGAAAGGGACGGCACTGGAGAAGATTGATCTGGGGGCGTCCCTGTTGGTCGAAATTCACGGTGAATTCGATATCCACCGGGTAGCGATAAACCGATTCTATCCGTTTCAGCATCCGGCCCATGAGGGCGGGGAAATCGGTTTTTGTCATCAGGTCGTCAAAGGTCAACACCCAGATGTCCTCATCCGACTTTCCCAGGTCACGGAGCCTCGACTCCGCTTCACGGTCCCTCACGGCAAAAAGCGGCCAGTCAAAGCCCATGTCTTTCCGGGTCAGATCACGGAGAGAAACGCTTTTCATGCGGTTTTCCTCCAGGTCCAAGGTGTCCACGTAGTGCTGGGAAAAGCGGCGCGTGTCCTCCAGCCCGGCATGCGCCTTCAGGAGAGGCGAATCGAGGGCGACGATTCTCGGATAATCGTTTTCGACCCGCATCACCGCCCGGGTCCCCATGCCGAGGACAAGCCGGAGCATTCCCGCCCGGGCGTCCAGGCCGGGTTTCCAGACAAAGGGGTTGTAAGACAGGCCCACACCCGCCAGAACTGGAAAGAAAAAGTGATTCCGGTAGGTTCCCGAGACACGCTGAACCAGGAGCGCCATCTGTTCGTCCTGCTCGTCAAGACCCCTCTGCCGGCGGTAATTCAAGGCGTCCTCGTTCATGGTGCTGGCGAAAATCCGCCGGACACAGTCTTCGAAATAGGCATAGCGCTCCCCCGGTGAGCCCTGGTTGACACAGAAGTAGCTCTCGTATTTACCGGCGAAGGCGTTTCCGAAGGCGTCCTCCAGGAGGCTGCTCGAACGGACGATGATGGGCGACTGGCCGAAGTACTCAAGCATGAGCTGGAACTGCTCCCTGACCTCGTCGGGGAAGGCGCCCTGAAGCATTTTGCCGCGAAGTTCCTCGGCCGCCGTGAAATATCCTTCCCGGGTCCGCTGTTTCATGAGGAGTTTCCACCACCCATTCTGGACGATGTACGAATAAAAAACATCGGAGCCGACGTAGTAGGAATCATGAAGTTCGAGATGACGCCCCCAGTCGAAGTCCGGGTCCCGGGCCAGTATGTTTCTCGCCAGGAGCATTCCCACCGATTTCCCGCCGATGAAACCGGTCCCGATGAGATGTTCCTTGATGTTCAGAAGGTCTTCCAGGGAAAAATAGGCCATGACGAGGCCGAGCATCCTTTTTTCCCGCCCCAGGAGAATCCGGCTCAACTGATCCACCATGGCCCGCCGCTCGTCGGCCGTCTCCGGGCGGGACAGCATGTCCTTGGCCTGGAGGAAAATGCGGTCCCAGAAATCCAGCTTGCGTTCCGCTACGGTCTCGCGCCTGGCGGCCAGCATGGAGAAGAGCGTCGTCGCCTCGATGCTGTTGATGATGGGCGTCAGGGCGTCCCCTTCCTGGAGGTGAGGGAGAAACATGGTTGGGGAGTACCGCTGCCAGACCTTCAGCGGGTGCACGTAAAGACGACCGTCGTTGTTGTGTATGTCGAGGAGAACCTGGGTCGTTTCCCGGATCCGGGCAATGGTCTTGAAGGAATGGCGCCCCCGCAGCAGGGCGAAATAGGCGACCGTGTTGAGCTCGAAAAGATAGGGGCAGGTGATGGCGAAAAAATTTCCGATCATGAGGTCGGTGGCCCAGGCCATGAGGAGATCGGACAGGCTGTCAAAGACATAGAAGACATCCCGGCCTTCCCGGGTGATGATATTGTGAACCTGGCTCGAGAAGGACTCGAAGCCCGCGTCAGCTTCCAGGCGATAGACGGCGATCCCGTCATCGGGTGCCAGAAGGGCCTCGTGATGGGCGAACCGCATGTAGACGACCCGCCGTTTGTCGGCGAGGGCTCTTCGGACGTAGGGGACGACGAAGCGCCGGTAATCCTCTACGCTGTCCGCCTGCCAGACGACGTTGTCTCCCATGCGAAGAAAATCGATGATTTCGTCGAGGCTCGGAATTCCCGTGCTCACTTTCGCGAATAGGGGCATCACATCATCACCTCAAAAAATGGCCGTTTTCGTCTCCAGGACAGGCAACTCCCGGGCTATAAATAATCTTTAAAGGTTAAGTTTACAAGTTCCGTGCCGCGTCCCCGCGGGGGACCGAAAGACCTGGAAATACCGTTAAAAGGCTGCGAAGGTTCATCTTTCCTGGAGCGCACCGGTGGAGAAGCCGCCCGGACAGAACATATTTGTATGTTTTGTCCCGGCAAAACGACGCGCATGTAAGAGACCGGAACAGATTCATTAACAAGAATCGCCGCATGGGGATTCCTCTGCCATTTACAGGATTGATTTTTCCATCGAAAAAGGCCTTATCCTTGTATCATCATGATAAGGTAAATTGAAAAAGCGGGCGAAAATTTTTTCAGCGGTCGGTTAAGTCAACCCTTGAAAATCTTCTCCCTTTGGCTACATTTGATGTGAGGCCATTGGCAACCTGCAGGAAACCTTGAAAATGGTTCATGTATCTGGTACGTTGAAGGCCCTGAAACAGGGTTTTCCGGACAAGGTGGGGACGAGGGTTCATGAACGTGAAGGTCTTCTTGAAAAGTTACCGGCGGGAACTCCGTTTCCTTCTCCTTTTCGTGCTGTTTTTTTTCCTGGGGCAGGGGATTCACTACGCCACCCGATCCTATACGGCGCCCTTCCTCGTCAATTTCCTGAACGCCGGCGTCAGTTCAAAAATCATCAACGCCGTAACGCCCTGGGAAAAAACAAGCCTTGACGGGAACGTCATCGTTTCGGGGACGTTCCGGCTCAATGTCGCCCAGGGATGCGAGGGGATTGAGGGGATTCTCCTTATCGCCTCGGCCATACTCGCCTTCGCCATGGGCCTGCGGGAAAAAATCCTGGGGATCCTGGCGGGATTCCTCGTCATTTACGGGGCCAACATCCTCCGGATCATCTCCCTCTACTATGTCCTGAAATATCGCCCGGGCCTTTTCGATTTCATGCACATCTTCGTAGGCCAGACGTTTATCATCGTCATCGGCCTTCTCTTTTTCCTTTTCTGGATCAGCGCTTTTTCGGGAACCCATGAAAAAGGCCACTGACATCTCTCGCTTTTCTTTCAGCCGCTTCCTGGGCCGGCTTCTCGTTTTTTTCCCGCTTTTTCTTTTTCTATTCTTCCTCGCGGGCCCTTTGATTTCCCGAGGGTTTATTCCCGTCATGGAAACGGAAATGCGTATCATAAGGCCGCACTACGACATCGCCCTTTCCTATGGGGAGCCGGCCAGGATCGCTTACAAAATAGCCATTCCTTTCGTCTGGAGGGATGAAGCGGGGAAACGGCAGGAAGGGATCGTGAAAGAGGGGCGCCTTCCCGCAAGCAACGTCGCCATTCACCCTATCCTCGTCCTTTCCGCCCTTCTCGCCTGGCCGACGGTGCCCTGGAAAAAAAAGGGAACCCTTGTCATCCTGTCGCTCCCCTTCATTCTCGCCGCCGAACTTCTCGACATTCCCCTGCACATCCTGTGGAAGGTGGAAAACGGGATTCCTCTCGAGACACTGTCAGCGGGTCTCATCCAGTTCTGGGGACACGTCCTGAACAACGGCGGGAAACAGTTCCTTTCCCTGGTGGCCATTTTTCTTTCCCTCGGTGCGTATACATTTTTTAACCGCCGCAGGGAAAAAGAGGCCGGCGTTCCGGTGGGGCGAAACGACCCCTGTCCTTGCGGGAGCGGAAAGAAATACAAGAATTGCTGCATGGAGTGAGAATCATGCACCTTCTCCTCGTTCTCTTTATCCTTTTCGCCGTTTTTTTCCTTCTCTCCCTGATCACGCTGGCCGTGACCGTGAAAGAAAGAAAATGGCTCAAGGGCGCCGGAAAGACGGCTCAATGCCTTCTGCTTCTCGCCATGACCGGGTTCTTTGCCATGACGGCCCTTGGGATTCGGGGGTATGAGGCGTTCACCCGGGAAGAAGCGGTCGCCCGGATGTCCGTTCATCCCGCCGGGGAAGAGCGTTTTACCGTTTTGTTCGAGTTTCCAGACGGTGCCGTCAAAACATTCGAACTTTTAGGTGATGAGCTTTACGTGGACGCCCATGTTCTCAAGTGGACCCCCGTGGGAAATCTTCTCGGTCTCCACACGCTCTACGAGCTTGACAGGGTTTCGGGGCGTTACCGAAGCTTGGAAGAGGAAAGACGAAAACCACGGACGGTTTACGCCCTTTCGGAAAGGCAGGGCATCGACCTTTTCGATGTTCGCCGCCGCTGCTCTTTTCTGAAATGGTTTGTCGACGCCCAGTACGGGTCGGCAACCTTTGTGCCCGCCGGCGTTGAAGAAGAACTGGTCCTGTGGATTTCCACGAGCGGCCTATTGATCCGGCCGGCGGAGGAACGTTGACGATTCTTTCCGCTCGCCGTTAAAAAGGAGAGGCATCATGAAATCTTTTGTGACAGGTCCTGTCATTTCCGCCTTTTTTTTGATCTTCTTCCCCGGTGTCCTGTTCGCCCAGTCATCGGGCCTCCTACAGTGGATCGGTCCCGACATGGAGAAACAGGAATTCCAGATTCGGTACCACGGTCACTATTCAAAGGAAGTGGAAACCAAACAAACGAACGAGAAATTTCAGGAAACCCGGCAGGTCCTTTCCGTGACGGCGCCCTGCTTCCAGGACGAAAAAAGACAGATCGTCGCCGTCGCTGACGCCGGTGTCGTGCAGGTCGACACGGATGTCCGCTTTCCCGACACGAAGGACGAATTTCCCGGGACACTCTGGGACCTGAACCTGGGAGGCGTTTACCGGCAGCGTCTCAGCGGCGGACGGATCGCCGGGGGGCTCCTGTCCGTGGGCTCCGCCAGCGACAGGCCCTTTCGAGGAGAAGCCGAATCGGTGGTCAACGGAATCGCTTTTATCCGGTTTCCCCGGGGAGAAAGAAACGGATGGGTCGCTTCCGTCTTCTATTCGAGCAACCGCGAGTTCCTGAACAACATCCCCCTGCCGGGGCTCCTCTACTGGTATTCCCCCAATGAACGGTTTCTGGCCGTGGCGGGCATTCCCATGGCATACCTCTCCTGGCGCCCCCTCGATCGGGTAACCCTCTCCTTCCTCTATTATCCCGTTCGGACGGTGAGCGCTTCCCTGGGAGTGAAGGCGGCCGATCATGTCACGGTAAAAATGGGTTTTGACTGGCGGAACGACGCCTATTTCAGGGCCGATCGCAGGGAAGAGGACGACCGGCTGTTTTACTACGAGAAGCGCGTCAGCGCCGGTATCGTCGCTGATTACAAAAAGCGCGTATTCCTCGAAATCACCGGGGGCTATGCCTTCGACCGGTTCTATTTCGAGGGGGAGGACTACGGTGACCGGGACAGGAACCGCCTTGACCTCGGGGATGGTCCCTTTCTGACGGCGAATCTCCGGTTCGCCTTCTGACCGGGGCGTTTCCGGCGCCCTATTTCAGCCGATCGATGATATCCTGGAGCGGCGGGCTGTCACTGATCACCAGGGGTTCGTCGTCGGTGCTGATGGACAGGGTTTCCTCCGTCATTTTTGTCTCGGCGACCGTCCGCATCGCCCTCATGGCGGGCGCTGGGACCGCCGTGTCCTCGTCCATCACGGGGGACTCGTAAATTCTTTCCCGGCTGACTTCCTCGGAGGGCTGAAACACCTTCACGGGGGGTGTGAAATCGTTACGGGTTTCAAGGAATTCCTTCAGGTACCGTTCCTTGGTGAACATGCCGTCGGCTTTTCCCATCTGGATCGTGCTCTCCAGCTGGTAGAGCTTGTTGTCCCTGATGATTCCCCGGACGGGACTGGTATTCTTGAGAATAGCAAGAACGGGAAGCCTGTAGCGAAGCCCCTCCTGGTAGACGAGGTTCTGGACGATGATCCACCGGAGGGTCGAGGCCATCTGGAACCGGACCTCGTCCTGCCCCTCCAGGGGGAAGGCGTTGCAGATGCGGTAGATGGCGTCTTCGGGGGTCGTGGCGTGGAGGGTCGCGATGACGAGGTTTCCCCCTTCCGCCGCGTTCAGGGTGAGGCGCATGGTCCCTCTTTCACGGAGCTCGCCCACGACGACGACGTCAGGGTCCTGCCGGAGGGCGTCGAGAAGGCCCTGCTCGAAGGTTACCATGTGGGCTCCCAGCTCCCGCTGTTCCACGAAGGCTCTTTTTGAGTAATAGCGGTATTCGATGGGGTCCTCGAGGGTGATGATGTGAACGGACCGGGTCTGGTTGATCCGTTCGATGAGGGCCGCGATGGTCGTGGTTTTTCCCTGGCCTGTCGGCCCGCAGATGAGAACGAGGCCCGAAGGGAGCTTGGTTATCTCCTCGAGGGAGGGATGGAGGTTGAGGTCTTCAAAGGTGGGGACCTTCCCTGGGAGGAGGCGGACGGCGAGGGCGAGACCCCGCACGGAGTTGAAGACGTTGATCCGGAGTCTCGTGAAATGAACGGTTTTCGCGAAGTCAACGGAATGCCGGGACCGGAGCATCTGGAGTTGTCTTTTATCGAGAAGATCATAGACGAGCCGGTCGATTTCCTCGTGGGTCCAGATGAGGTCTGGTTCGGCCCGGATCGTGCCGTGATGGCGAAACACGACGGGATACCCGCCGGCAATGTGAACGTCGGAAAATTCGGACTTGACGGCCAGACTGATGAGGTTTTCGAATTTCTTCATTGCCTTTCCCCCCAAAAGGAATGTTTTTCATGGTATCCGTGGAGAAAAATCATCATTTAATTGCATAACATATAACCCCTGGGAGGATCAATGCAATTTTAACAAATCCGCCAACCTTCAAGCAGGGCAGGAGACCTCCGGTTTTTGAACGACTCGCCACCCGGGTCGATCCGCGTTTTTGAGGCCGCTGCAGACAGATCATATTTCAGGAGAAACGAATGGATTCCTCGATTTTCTACTTCATGGCAGGCATGGTTATGGGGGCCACCGGCGCTCTCGTTTTCGTCTCCGTCCGCTGGCAGAACGCGGAAGGGCTGGCCCGGAGCATCCTCGATGAAACGGACCGTCACCGCTCCGCCGAGTTCGACCGCCTGAGCAACCACATGAAGGATTCCTTCGGGGCCCTATCCCTCCAGGCCCTGTACCGGAATTCGGAGGAATTCCTGAAAATGGCCCGGGAAACCCTGGGAAACCAGATGGAGATGGGGGGAAGGGAACTGGAGAGCAAAAAAGCCCTCATCGACCAGGTTCTCGGCGGCATGAAGGGCGATCTCCTGAAGGTCCAGGAACTTATTACGACATTCGAAAAAGACCGGGAACAGAAATTCGGGGAACTTAAATTCCAGATGGGTCACGCGGCGGAACAGACCCGGATGCTTCGTGAGACCGCCGAAGGGCTCCGTTCGGCCCTGACGAACACGAAAATACGGGGACAGTGGGGGGAGCGGATGGCGGAAGACGTGCTCCGGGCTTCGGGCCTCGTCGAAGGCGTCAATTACGTGAAACAGGAAACCCAGGAGTCTACGGGAAAACGACCCGATTACACTTTTTTCCTCCCCGGGGGAAAGAAGGTTCACATGGACGTCAAATTTCCCCTGGACAACTATCTCCGTTTCGTGGAGGCGGAAGGTGAGGAGGAAAGGGAGCGCTGCAAAACCCAGTTTCTCCGGGACGTTCGTCTACGGATCCGGGACGTGTCGACCCGCGAATACGTCCGGCCGGAGGACCAGACCGTGGATTGTCTCATTGTTTTCATCCCCAATGAACAGGTTTTCGCCTTCATCCACGAGTGCGACGCCACCATCATGGATGAAGCCATGGCCCGGCAGGTGGTCCTGTGTTCGCCCGTCACCCTCTATGCCGTTCTCGCGGTGATCCGACGGGGCGTGGAGAACTTCCACCTTGAAAAGACGGCCTCCCGGATTCTCACGCTCTTTTCCTCTTTCTACAGGCAATGGAACGATTTTGTGGGAACCATGGAGCGGATGGGGAAAAAAATCGAAGAGGCCCAGAGGGAGTACGAGGCCCTCGTTTCGGTGAGGAGAAACCAGCTGGAGCGGTCTCTCCAGAAGATCGAGGAAATGAGAAAGGCAGAGAACCTGCCCGACGACGAGCCGCCGGACGGGGATGATCTCCCTTCGGCGTGATCAGATGTGGTACAGCTCGTTTCCGAGAATCCGGATCCAGTTGTCCTCAAAAATTTTCAGGGCCTCCCGCAGCGCCTGAAGACCCACGATGAGGACGGCGATGTCTCCCGTGGCGATGCAGGGATACATGAAATCCACGTTGATGTTCGCTTTCTTCAGGGGCTTCAGGATGGCGTTCAGGCCGCCG
>Ga0116143_10005221_pt1 | contig 11844 bp, 7 predicted proteins | sample AD_UKC034_MetaG_FD_89745 | JGI IMG/M metagenome (GOLD analysis project Ga0116143, IMG submission 89745) | Active sludge microbial communities of municipal wastewater-treating anaerobic digesters from USA - AD_UKC034_MetaG | ecosystem: Engineered > Bioreactor > Anaerobic > Digestate | place: USA...
GCCTGTCCCGAGAATCGGGAGGACTCGAATCCCGCGATTCAATTAATCTTTTATACAATTAAATAAAAAAGCCCACAAATTTGTGAGCTTTTTGCGGACTGGACGGGACTCGAACCCGCGACCCCCGGCGTGACAGGCCGGTATTCTAACCAACTGAACTACCAATCCTAAAATTCAGGTTGCAAATATAGAGCAGGTTTTTGAATCCACCAAATCTTTTTTCTTAAAAAATGAATATTTTTTCTATCCTCGTCTTTTTTACCGAAACATGGTCAAGTACCGTAACTCTGGTTACCGAATAATGAGATAAATCTGTAATAAGACTATAAAAAATCTATGTTTTGTATAGTTTTAGTTTAAATAAAACATTTCAATCACTTATTCTGTTAACTTTGCATCTTAATATATTTAGATGAATTTAAAAACAGAATTAACTATACCATCTTATCTTAAGCAATCTTTCGATAAATATCCAAATAATCCGTTTCTGGGTTTCACAGACGAAACAGCACTAACTTATCTTGAAGTTAAACAAAAAATAAAAAATATAATTGCAAACCTCGAGAACTGTGGTATTAAACCCGGGGATAAGGTTGCAATATTGTCTAACAATATGCCAAATTGGGGAATAACTTATTTCGCAATTACATCAATGGGAGCTATAGCTGTTCCTATTTTACCTGATTTTAATTCTGTCGAAATACAGAATATCATGGAGCATAGTGAGTCTAAAGTAATGTTTGTCGCCGAAATTTTAGCTTCAAAAATTGCTGAACTGCAAACCGAATACTTAAACTCTATTATTCGCATTAATAATTTCGAACTGATAAAAAGTACTGTGATTGACCATTATGATACAACTATTGCTACAAATCAGGAATATGAAGTTAAGGAATCAGATATTGCAGTAATAATTTATACTTCGGGAACTACAGGTAATTCAAAAGGAGTGATGTTATCGCATAAAAACCTTATGTTTGATGCAAAACAGAGTGGAATCCTACAACCTATTTTTGAAAATGATAAATTTTTGTCTTTTTTACCTCTGTCTCATGCATACGAAAATACTTTAGGGCTGCTACTTCCGATGCAAAACGGGGCTTCTGTGTATTACCTTAGAAAATTACCGACACCGGCAATATTATTACCTGCTTTGGAACAGGTAAAACCAAGTATTATGCTTTCTGTTCCGTTGATTATTGAGAAAATATACAGGAATAAAATAATGCCGACTATTAATTCGAAAAAGATTACAAAAGTACTGTATAAAATTCCGGCAACACGAAAATTCCTTAACGCTGCTGCTGGACGTAAGTTAATGAAATCGTTCGGTGGTAATATCCGATTCTTTGGAATAGGAGGAGCAAAGTTGGATTCTACGGTTGAAAGATTTCTTTTAGAAGCAAAATTCCCTTATGCAATAGGCTATGGACTTACAGAAACTTCTCCACTAATTGCAGGTGTAAACCCTAAAACAGTAAGACTGAATTCAACAGGTCCGGCAATTGAAGATATAGAATTAAAATTAATAGATATTAACCCTGCTACAGGCGAAGGAGAAGTTTGTGTAAAAGGCGACATGGTAATGCAGGGGTATTATAAAGAACCCGAAAAAACCAAAGAAGTATTTACTGAGGATGGTTGGTTTAAAACAGGCGACTTGGCGACTCTAGATAAAGATGGTTTCTTATTTATTAAAGGTAGAAGCAAAAACGTAATTGTTGGATCAAGTGGCGAAAATATTTATCCCGAGGAAATAGAATCGGTTATAAATAATTTTGAGTTTGTACTCGAATCGCTTGTTGTGGAAGAAAAAGGTCGTTTGGTTGCTATGGTACATCTTAATATGGAAGAACTTGAAGCCAAGTATAAAAATATGAAAGTTGAACTTGACGTAATACTTGAAGAAATTAAAAGAGATATGCTTGTTTATATTAATTCGAAAGTCAATAAATTTTCATTTATTAAAGGCATTACAATTCAGAAAACCCCTTTCGAAAAAACACCTACACAAAAAATAAAACGTTATAAGTATAAAAATGATTAAAGCTATATTTGGAGGGCATAGGGTATAATTGTTAAAACACTTCGACATTATCCCCATTCTCCATGCCATTTGCTTTTTTTATTATAAAATTCAGCAAATTCATATAATAATATAAAGAAGTCCTAAATTAGAGTATTTTATCATGATTTAATCTGCAAATCTTTCTTACTTTTGCAGCCTGATTTTTTTTAGAATGGAAGATATAAGAAATATTGCGATTATTGCTCATGTTGATCATGGAAAAACCACACTTGTTGACAGGATATTGCATCAGGTAAAACTTTTCAGGGATAATCAAAAAATGGGAGAGTTAATATTAGACAGTAATGAACTCGAAAGAGAAAGAGGAATAACAATATTGTCTAAAAATGTTTCGGTAAGATATAAAGATGTAAAAATAAATATTATTGATACTCCGGGGCACTCTGATTTTGGTGGGGAAGTAGAACGAGTATTAAATATGGCAGATGGTGTTTTGCTTATTGTTGATGCTTTTGAAGGACCAATGCCTCAAACAAGATTTGTATTACAGAAAGCGATAGAACTTGGTCTTAAACCTATTGTCGTAATAAACAAAGTAGATAAGCCAAATTGTAATCCTGAATTAGCTCAGGAAAAAGTCTTCGATCTTATGTTCAGTCTTGATGCAAGCGAAGATCAGCTCGATTTTCCGACTGTATTTGGCTCGGCTAAACAGGCCTGGATGGGACCCGAATTTGATAAACCGACTACTGATGTAAGTTATTTGCTTGATGTAATTCTTGACACTATCAAACCAGCTATATATCCAGAAGGTAATTTACAGATGCGAATAACCAGTCTTGATTACTCATCTTATACAGGACGAATTGCTATTGGAAAAGTTACCAGAGGTCAGATACAGGCAGGAAATCAAATTTCTATTGTAAAAGCAGACGGTTCCATATCAAAAGCTGTGGTAAAAGAATTGTATCTTTTTGAAGGACTGGCAAAAGAAAAAACAAAGAAGCCTGTTTTTGCAGGAGAAATATGTGCTATTTTAGGTATTGAAGCTTTTGATATTGGCGATACTGTATGCGATTTTCTCGAACCTGAAGGTTTAAGTGCAATAAAAGTTGATGAACCAACTATGAGTATGCTTTTTGCTGCTAACGATTCACCATTTTTTGGCAGAGACGGAAAATATGTTACTTCGAGGCAGCTTAGAGAACGATTATTTAAAGAAACAGAAAAGAATTTGGCACTTCGTGTTCAGGAAACCGATTCGGCCGATAAATTTATCGTCTTCGGAAGAGGAATTCTACACTTATCAATATTAGTAGAAACTATGAGGCGTGAGGGTTTTGAGCTTCAGTTGGGACAACCTCAAGTAATTATCAAAGAAGTTAACGGAGTAAAATGTGAACCGGTTGAATATCTGGTAATTCAGGTTTTGGAAGAGTTTGCCGGAAAAGTTATTGAAATCGTCACCCAACGTAAAGCAGAAATATTATTTATTGAATCAAAAAATGGCAGAACTAATATGGAATTTTATATTCCTTCAAGAGGTTTGATTGGAATAAGGAATATTTTATTAACTGCTACCGAAGGCGAAGCCGTTATAGCTCATCGCTTTAAGTCTTTTGAACCTTGGCGTGGTGATTTGGGAATTCATAGAAACGGGTCTTTGATAAGCATTGAAACAGGAATGGCAATACCTTATTCGATTGACAAACTTCAGGATAGGGGTAAATTCTTTATATATCCGGGAGAAGAAGTATATGCAGGTCAGATAATTGGTGAAAATACAAGACAAAACGATATTGGAATTAATGTAACAAAAACAAAAAAACTCACCAATGTTCGTGCTTCGGGTACAGATGATAAAGTAAATATTCCTCCACCAATCAAATTCTCTTTGGAGGAAGCAATGGAGTATATTGCCGAAGATGAAATGATAGAAGTGACTCCAAAATATATGCGTCTGCGAAAAATTTTGCTTAACGAACTCGACAGAAAACGTTATTTAAAAGATAAATCAGTTGAGTAATAAAAAAACTACAACTAATAATATTATCTGGTTAGATACAAAACTAACATTGAACAAATTTTTTTTGTACATAGTGATACATTGTGTCCCCAAAATTTAATAATAGAGGTATTATCGTAATTATTTAGTTGGTTCAGAACGCTGAGCCCGAAGGGCTCAAATATCAGTAACCCCGACTTTCAAGTCGGGGTTCAACGAACTAGAACCATAGCTTTTGGAATATGTATTTGTCAATATTAGGGGAGTGGTGGTAGGGTACAAATACTATTACAAAAGCGAAAAACAGATGCCAGCTAAATAATTACAAAAAGCACTAAACAACAATATATTTAGATTGGATGATTAGTATTTATAACAGATTTCTTACTTCTCCTGCGTCAGAGTTCGAAATCCTTAATAAATGCATACTAGTTTTAACTAACGCCTACTCCGTAAGAGTCCGAAGCAAAACATTGACTGTGAAAGTATTTATTTAGTTGGTTCAGAACGCTGAGCCCGGAGGGCTCAAATATCAGTAACCCCGACTTTCAAGTCGGGGTTCAACGAACTAGAACCATAGCTTTTGGAATATGTATTTGTCAAATTAGGGGAGTGGTGGTAGGGTACAAATACTATTACAAAAGCGAAAAACAGATGCCAGCTAAATAATCACGATGATTTTAATAATCATTTTATCTTATCATATAATGTCGGATTAACGAATTTTCTTAATTTTGACAAAAATTGAATTTATGAAGAATTTAGTATTGTTATCATTTTTACTTGTTTTTGTTATCGAAATAACAGCACAAACAGAAGATACAGGAAAATTTCGTACTTATCCTGCAGGTTTTTATCATAAAGTCATAATGAGAGATATTCTCGGTGATGATAATTATTCCTTGTCGGATTATAAACCTGTCCCGGTTTTTAAGATGGATTTTGGCGAAAAAATATATCCTGTACAAATATCAGAATACACAACAATTCCTCATTCCGAACCTGTTTCTCAAGGTAATAGTGGTACTTGCTGGGCTTATTCGGCTACTTCGTTTATGGAAGCCGAATCGTACAGAATAACAAAAAATAAAACTAAATTGTCCGAAATGTTTACCGTTTATTGGGAATATGTCGAAAGAGCACAGCATTTTGTTAGAACAAAAGGAGAAACATATTTGGGCGAAGGTTCTGAGTCGAACGCGATAGTAAGAATAATGAGAAATCATGGTATGATGCCTCAAGTCGTTTATCATGGTCTGAAAAACAGACTTAATTACAATGATCACAGCGAAATGTTTGAAAAGTATGAAACATATCTTAATTATGTAAAAGCAAACCAAATGTGGGAAGAAGATCTGGTTATTGATAGTATTAAACGCATTTTAGATTATTACATTGGTACTCCACCCGATAAATTTGAATATATTGATAAAGAATATACTCCACAAAGCTTTATGACTGAGTATATGAAATTAAACCCAAATCATTATTTTAGTTTTATGTCAACCAAGGAATTCAATTATAATGAAAAACATGAGCTTGTAGAAAATGACAATTGGTGGCATAGTAAAGATTATTATAATATCAGTCTCGAAGATTTCATGATTGTACTAAACAATGCTGTTAAAAACGGATATACAGTCAGTTTATGCGGAGATGTTTCAGAACCCGGATATGATCAGTTGGTCGAAGTAGCTGTAATTCCTTCTTTTGATATTCCGTCTCAATATATCAATGAAGATGCCCGTCAAATGAGATTGTCAAATAACAGTACCACAGACGATCACTGCATACACATAGTAGGATATAAGATGGAAGGCGATGTGGTTTGGTATCTTATCAAAGATTCCGGTAGTGGAGGTTTTGATGGTAAAAATAAAGGTTATAGATTTTATCATGAAGATTACATTAAGCTTAAGATGATGAATTTAATGATGAATGTTGAACCTGCACGGATTATTCTGGATAAAATCATTAAGTAATGACACAAGAATTTTCAAAACAACTTGATGAAAATAAAATTCCGGTGTTAGAGGAGTTTTATTCTGTGCAAGGCGAAGGGTTTAATACAGGAAAAGCTGCATATTTTATCAGAATAGGCGGATGCGATCTTGGCTGTCGTTGGTGCGATTCAAAAGAAACCTGGAAACCCGAAATACATCAATTTGTTCTTATATCAGAAATAATTGACAGAGTAAAGCAAACATCTGCCGACACAATTGTCGTTACCGGAGGCGAACCTCTCATTTACAACTTCGATAAATTTTGCGAATTAGCTCATCAAAAAGGTCTTGTATTAATGTTAGAAACCTGCGGTGCTCATGATTTTAGTGGCATGTGGGATTGGATTTGTTTGTCTCCGAAAAAACAAAAGCCTCCAAAATCAGAGTATTATCAACTAGCGAATGAGCTTAAAGTTATAATTTATGATGAAGATGATTTTTTATGGGCAGAGGACTGTGCCAATAAAATTTCTAATAATTGCGTTTTATACTTGCAACCCGAATGGAGCAGATTTGATAAAATCGGCAAGAAGGTTGTAGAGTATGTGAAAAGCAATACTAAATGGAATATTTCTGTTCAAGTACATAAGTTTTTAAAAATTCCTTAGATCTTAGTTATGTACAAGTTGCAGTTAAAAAGAAATAATATGAGAAAAATACTTACATTTTTGGTTTTGATTTCGTTTTTTACCTTTTCGTGCAAAGCACAGGAAAAATCTGCTTATACAACATCAAAATCTGCCATAAAAAGCTTTAACACTGCTGTTTCGTTTATGGAACGAGGGCAAAACAAGGCAGCCATTGATGAAGTAAATAAAGCCATAGAAAAAGACCCGGGATTTTTGGAAGCATGGCTGCTTAAAGCCGAAATATATGATTTTCTGGGTGAACCCAAAGAGTCTTATAAAGCTTATTCGAAAGTATTTGAAATAGATGCAAACTATGATCCCGCTTTAAGTTTCAAACTTGCTGCCAATGCATATAGAATGGGCGAATACTCTGTTGCTAAAACTTATATAGACTATTTCTGCAACGAAATAGATACCATAAAATATCGGAATTATGATTTTAGAAGACTAAAAAAATATATTGATTTTGCCGATAGTGCATATAATAATCCGGTTGCGTTTAATCCTGTCAATCTTGGCCCGGGAGTCAATACTACTTATGATGAATATTGGCCATCATTATCTGTTGACGAAGAAGTTCTTGTATTCACTCGTCAGATACCTATTAATATGAATAATCCATCGCGATCGCCTGACAGCATGCACGAAGATTTGTTTGTTGCTCTTTTAAATAGTGAAACAGGTCAATATGAGTCTTCTTTTCCATTACCCGGTAATGTTAATACCAGATTAAACGAAGGTGCACAATGTGTTTCTGCTGACGGAAAGACTTGCGTAATTACTGCTTGTAATCGTCCCGACGGTAAAGGAAGTTGCGACTTGTATATTATGTTCCTGAAAAATAATAAATGGACTGACCCTAAAAACCTGACAACTGTTAATTCAGCATCCTGGGATAGTAATCCTTCACTTTCGGCTGACGGCAAATATCTTTTCTTTTCTTCAGGTCGAACGGGAGGTTACGGCAAAACAGATATTTGGGTGATTGAAATTGATGCAGAAGGAAAAGCAAAATCCGAAGCGAAAAATCTGGGTGATAAAATAAATACTCAATACGAGGAATTATCCCCATTTATTCACCCTGACGGAAAAACCTTGTATTTTGCTTCGAATGGACATCCGGGAATGGGAGATTTTGATCTCTTCTTTTCAAAATCTGTTGACGGAGTATGGCAAACTCCTGTAAATGTTGGATATCCTATTAATACAAAGGGCGAGGAAAGAAGCTTGATTGTCAACGCAAAAGGTGAAATTGCAATGTTTGCCTCAACTGCCGGAAAAAAAGATTTGGATATTTATTATTTCGAAATTCCTGAAGAAATTAAACCGGTTACTGTCACTTATGTAAAAGGTTATGTATATGATTCTAAAACCAATGACAAATTACAGGCAAAATGTGAACTTATTGACCTTGAAACAGAAGAGAAAGTTGTTGAGATTCTGTCTGACGCACAAACCGGCGAATATATGGTTTGCTTACCGATAAATAGAGATTATGCTTTCAATGTTGAAAAAAAAGGATATTTATTCTACTCTGAGAATTTTTCTTTAACGAATCTCGAAAATCCGGAAGAACCATATGTTATGAATATCCCGCTGCAACCCTTATCTGATGGAGTAGTGGTAGTTCTTAAAAATATTTTCTTCGAATTTAACAGTTATGAACTATTACCTGAATCTTATGCAGAGTTGAATAAAGTAGTTGAATATTTGATTACCAATCCAAATCTTAAGATAGAAATAGGAGGACATACTGATAATGTAGGCACAAAAGCGTATAATAAGACATTGTCCGAAAACAGAGCAAAATCAGTATTTGACTATTTGGTTGGAAAAGGAATTGAAAAATCAAGGCTTTCATATCAGGGCTATGACTACTCTATGCCTATTGCAACAAATGATACAAACGAGGGGCGTGCTTTGAACAGAAGAACAGAATTTAAAGTTATTAGTAACAAATAAACAGATTATTTAAGTTGAAAATAAATCAATAATTATGAAGAAAACTATATTATTATCAGTGATATCATTGTTTGCACTGAGTCTTTTTTCGCAATTGCAAACTGATTACAAACAATTGCTTACAATAGAATTGCAAAAAGTATATGATAGTTGGGAGAGTCCTGCAATAGCTGTAGCAATTGTTAAAGATGGCGAAATTTTTTATGAAAAAGGTTTTGGAGTATTGGAATACGGTAAGAAAACTGAAGCGAATGAATATACCAATTTTGCAATTGCATCAAATACAAAATCATTTACATCAGCTGCCTTAGCGATACTAGTTGATGAAGGCAGGATTTCCTGGGATGATAAAGTGAGAAAATATATACCATGGTTTACACTTTACGATCCTTATGTGTCGGAGAATATGACAATCCGTGATTTATTATGCCATCGTTCGGGTTTGGAAACATTTAGCGGAGATCTTATCTGGTACGGTTCTGATTATTCAAGAGAGGAAGTAATAAAACATGCCCATTATTTAGAACCAAAATATGGTTTTAGAGAGCATTTTGGCTATTCAAATATCATGTTTCTTGCAGCAGGACAAATTATTGAATACGTTACTGACACAACTTGGGATGATTTTTTGAAATATAGGATTTTTCAACCTCTTGGTATGTCACGCACTAATACTTCGATTACAGTTAACGAAAAGCTTGATAATGTGGCAAGCTGTCACACCGAATCGGAAGGCAAGACTGTGGTTATACCTTATATTAATTGGGACAATATCGGACCTGCAGGGAGTATTAATTCAAATGTACATGACATGTCACAATGGTTAATAATGCAACTCAATAAAGGTACGCTTAATAAAACAAAAATATTTTCCAGCGAAAGATCTGATGAAATGTGGTCGGCACAAACTGCAATGGAGGTAAGTCCTTTTACGAAACATGTTAATCCTTCCACTCATCTTAAAGCTTATGGGTTAGGGTGGACCTTATATGATTATAAGGGATATCTTATTGTTACTCATAATGGCGGTTATGACGGAATGATATCGCAGACAGTTCTTATTCCTGAATTAAATGCAGGTTTTGTGGTTCTTACAAATAGTCTTTCAATGGTGTATATGGCAACAATAAATCAGCTGCTTGATTATTTAATTGACGGAAAAATTGATTCAGCCTGGAGTGATTATTATTTAAGTATCAGAGAATGGGTAAAAGAGTATGAGGAAGAGGAACGACAGGAATGGGTAGATGCAAGAATTCCTGATACTAAGCCAACATTTGGTTTGTCGGAATATACAGGTGTTTATACGTCTGATGTATATGGAGATGTTGAAGTGAGTATTGCAAAAAATAAATTATATCTTACTATGAAACATACTCCAATATATCAGGGTAAACTTGAGCATTGGCATTATGACACTTTTTCGGTTAAATTTGATAAAGCACCCTCATTACCCGAAGGTAGTGTAAGCTTTGTTGCAGACAAATACGGTAAAATTACCGAAATGAAGATTGATATTCCGAATCCTGATTTTGACTTTACAGAATTAAAACTATATAAACAGAATTGATTTTCTATATATGAACAGATCTGACAGGTTAGGAGAGGAGAAAATCAATAAATTGCTTTGGAGTTTGTCTGCACCGGCAATCATAGGAATGTTGTCTATATCTGTTTACAATATTACCGATACTATTTTTATAGGGCATAGCGTTGGAAAACTTGGTATTGCAGGTATTTCTGTTGCTTTGCCACTTTTACTTCTTATTGGCACTTTCGGACACATGATTGGTTTAGGAGGGGCGTCTATTATATCAAGAGCATTAGGAGCCAGAAACAAAGACAAAGCTACATTGACTTTACATAATTTAGTAATGTTAATATTATGTATTAATATGATATTGATGATTTTGGTGGCTACCAACCTAAGTTTTCTTTTAAAAGTTTTTGGTGCTAATGAAGAAATTCTTCCTTACGCCATGCAATATACAATATGGGCATTACCGGGTTCTTTTTTTATAAATATTGTTTTTGTCCTTGTAAATCAAATCAGAGCTGAAGGTAATGCGAAATTTCCAATGATAAGTCAGATCAGCTCTTCAGTGATTAATTTAATAATAGACCCTATTTTTATTTTCGGATTCGGATGGGGAATGATGGGAGCAGGACTTGCAACATCAATAAGTCAGTTTATTATTGCTCTCATGGCATTTTGGTATTTTTCGTACAATCCAAAATCTGTTTTAAAGCTTAATGTTAAGCAGATTTTTACAATACCTGACAAATCGATAACAAAAGAAACTTTTGCTATTGGAGCTTCTTCTTTCGGAAGACAGGCAGCATCGTCAATAATGGCAATCATACTAAATAATGCTCTTTTATATTATAGTGGAGCCGCAGCAATAGCAGCTTTTGGAATAATTCATCGTATATCCATGTTTATTTTTATGCCTTTGTTCGGAATAAATCAAGGTTTTATGCCTATTGCAGGATATAATTATGGAGCAAAAAAATATGACAGAGTGCTAAGTGTTCTAAAAACCGCAATTACATGGTCAACAGGATTGTGCATTTTTGCTTTATTGTTGTTTTCTGTTTTTTCTGAAACATTCATTAGTTTCTTTACAACAGATAAGCAGTTAATTGACATCGGCTCGAAAGCTTTGAAAATTTTTATACTTGCTTTTCCTGTCATTGGTCTTCATATTATTGGTTCTGGTTTATTTCAGGTATTGGGAAAAGCCAAAGCGTCATTCTTCCTGGCAGTTTCAAGACAACTGTTGTTTTTGATTCCTTGTGTTTTTATCTTTCCGCTGTTTTGGGGAAAGGACGGAATATGGTTCTCATTCCCTGTAGCAGATGTTTGTGCAGCAATTGTTACTTTAGTCCTTATATTATTTCTTGTTAAAAAACTTAAAAAGGAAATGATCTCGGAAAGTGTTAAACAATCGGAATTTTTTGAGGTTTATCCTTAATTACAAATACTGCAGGTACATTATATAATAATTCTTAATTGGCTGTTTGTAATTATTAGTTCTGCTTCTTTTTCTTTTCCTGTTGTATCATCCACAAAGCTTCATTTTTAATTTGTTCATCCACAGGGATATTCATATTTTCAGCTTTTTGTTTTATTTTATTGTACCAATCTGGATTATTATGAATAGCATTTATCCAATATTGTAACTCTTCATCTTCTTTACGGATTGTGTAGTTGCC
>Ga0116143_10005226_pt1 | contig 11833 bp, 21 predicted proteins | sample AD_UKC034_MetaG_FD_89745 | JGI IMG/M metagenome (GOLD analysis project Ga0116143, IMG submission 89745) | Active sludge microbial communities of municipal wastewater-treating anaerobic digesters from USA - AD_UKC034_MetaG | ecosystem: Engineered > Bioreactor > Anaerobic > Digestate | place: USA...
TTGCATGTCGTCCAACGGATGGTGATCATCGTCAAGAAGGCTTTTCAAAATCTTCTTGCCAAATCCGATACCCCACCGCTGCTACCGGCGCCAATTTAATCGTTCAACTGCCGTTTTTAGGGTAAAACCCATTTTCGGTGATGATGATGTGGTCGTGGACCTTGATGCCCAACTGCCTGGCGATCTCCGTCGTGAGCCTTGTTATATGAATATCTTCCGGGGAAGGCCGAAGTGCGCCGGAAGGATGGTTATGCGCCAAAATGATGGCACAAGCGCCGGCCATTAAACCTTGCCTAATGATTTCGCGAGGATAGGCCACAGAGTGATTGACCGTTCCATTCATGATTTGGATGAAGATGATCTGGTTTTGGGCGTCCAGATAAATGGACAGGAATTTTTCGGTATCGGCTTCCTTAAGCGACCGGGCAAAATCCAGCAATTCGTTTGTGCAGGTTATTTTCCGGCCATTGTAGGGAAAGTCTGTTTCCCGAACCCTTGTGGTTTTGATACTGTATGCGTATAGTCTTTTGCCCATGATGCATCTCCTTTCCAATATCCACTTGTTTGCCAATAACGAAGACAGCCCTGCCCCTTCGACGAGCTCAGGGTTCAGAGCTATCCTTATTCTGTCACCATCCCTTCCTGATCTTTTCGATTTCTGATGCTTTTTGCTGTTTCCAGTAAAGGTCCCTGTCAATCTCCAGACCGGTTCCGGTCTTGAGATTCTTCAATTCGGAAAAGGATATATAGCCCCATTCCGCGTTTTGATAATCTGCGTTGAGGATGGCATAACCCCAGAATAGATCAGCTCCGTCATATTCGGCGATGAACCAGTCGCACCCAGCCAGAAAGAAGTGCATGTGGATGATCTTTTCTTCCAGGGGAATATCCTCCGTTTCATAAAGCCGGGGTAACAAGGCCAGTTGATCGGTTGATGGTGTGTTCCACATTATTCATCCTCCTTCTTGATTTCCGGCAGCTTCTTTTTGGGCAGCGGCATGACCAGGTTCATATTCAGATTCCTGGCCGTTTCCTGAAGTTTCAGTTTCTCCAGCCAGAGTTTCTGGACATTTTGTCCGATGATCCGGGACATCTGTGGAGCGTCCTCGTAATCCTTCACTTTTTGTTTCTCTTCATTGCCCCAGAATCGCAGTTGCGCTTCAATCGCCTGCAAACGGGCGTTGACTTCTCTTTCCTTCTTTGTGCTGAATTTGGATTTGGGCGCCGATGGTTCGGTTTCGGTATCCGTTGCCAAATCCTGCGCCGGCTTTGTTATGGCTGGCGCTTGTTGTGTGACGGTCTTTACCTCCGGGATCGGCTTTTCCTGTTGGCAAGCGGAAATGCCGATGATTACTCCGGTGAAGATAAGTATTACTATTAGATTGGAAGCCATCGAACTTGTTGATAAAGAGTTCTTTTTCATACCGGTTCCTCCAGATGTTCATCGTAAAGCGCCATTGCTCTGATCTCACGGCGCATTCGTTTGACTTTGCGTCGGAAATCCACGTATCTGTCCGGGTCGGGAACCGTCCAACCGCATTGAAAGCAACCAAAGCTGTTGTTCATGCTCTCTCCGCATTGTGGACAACGTATTTCTTCCATAGAAAACCTCCTTTAAGAATTTTTACTGATAGACAGAACGGATAGAATTTCAGTGAAATCATTTGCGCCTTGTTGGGTGACTGATATTATCGCCGGGTCGGGTGACCCGGCCTACAAATATCACCAACCGCATAATTGCAGGCCACATGACACCATGCAGCGAGTGCATCACAGCGCAATCAGTGTTTCGATCAGCTTTGTGGTATTCTGGCCAAATTTGGCAGTGGTGAAATCGCTGTTGCTGGTCTGGCCATCTTCCACAAAACCCAGCGCCGCCTGGCAGTAGTCATCGAACTTGATGATGTCAAAACCGAATAACGGATGCCAGAAGCTCCGCAATGACCTTTTAAAGTATGACTCGAACAACGTTTCGTAAATAGCCGGATATTTATGCATTTTGTCCTCCTTTGGTTAAGATTGCTCTGACCCTTCAGCGCGCTCAGGGCTCAGGGCGATGTGTTGATTAATAAAGCGGGGGGCGAACCGAGCATTTGTTGATCACCACCGGCAGCAGCAACAAAAGCTGCAAGGCAAGAATAAAATAGATTCCTTTCCCGATGGCGGAGAAAAAAACAAAAACCGGATTTTGTCGTATGCCGACAAAGTAATTCCTAATTCGTGTTTTTATCGGCAATGGCAACGGCGGCGGCTTATCTTTGGCACAGGTAAGTTTGTTTTTGCCGGTATGCAGGATGTAAACCCTGTCCACCGGCCCCAGTTGCCGGCAGTATTCCCGAAACAGCTTTTCTTCTTCGGCTGGTGTCAACCTATTGCCGTATTGCATGATTTGATTCCACCCGGACACGGTTTTTGAGCAAATAGTTCTTGATGATTTGATTGACCAGCCTGGTCATGTGGACTTTCCTGTCCTTGGCCAAACGGTATAAAGATGGGATATGTTCTTCGCTGATCTTGGGACTATACATGGGGGTTTCCTCCTTCAACACAGCAGGTCTGTTGTTTGATTGCTTTGAATCTTCAGTGCAATGTGCGGCGCAAATAGAATGGCGGGCAGAAAGTCAAAAAAACCTCCCTGCCCGCCGCTGGTTCGTCTGTAGAGTAGGCCGCTGGTTTGACGTAATCTCCCCGGAAGCGCTTAGCTGACCAATCAAAACGGAATATCACAGTCCATATCCGTAGAGATTAACTGATCGTTGAAATTATTTGTTCCAGCCTCCGCGCCGTTTCCTGCTTTGGGCGAAAGAAGCTCGATCTCCCGCGCCCGGATTTCCACAACGCTGTGATTTAATCCGTCTTTGTCTGTCCAGGTGCGCTGTTGCAGTTGACCGGTAACGCCAACCTTGCTGCCCTTTTTGCAGTATTCGCCGATAATCTCCGCCAGCCTCTGAAACGTGCTGACCCGAAACCAGTTGACCTTCTGCTGTTTGTTGCCGTCCTTGTCCTTGTAATACTCGTTGACGGCGATGTTGAAGTTGACGACGCAGGTTCCCGTCTGAGTGTATCTGATCTCCGGGTCTTGTCCCATGTTTCCAATAATTGTGACGTGATTCATGATGTTACCTCCTTAAGTATTTTTACCTGGCTTAGAATTGATCAAATATTTTTCGTTTTGGCGGTTAACCTTGTCGCGCCCTGATGTTTCCGGCAGGTGAACTGTTTTGGCTTGTGCGTTAAGATTGAGGAGATGAGAGAGAATAATCTTGTTCCAATCCCAGGAATCGTTGTCCGATGGTTTATTCATAACCGGCCTCCCTTCGGCAAGCTCAGGGCAAAGCCTGCGGATTATCTCCTTGCTGACTATGACCATTGCCGTTCCGGTTTCCGTTCAAAGCTTCCCGAACTTTAGTCACCAGCTCATTTTTCAGATCATCGAGCGCTTTGAGGTAATCGAGGTTTTTTTCATCCAGATTGGCTTTGACCGAGTATGAAACACAGCAGGAATTGAAATTGACCGACATCTTCTTGCTCACCATCACGCTGACTTCTGTAACTTTTACCGGTTGTTTTGCGCCTGCCGCCTGATTGTCACTGGCCGCTTTTTTCTTTTTTTTGCTCATCTTGTGCCTCCTTTGATTTTATTTCACAGACAAACAGCCCTGATTAAATTGGTTGTCTGGAGATGAAACAAGGCCGGGCAGGACATTTGCGCTTTTATCTTTTTGCAAATGGCATGACCGGCCGGGCCACCACCGCGAGATAGAACAATGCTATGAATATTCAGAGCGATCATAAAAAAGCCCCGAACCGGCATGAACCAGTCCGGGGCTTTGCGGCCTACAACTTCTTGCGTGCCTGGTAAGCCTTCCAAATGATTGTCCATTCATTCTCTGACGGGGGATCGGTCATCGATATTTGACCGGATTGAAGCTTATAGAGCAGGAACCCATAAGCGGAAAGTTCTTTGGATTTCCGGCTGTTGATTTGATTCAGAAGCGTCCGGGCCGATGATCCCAGATTGGATTTTACAACCTTCATGATGCGCTCTTTGGATTGCTTGTATTCATACCAGAAAACACCGCTCTGCTCGTGATTGAGACTGCCTTCCTCGAAAACCTTTTTGCCGATTGTTTTGAGCTCATCCAGGTTGATTATCGTGCGGACGTGGGCAAGCAACTTTCGATAGGGAGCTGATTGCCGCGATTCCCAGGTCGTAACCGGTTCGTATTTGTAAGCGGTGAAGGACGTATCGCAACAGCCACACCAGACCGTTTCCTCTTCGGCATCTTTCCAGTCATGTTCATTGAGGTCATATACAGCGTGGCATTGCGGGCAAAGAGCTCCAGAGGCAATCTCGCAGCCAATTGGATGATAATGGATAATGTCTGCCGGCGCGTCGCTCATTTCCGGCGGTTCCATTTCGGTATCGATGCCATAATCGATGATTTCCGACTGTTCTTCCAGAACCTCCACCTCCGCCAGACTCATGGCCAGATTCTCAAAGTAAGCAACCGCCTTATTTGTCCCTTTGGCCGCAATCCAGCAAATGAACGTCTTGACCATCTTCTCCGTCGCCTCGATAATCGCCCAAGCATCGCACAGTGTGATTGCCTGATGAAAGCTGCAGTCAGATCCAGCCTGTTCAATCCTTCTCTGAATTGATTCCGGCCTTAAATGATACCGGCATTCCTGCTTGATATTGAAATGCGGCGCCAGAACCTTGCCACAGCCCATTCCTTCCCCGCTGAACACACAATCCTCGAAAATCATGCGGTCGAGCTGGGTCATGTCCGCTGCATGCCTCGCCACACCGATAAACGCCTCTCCGAAATTTTCATGATTGAACAACATAGCCTCTGAATTCATAAGACACCTCCCATGATTATTTTGTAATTGCTTAGATTTGATTGAATTTATTTTCTGATGGATAAAAAAACCCCAGGCACGAACACCCGGGGCTGATAACGATTAACCAACCTTCTTTAAATACTCGACAATTACATCACCATGACAAGCGAGAGGTTTACAGTAACAACCCAGCGCCTTACCTCTCAAACCCAACACCGCATCCCGAAACCTCCGATCTTCCACAACTCTCCGATTGAAATAAACCCGATACTTTTCAATCACCTCCATCCTGTTGCCATCTTTCCCGATATGAAACTGATTACCGAAAACAGAACCTCTTCCGATATACACATCACACTTCTCCATTCTTCGATTAACCACTCTCGTTTCATTCATTGCACGTTCCTCCTTCTGTTTTGCTGAATGATTGCTCCGAGCGCGATAGCGGGTTTTTTTGTCAAGGGCGGAATGAAACAAAAGGAAGATTTATTTTGGCGCAGTTCTTGAGCCACCGGCAATGCTTTTAAATTGGCTGCTCTTCAAGAACTGTGACAAAATAAATACTCTTTTGTGGTTTTTTTCTTTTGCGGACGATTCAAAATATTAAAGACTGCAAAAGAAAAAAATCATTCCGTTCATATACCCTTGACGAAAAAACCTTTACTCGGTGCAAGATCAGCAAGACAGAAGGAGGAACACCCTCTACCGGCTGCGCGATAGCGGAATATTAAAATTGCGCAAGCCGTCACGGTGACTTCAAGGATCACATCAAGCAAAAATGACTTGACGGCGGCGCGGTGGCTTAAGGGAACATTGCTATGAATATTCAGAGAGATCAGAGCTATTGCTTCGGTGTGCGCTTTGCGGAGAAATAATGCCTTTAGTTGGCTCCACCTTTCAAAGGTGGAGAGCTTCTTTTGTTACTTTTCTTTGCGGGAAAGAAAAGTAAGATAATTAAACATTTGCGCTTTATGCGCGGTATCTTCACTACTCATTGCCATAAATATTCAGAGCAATCAGGGCTATTACTTCCGGGTGCGAGGAATATTAACATTGCGCAGGCCGTCTTGTTGATTATCAATATCGACTTGACGGCTGCGCGGTTGCCTTACGTCTGAACGATTAAAACCGGCTGATATTCAGCAAAGTAATTGCAACAGTTTCTCGGCTTGCCCGCGAAACAACAAAGCAATTACTTTGCGTGTCACCGCTGTGACAATTACGCTTTGCGGAATAAATAACTGATTGCGCAGTTGTCATGTTGATTGTCTTTTGTTTTTTAATCAACATGACATCTGCGTTGCCAGCCTTACAGGGTAAAGATCTGCGACAAACAAAGTTCCGCGTCGCGCGTCTTGCTCTTTTCGGCAAGATGCGTGGCGCGGCTGCTTCAGTGTAACATTGTCCTGGATATTCAGTGCAATCAATGCTCGGTCTTGCAAACGGAGGACGAGAAAACGATCTGCTCATAACGGACGATCGGAGAGAACAGCAATCAGTCTGATAACTGGAAAACGATCAGCACAAAGCAATCCTACGGAGAGATCAGCCTGCCAATATGTAACGCACATTGCCATGACTATTCAGTGCAATCAATGCCCGGTCTTGCCGCTGCGCTTCGCGGAATAAATAACTGATATTGCAAACGCCATGACAGCGCATAGATGATTTAGCAGGGTTCTATAAGCTATGATTGCGCTGGCGTGGCGGTTGCTGCCATCCTTATGCTCATCTCAAAGAAACGCGCATCAGCCATGATTCACATCGCGCATTACTGACGGTTAATATTCAGATTACTTTGATTATTCAGAGCAGTGTTGATTTATTCTTGATTGCCAGATCATCAGGCATTTGGTTGTAATTGAAACGAATTTAATCAAAAAGCGGCTAAAACGCCCGGAATTTGACAATCAGCCTGGTTTCTGCCGATTAACACGCAAAATGCGCCAAAATATGCCAAATATTCAATATTTTGCTTAATATTTTAAATTCGCTTAATCCCCCTAAATACCCCCTGTAATCCCCCTCTTTCCCCCCTTTTTGGAATGACCAAAAAATCAGCTTATCCAAATTCAGATGCGATGCCTGGCAGGTAATATTACGATCCCTAGGCAATGTATTTTCTGAAAACATGTGGTCAGACATTGGCACCTCACCCAATATTTTGCGGTTAATATTAACTTGACAGAGAAGTCCGAAATTCTTATATTTCGAAATCTAACAGGTAATGTCTTATCAAAAACGTAAAAGGGAGGTGGATCAATATGACAAGAATGATTGATGTTCATGATTTACCTGTTGAAGATGTTGTATTCATAGAAAATCTAGTTCGTCTATTGAGAAACAAAACTCATGTGGCAATAGCTCAAAAAAATGCTGACGAGCCAAACTTCAGCACATGGCCATTGGGTGCAAAAGGCAAATTAACGAGAAAAGAGATTTATGAGCACATCCAATGAGACCGCTCTTATAGATACAAATGTTTTGATTTATGCTGCAGACGAGACATCACCCTTCCATCTGGCTGCAAAGGAATTGCGGGACAGAGGAGTCAAAGGTGATATAGCACTTTGTATATGCCCTCAGTTATTAAGCGAATTCTACGCCGTCATCACAGATCCCCGAAGAACCGCCCAACCGAGAAGCAGTCGGGAAGCATCCGCTGAAATAGAGAAGTATCTATTGCATGATAATTTAATTAAAATTTATCCTGTGTCAGGTGTTATTGAAAAATTGTTAGAACTTTTAAACGCTATGACATCAAAAAGCAGGATATATTTGACACCCATTTAGTCGCCACCATGCTGATCAATGAAGTGACCCGGATTTATACCTATAATGAAGATGACTTTTTAAAGTTCAATGAAATAGAAGTGTTAAGACCTTAATCCTTAAATAGCTATTATTCAATGAATTCGTTTTATTGATGACGATAATGAAAATCAGAAATGAATAATAGAACGTCCGTTTTTTGCACTCACCCCCCCTGTAATCCCCCTCTTTCCCCCCTTGAGATACGAACCATGACAAAAGCAATCGCAGTCGTTGTCTGTCACAGATGCGGCAATGGCTTTTCATCAAAACCCGGTCACAATACATTAATCGGCTATTGATGCTCTGCTTTGATTATCATGGTTTAAAATGGGTTGATTTTGCGGCCACTTTGTCCTATCGTTTGACCAGTTCTAAATTGTTTCTATCCCGGATAAACAAAGGCTAAACCCATGAACGGTGTTATGGATAACGGCGCACTGCTGGAAATCATCAAAAAACTCCTGAAAACCAACACGGATCTTTCATTCCTGTTAACATTGCCGGAAAAGGATTTGAAAACACTGGTGGGTTGCATCCGCGAACGTTTGGATCAGATGGGGAAATGAAACTGATGAACAAATCAAATTTGATATTGGAATTGTCAAAGAAAAATTGTATCCCAGAAAAGCAGGTGGCAGAAATTCTTGATATTGTCTTTGATGGTTTTGCAAATGAACTCAAAAATGGCGGCAGAATCGAGATTCGGGGATTCGGAAGTTTTACTGTGAAGGAATATGGCGTTTACAAGGGCAGGAATCCCAAGACAGGAAAGATTGTCCAGGTAAAACCGAAGAAGTTACCGGTTTTCAAGGTTGGCAAGGAATTAAAGGAAATGGTGGATGGGAAGCGATAGTTCTGGGGATTGGCGCAGATAACTTCTTCCTGAAAGTCTCATTTTTCAAAATATGAATTTTATGCTACGTTACAAACCGAAATCGTTAGAAAATTATTGCCAATAAAAATTGTTGTGAAGTCGTTTTGTGGAGTTTGTTGTTTCCTAAAACCGACCTGAGTACGGTAGGCGAATCAATGAACGAGATAATTGAAAGCTATTTTTACATAATTAGGGTCGCACACAATGATTAACGAGTTTAGGCTTGTTGATGGTAAATTCATCGATTTACCTCTTGGATTTTCCGTTTTCTGCGATTTGGATGGCACTTTGGTCGATACCGATTATGCCAACTATCTCTCTTACAGAAAAGCGGTTTTAGAAGCAACGAGCGGAATTTATGATATAGATTTCAGCAATGAAAGGCTCAACAGGGAAAGTTTAAAGAAAAGACTTCCATCGCTGACTGCTGCACAATTGAAACTGATTACCTCTCTCAAGTCCGAATATTTCAACGGATTTCTCCCCGTAACATGTTTGAATACGGATCTGGCAGATTTAATCACCAACTATCGTGGCATAAGTCCTATGATATTAGTGACATACTGTCGAGAAATTAGAGCTGCGGAAGTTTTGAAGCATCACGAACTGCTTGAATGCTTTAATCGACTGATTTGCAGGGAGGCCTTGCTTCTGGGTGGGTCATCAAATAAGTATGAAAACGCCATAACCTTAATGGGGCTGAACCGAGAAGCGATCTTAGTATTTGAGGACGACAATATCGGTATCGAACAAGCAATAATCGCAGGAGTACCTAGCGGAAATATTTACAGAGTTTGCTCCCGGTTGGGTTAGAATATTATGAATCAATTTAAAATTAACACCAACAATTACTTGTCCAGACATATAAGAGCGTTCTTCCATGTGCCGTACACCAGAATGGGGAATACAGGCAATCCGGATTACCTCAATGGCTTAAAAAATACCTTCAACAATTTTTCAGAAGCCAAATTGCGGTCTGACGTGAAAGATCTACACAACACTCTGCTAGAAGACCTACCGCAGGTATCCCAATTGCTGAGAGTCAACCCGATAGTCGTGTGCGTTGTTCCTAGAGCAAAAGCCGAAAACGCTTACCATCGGAATCAGCAATTATTTAGGTCTACAGTCCAAGAAGTTATTCGGTTGGTCCATGGTTTTGTTGACGGAACGAGCTATTTACACCGACATACAAACACCAAGACGACACACCTACGCAATCCGGTTCCAAATTACACAAATGATGGTCCGGAGCCCTATCCGGGAATTACTGAACAGACCTGTGATATTTCAACCGATGTTGTGGGTAAGAATATCTTGCTCATCGATGATATATATACACCCGGCGTTAATATAGATGAAGATGCAATCAACGCATTGCTTAATGCAGGTGCGAAAACAGTAACGTTCTATGCCGTTGGAAAGGTCCAGAGGTATTGAGATTATGAAGTTTACAGAAAATGCTGTTAATGTAATGGCAGCACGAACCTGCAAAGGAATTGGCAAAGCATGGATAACGAAAAACCTTTCCACCCCTAAGACAGAATCCGAAATTGTAAAGCTTTTGAATAGCTCATCTAAATTTATTAGCCAGCTAACAGTAGATGAGTTCAATGATAAAAAAAATTTAATAAAAAGACTGCTTGCTAAATCAGATGGCATGATTGATGGAATTGTCGCTCTGGGAGATGACGATTTCCCGCCTCATAAAGGGGTTGTAAAAGATAGCGAAAAACCGATTTTCATTTTTTATCGCGGTAACCTGTCTCTTTTGATGGAAGAGAGCAAAAGTATTGCTGTAATTGGCTTGCTAAATCCGGATCACGAAATAGAGGCTGTCGAGAGGAAGCTCGTAGCTAGAATGGTTGAAAATGGGGCAATAATAGTAAGTGGCTTGGCTTTGGGTTGCGATACTATTGCGCACAGGCAGACCCTTGACTCTAAAGGACATACTGTGGCTATTCTGCCCGGCCCCCTTAATGATGTTTTGCCTGCGCAGAATCGCGGTCTGGCAGAGGAGATTGTAAGAAACGACGGTTTGTTGATTTCTGAGTACCTTACCAGTGCTAAGTCAAAAATGGAATTGATTGGGCGATATCAAGAAAGAGATCGGTTGCAAGCTCTTTATAGTAATTCGATTGTTCTGACTGCGAGTTACGCAAAAAACGATATCGGCAATGACAGCGGATCAAGATTGGCGATGGGATACGCAAGAGATTACGCAATACCGAGAGTTGTTATCTATGATGAAGAAAAGGACTCTAATGATCCAAAATTCGATTTGAATAGACAAATAATTGGTGAGGACACAAGTGTGTATGTGGTGAGCCGACACAATATTCCGTCTGCTGTATGCAATATATTACTGTTGAAGCCAAAGATTATTAAAAAGCAACCAGTTCAGCAGAGTATGATATAGAGTTGTTGTGATGTAATCGCATAACAACGCCATCAACTAAAATGCGGAGGAGCCGCGCCGCTGCCCCTTACATTGCATCTTTTGGCCAGTAATCCTGATTTCTAGTGTAGTGTTACAGTATGCCCTTTACAATCGAGAACAAAGAAAAAATCCATTTGACATCCTCTACAGTCGGTAGTATTTTACAATCAAACGTTGCCGGTGAATCTATCAACCCGATGGACACAAACCGGCCCTAAGAGATCTGGAAAAGTTGGTCTCCCTGAGTAATCAGCAAACTCAAGGAGACCTTTTTTTTATTTTTGGGAAACGAGCGATGACCATCATATTTCCAGAACAGACATTCGGCGACAAGCTTTTGGCAATCTGGGGAAAGAAACGGGCGGCATTTATTCCGGACATTTACGGCAGATTTGGAAAATACGCCTATGGAAGGGCGATTAAAGAGCCTTTTCTGTGTGCCCTGTTCAGACCGAAGAATCAAAACCTGGAAGAAGGTTGGTTTTACCCCGATGAAATTATGCCGCATATAAACAGTCGAGAAATGAAGGGTGCATAATATGTAATAAAACGACAATTATGCCTGGGTGATTGCCGGACAGGTAATCATGCACAGACCCTAAGAGGTTTGAAAAAGTTAGCCTCCCGTGAAGTGAACACGTTCATTTTGGGGAGGTTTTTTCATTTTAGAAGGCGGTAACTACCCATATTAATTATAAAATAATCAAGAAAGGATCGATGTGCCGTGAACAAAATGATTAAACCTAAAAACGGCAGTTAAATTCGATAGAATTGTTAAAAAGCGTTTGTTATAGCTAGTTTACAGCCACATCTAGTAACTGCGGAGCAGTTCCTTTTGGGTGAGTTCAAATAGAGCAAAA
>Ga0116143_10005229_pt1 | contig 11826 bp, 9 predicted proteins | sample AD_UKC034_MetaG_FD_89745 | JGI IMG/M metagenome (GOLD analysis project Ga0116143, IMG submission 89745) | Active sludge microbial communities of municipal wastewater-treating anaerobic digesters from USA - AD_UKC034_MetaG | ecosystem: Engineered > Bioreactor > Anaerobic > Digestate | place: USA...
ACGCGACCGATGCCGGCGCAGTGGAGCAGGTCCGCGAACTCACGCGCGGCGGCGCGCACTACGCTTTCGAGATGGCCGGCTCCGTCAAGGCCATGGATTTCGCGTACCGGATCACACGCCGCGGCGGCACGACGGTGACCGCGGGGCTGTCGCATCCGCGCGAGATGCTGCAGATCCCGCACGTCGGCATCGTCGCGGAGGAGCGCACGATCAAGGGCAGCTATCTCGGCAGTTGCGATCCCGCGCGCGACATCCCGCGCTTCATCGAGCTGTACCGCAGCGGCCGGCTGCCGGTCGATCGCCTGCTCGACGGACACCTCGAGCTCGACGACATCAACAGCGGATTCGATCGGCTCGCCAGCGGCCAGGCGATCCGGCAGATCGTGCGGCTCTAGGGTCGCAGGGCCTCGTCCAGCGCCGAAGGAGCGCTTGCCTTTCGGCAGGGGCTTCTAGCTTTCAAACGGGGCCGACAAGTGACCAGGGAGCACCTTTTCACACTGCTCGACAAAGTCCTGTGGCAGTTCAGCGATCGATCGCACGAGCACGCCGTCAAGCCGCCACAGCATCGCACCTGGTTCATCTTTCATCCTCAGCCACGATTGCCACTCGGTCTGGCTGGTCCACGAATACGTGGAAGGAATGTGGGTGAGCTTCGGGTTCGCGACGTCGTCCAGCCTGCAGACCCAGCAATCGAGGGTCATTTCCGTGCGGTAGCTGCCAGTTGAGCCCTCGCGCCAGCGCGTAAACGCATGTCGGTAGATCCAGACGTGATCGCCCATGAAATTCCAGTCAAGCAGCATCGGACGGTTGAACGCCGTGCTTTCCATCGGGAAATCTGCGGCGAGCTCGGGCCCATTCGTCGTGCTCACGCCACCGGTGATTCCGGCGCGAAAGGTCGGTACCGGGACGGTCTCGTCGGTGTAGGGGTTGGCGAACTCGGACAGGAACTCACCCGTTACGGGGTCGCGGTAGAACAGCCAGTTGCGTGACTTGTCCACGACTGCGCCGTCCTCCCGCAGCCGTGACGTGCGCACGCTGACGCCTTCGGCCTTGTAGAGAAGCCGGCCGTAGTTGTCGAGTTCCGGGCCGTGCCCGGGCCTCAATCCGAACACACGACCCTGGCGGTGAAGGTAGACGACCTTGCCTGACAGGTCCCCCTCGAGTCTGCCAAGGGTATGGACATTGAAGGCCGGATCGCGAATGGGCAGTCTGGCTGCAAGTGCAGCATGTTTCCGCGATGACCTCGTGGCTGCCTGCGCCGTGCGTGTGGTTGCAGCCATTCCGGCTGCAGCGCCAACCGAAAGCATGGCCTGGCGGCGATTGAGACGGTAATGCATGAAGAAGCCCTTATGCGCGAGTGGCAGGAGCGCCATGTAAGCTTGGTGCATATCCGCGCGGCAGGCAACTTATGAAATCTACAAAGCTTTTCGATCGTCGGGATGTACTGAAGGCGGCCTTGGCGGGCAGCGCGGCAACCGTCCTCGCTCCCGCGCGCGCCGCTGTGCGCCTGCCTGCCACGACCAGCGATGTAATCGTGGTTGGCGCTGGCCTGTCAGGCCTGAACGCGGCGTTGCTGCTGGAGAGTGAGGGGCTGAAGGTGACCGTGCTGGAAGGTCGCCAACGCATTGGCGGACGCCTGCACACGTTGGTTGATGTGCCTGGAAAACCCGAGGCAGGCGGCAACGGCATAGGCCACTCCTATGCGCGATTCCTCGACCTGGCGCGCCGGCTCGGGATCCCGATGGTGCCTGAGCGGCGGCGAACCGAGCCACGCGGCGACACCTTGCTGCACATCGGCGGGGAATTCATTCCGCTGTCGGGCTGGGTGAAGCATCCGCGCAATCCGCATCCCGAGGCACTGCGTGCTTACACACCCTGGGAGATCGTATTTGGATTCCTGTCGGAGCGTCTGCCGGCGCTTGGTCCGGGCGAGTGGCGCGCGCCCGAGTACGCGCACCTCGACGTGCCGATCGCCACCTATCTCGCTGCACACGGGCTGAACGATGACAGCATCCGGCTTGCGGACAAGTTCAGCTCGTACGGCACTAATTTCTGGCAGTCGTCGCTACTGCAGCTGGCGCATGTCTTCAGTTTCGGTCGCCTGTCCGCGGAAATAGCTGACGGTCGTGCGGCCATGAGCGTACAGGGCGGCAATCAGCGAATGCCCGAAGCGATGGCGCGCGCAATCCGCGGCGACGTGATCACCAGCAAGCAGGTCGAAGGCGTGGACCTTCACCCCGATGCCGTCGATGTCCACTGCACTGATGGCAGCCGGCATCGGGCAAGGTTCCTGGTCATGTCCCTGCCGTTCTCTGCGTTGCGCCTGGTCCGTGTCACGCCGACATGGTCGGGTGCACAGGCGGAGGCTGTCGCCACGCTTCCATATCACGCGGCCTTCCAGGTCCACTTCGCGATCGAGAAGCCATTCTGGGAACTGGACGGCCTGCCGCCGTCATTCTGGTCGGACGGGCCCGTTGAACGGTTCAATGCTTTGAACTACGGACCCGAGGGCGCCATCTCGTCGTTCATGCACTACTCGAACGGCGATAGCGCCGGGCGCTTCGATCGCATGTCACCGGATGCCGCGGTGGAGCTTCTTCTGCACGAGTTGGCACGCATCCGGCCGGCGACGCGTGGCGCGTTGCGCGCGATCAGGGTCTTGTCCTGGCAGCAAACACCGTTCTCGGGAGGTGCGTATGCATCCTGGAGGCCGGGCCAGATTCCCCGTCTGGCCGGCGCAATGAGCATGCCGCACGGACGCCTGCATCTGTGCGGTGAGCACACCGCGATCATTTCACGCGGCATGGAGGGGGCGCTGGAATCAGGCGAGCGCGTGGCGTTAGAGATTCTCAATCGGGCCTGAAGTCGCTGCCATCAGCTTGCGGCCCTCTTCGAGCAGCCAGGCGTGCACGCAAGCGACCGCAGGCTGCGCGAGCGCCAGCGGGGCGCTGACAAGCTTGTAGTTGAACCGGCGTGGATACTCGATGGCCAGCGGGCGTACGAGGCGGCCATCGGCCAGGTACGGTGCGGCGATACAACTGCGCGCAAGCGCGACCCCCGCGCCAGCCGCTGCGGCGTCGAGCGCCAGACTCGAGCCCTGGATCCGGATGCCTCGCAGGCTGTCGAGGCCAGTGACTCCCGCGAAGGTAAGCCAGGCAGGCCAATCGGGGAATTGCAGCTGTGCGCTCTCCCGATTCCAGATCATGGTGTCGTCATGGATGAGTACATGCGAGCGCAGATCGCCCGGTGAGTCGATTCGCTGGCGGGCGAGCAGCTGTGGGCTGCAGACAGGGTAGATACTGTCCGACATCAACGCATCGATTCGCACATCTTCGTAAGGGCCCGCGCCGTAGTAGATCGCCAGGTCGTGCTCGGTCTGCTCCGGAGTGGGTTGCAGTTCGCGGTTGAGCCACAACCTGAGATCGATGTGCGGATACTTGTCGCGAAAGTCCGGCAACCGCGGTACGAGCCAGGTGCTGAGCAACGATGGTGACAGCAACAGGGTCACCGGCAGCGTCTCGTGTCTGATGCGCACGTGCTCGAACAGCAGAGACAGGGAATCCAGGATCGCAGAAAGGGATGGCGCGCAAATGCGGCCCGCTGCCGTCAGTGTCAGGCCATGTACCCGATGGCGATGGAAGAGCGTGACGCCGAGATAGTCTTCGAGGGTCTTGATCTGCTGGCTGACGGCCGACGTCGTGACGCGCAGCTCCCTCGCGGCCCCGCTGAAGCTCATATGCCGCAACGATGCCTCCAAGGCTCGGACAGCGCCGAGCGGCGGCAACTGCCTGCGTTTCCCACCAGACACTCTCTGCCCCCGGCTGTTAGAAATACTTATTTAACCGACCCTATCATTCCACTTAACGTTATCAGATGGCGCTACGGAAGAAAACTGTACTGACGCGGCTCCGCGCCGCTGATTGTCGCGCATTCGCTACAGTTAGCGCTTGGCTGGCGTTCAGTGTCGCCTCGGCTGGGACAAGCAGCTTGGCCGCGACCATGCCCGACGACCCGAGCGCCCGCGATCTGCAGCGCATAGTCGCGTGGTTTGAAGGTGAGTTCGATAATCGGGAGCAGCTCTGGTTCGAGGCGGACCCGCGCTCCAAGGTGCCGGAGGCGGTGCGGCACGAGCGCGTGCATGCGACGCACCGCCCGGTCGAACTGCCGGAGTTCGGCAAGTATGTCTTCTACGTCGAAGAGTACCTCGACGACGATCCGCAAAAGGTCTTTCGTCAGCGGCTCGTGACCTTCGAATCCGCTCGCCATGATGGCGTGCGGATGAAGCTCTGGTTTTTCAAGGATGCGGGCGCCGTACGCGGCGCGGACCGGGATCCTGCCAGGCTCGGGAAGCTGACTCGCGCGGACGTGACCGACCTGCCCGGCTGCGACGTCTACTGGCTTCCGCAGGGGGACCAGTATGCGGGCGGCATGCGTGCCAAGGCCTGCATATTTGGCGAAGGAAGTGATCGTCGTTATTCGCAGCACGATCTGATCCTCTCCGCCGAGAGCTATTGGCGGCTCGATCGGGTCTTTGCGCTTGGTACCGACAAGCTGCTGACGGGCAACCCGGCTGGCGTACCCCATAAGTTCGAACGCGCAAAGCGCTTCGCCTGTGACGTGCGCTTCTACGGCACCGAAAATTACCTAGAGGGGCCGCACCCCGACGACGAGGAATACCTGGCGCTACCGATTCATAGCCAGGGGGGCAGCCTGCACGTCACACGGCAGAAGTCCGACAAGGCCTATACGTTTCGACTGAGCGACAAGAAGTATCCGTACTACGAGAAGCGCTCGGATTTCATGTTCCTGTCCGTGCGTGAGGCAGGCAAGCCCTTCATTGCCTACTCGCTGCACGACCGTGCGGCAGCGTACATCGGTCTTCACCTGGGCTGGATGAGCGTTGCCTGCGAACGCACGAACCCACCCCAGTCGCAGCCATTCACGGAGGGCGGTACCCAATGGCTGAACTGAATCGACGCGAGGCGCTCGCGCTGCTTGGCGGCGCCGCCGTCCTCCCCCGACCACTGTATGCGGGCGCAGAGCGACCGCTCGACGTGATTGTCGTTGGCGCCGGACTTGCCGGCCTGCACGCCGCGATGCTGCTCGAGGAGCTGGGCCTCAATGTGCAGGTTCTTGAAGGTCGTCGCCGCGTCGGTGGGCGCGTATACACGCTGAAGATGGTGCCCGGTGCCGTGGAGGCCGGCGGCGAAGTAATTGGGCCGGCTTACGCACGCATGCTGGATACCGCACGGCGGCTCAACCTGAACCTCCAGCCATTGCAGCCGCTCGGCCCCCCTGGTGATTGGATGTATCACCTGGGCGGCGAGGCGATCGTCGCATCCGATTGGGAGACCAGCCGCCAGAATCCATTGTCCGGCGATGACCGCAAGATCCGACCCGAATTGCTGCTGCAGACGCTCATGTACCGGGATGCGCCGATTCGAGGCCAGTCCCTGGACGCATGGCTGACGCCGGAATTCGCCAAGTGGGATATTCCAGCAACCGAATACCTGCGTGCACGCGGCTACAACGATGCGACGATCAGGCTCGCGGGCACGGTCGTACACACCGATACGCTCGCAAGAACCTCGGCGCTGCACGAGATGCGCCGCTATCACGTCGGCGAGATGAGCCGCGGCAACCTCGCTTCCGGCCAGAACGCAGGCTTACAGATCGAGGGCGGCAACTCGCTCTTGCCCGAGGCGATGGCGGCGACGCTGAAGAACGGTGTAAAGCTCGGCAAGGCGGTATTCGGGATTGCCACGAGCAGTGATGGCGTGACGATCGAATGCACGGACGCGACGGTCTACCGGGCCCGATTCGCGGTGATCTCGATGCCGCTCCCGCGCCTTCGCGACGTGCGGTTCGAGCCGGGGCTCCCTGAACCGCTCGCGAGCGCAGTCCGTGAGATCGATTACGGACTCTCGATCCAGGTGCACATGAGTGTGCGCGAGCCGTACTGGGAGAAGGACGGCTTCCCGCCATCGATGTGGACGGACACGGGTGTTGAGCGGCTCACTCCGCTGAATCGCGGTCCGAATGGCGAGGTGTCATCGATGATCGCATTCGTCAATGGCGCCGAGGCGCGGCGGTTCAGCTTCATGACCGACCAGGAGTGTTTCGCGTATGTGGCGGCCGTCGCGGCGCAGATCAGGCCGTCGATGCGCGGCCAGCTCGATCTGCTCACCGTGCAATCCTGTGCGCGGGATCCGTTTGGTGCGGGCGACTGGGTGTATTGGCAACCAGGCCAGGTGCGCAAGTTCGGACTGCATTTGCGGGATGGCTTGCCACGTGTTGCGTTCTGCGGTGAGCACACCGCAATCATGCAGCGAGGCATGGAGGCGGCGTTCGAATCCGGTGAGCGTGCAGCACTGGAGATCATAGACCGTGCTTGAGACGATCCTTCGTGCACTTGCAGTTTCGTGCGCTGCGCTGGCGTTGCTCGGCGTGCCGCAAGTCCACGCAGGTGAACCGGCAGAGGATGCCGATGCGGTCAGGCGCGGGAAGCTCCTCTTTGTGCTGCAGTGTCGTGCCTGTCACGAGGTGGCGGTCGGACAGCCCCACAAGGTCGGGCCGAATCTGCACGGCCTGATTGATCGCCCCGCTGCAGCCGCCGGGGACTTCGTCTATTCGCAGGCCCTGGCTGACTCGGGAATGACCTGGGATGTTGCCACCCTTGACCGTTGGCTGGACCGGCCGGGCGCCGTGGTCGCAGGCACCACGATGGCGTACGCGGGCATGCCGAGCGCCGCGGACCCAAGCGCCGTCATCGCGTATCTCGCGCAAGCGACACGCTAACCAACCCTATTCATCTTTCGAACTGGAGATCGTGCTCATGAGCAGCAAATTCGGCTATCTACCCGCGACCTTGATCCTCTCCGGTGTGCTCGTCGCGCCCGATCTGCACGCCCAGGCACCTGTAGACGAGGAGGCTACGCTGGAAATCGCTGAAGTCATCGTGTCAGCGCGCCGGCGCGATGAGCGCCTGCAGGATGTTCCGCTGTCGATCACTGCAGTCACCTCCGAAACGATCACCGCGGCAGGCATCGATGACATTGCGCAGCTGTCGTCGATGACCCCCGGCTTTCACTTCGAGACCGGCGGAACCCGGCAGTCCAGCCAGCCGCGCATTCGTGGAATGGACATCAATACCGCCAATCCAACCCGGCAGAATGCTTCGTTCTACATCAATGGCGTCTATCTGCCGGGCTCGACACAGGGCCTCGACTTCAGCGAGTTCGAGCGGGTCGAAGTCATCAAAGGCCCGCAGAGCGCGCTGTTCGGGCGGCAGACTTTCGGCGGCGCCGTGAATTTTGTGACCAAGCAGCCGACGAATGATCTCGCGGTGGACGCTGCCGCGACCTTCGGCGCCAATGATCTGCGTGAACTGACGGGCAGTGTGGCCGGTCCGCTGGTCGATGATCGACTGTTCGTGCGCGCGCACCTGCGCAGCTACGAGTATGGCGGCAAGTACCGCAACGCGGTTGACGGCAAGCGACTTGGCAAGCAGGAATCGCTGTCGGGTTCAGCAGTTGTTTCACTGCGCCTGCTCGATGCATTCCGGCTCGATCTGCGCCACTCGCGCGGCGAGGACGAAGACGGCCCTCCGGGGCTTGGCATGGTCGGCGCGGCGGATCTCAATTGCGGTCCCTTTGTCACCGGCGGGATGCGGTACTACTGTGGCGCTCTGCCGACGAACCGCGAGTACGCCATGAACAACACAATCGCGCCGAATGCCGCTGGCTTCGAGAAATTCGGCTTCGAGCGGGATACCGAGACGACGAGTCTCACAATGACTGCCTCGCTCGCACGTCACGATATTACGTTCACTGCCGCCAGATTCGACGAACACAGTGAGCAGATCAACGATCTCGACTTCACCGGACTGCCGGTGGCAGCAATGGCAACTCTGCAGGATTTTGAGGACACGTCGCTCGAACTGCGCCTTGCTTCCACGGGTGACGGTCGGCTGCGCTATGTCGCCGGGGTCTACTGGTACGATGGGCAGTTCGACGAGCGCGTGCTTGGCTATGCTGCGGATCTGGCGAGCGTGCCGCCAAGTGTGCAGCCGGACTCGGCGCTGGCGGAGAATATTTCTGCCTATGGCTCATTGAGCTATGAGATCACGGATCGCCTGACAGCGAGTGCCGAGCTTCGCTACCAGGAAGACGAGGTGACCAACATCGGCGGCCAGGGCGCGGCACGTCGCACGTTGTCCGCCAAGACGGATGCATGGCTGCCGCGCGTCATCCTGGACTACAAGGTGACAGACGACACGATGGTCTACGCGGTGTACTCCGTGGGGAACAAGCCGCAGCAATTCAACGCGAACATTGCCGGCCGGTCGCAGGCGCAGCAGGACTATATTCGCGATACGTATGGGGTCGGAATTGCGCTTGATGAAGAGAAGCTCGCGAACTACGAATTGGGTGTCAAGTCGTCCTGGCTCGACCGTCGCCTCACGGCGAATGCTTCGCTGTTCTATATGGATTGGCAGGATCAGGTAACGCGGCGACAGGTATTCGCGGCGCCGGGTGACCTCAATCAGATCAACGTCGTCGATAACGCAGGCTCCTCGGAGATCAAGGGCATCGAACTTGAAGGCCGCTTTGCAGTGACGCCGGCGTTGGTGTTCGACGCCTCCTTTGCGTACATCAGCGCCGAGTATGAGAAATTCAATTCGGCCAATGTGCAGCAGGTGTTCGGTGACGCGGATGCTGCGGGCAAGGAATCGCCCCGCTTTCCGAAGCTGCAGGGCGCGTTGGCGGCCACCTACTCTTTCGCGTTGCCCGGCAATTGGGACGCTGCGCTGCGAGTGGATGAGCTCTACATGGGCAAGCGGTGGACGGACGAAGTAAACCTGGCGTATGCGGCAGATTTCTGGCGCACAAACCTGCGCGCAACCGCGAGCCGCGGCCCATTCTCGGTGACCGCGTATGTCGAGAACCTGACCGACGACGACGGCCTGGAGATGGCAACCCGCTATCGCGATATCACCGTGCCAGGCAACAACTTCAGTTTTCCGTTCGTGCGGTCGGAAGGGCGCAAGTGGGGTGTTTCGCTGCGCTACTCGCTTTAGGCGGACTGTGATGTTCAGCGGCGCAGGGCCTCGTCCAGCATCCTGACCAGCGCATCGCGGTCGTAGCTGAACGGCTGCTCGCCGTTCAGCTGTACGAGCTCCTCGATCGCCTTCCTGATGGTGGCTTCCGCCTCGCGCTGGTTCGGAGCGACCAGGTAGCGACGCTGCGGATCGGGCGCGAACAGCGCGTGCGCGACCGCGGTGGCGACGTCGTCGGGTTCCGGAAAGCGGGAGCGGTCGCTCATGCGGGTCTCGATGCCGAGCCGCTTCGCGGCGTTGCTGCCGATCTCCGTGTTGTAGTTGCCGGGCTCGATGACGCTCACCCGCACGCCTTCGGGCTCCATCTGCAGCGCGAGCGAATCGGTGAACGCCTCGATCGCGTGCTTGGTCATGCTGTACACGCCGAGGTCCCGCGGAGAGAGGGTGCCGGATAGCGAGCCGATGTTCGTGACCCGCCCCTTGCTGGCCACGAGCAGCGGGGTGAAGGCCTTGGTCATGAGCCAGGGGCCACGGACATTCACTGCCATCATGAGATCGAAATCTTCTTCGCTGGTAGCGGCGAAGGAGCCGACCGACGCAATGCCGGCGTTGTTGACGAGGCCGTGCAGACCTCGACCTGCCTGCGTGACGATGTCGACGGCCGTGGCAATGTCGGCGGCGCTCGTGACGTCGAGGCGCAGCGGATGCACGTTCGCGATGCGGCCGAGGGCTTCGAGGTCGGCCGCCTTGCGCGCACCGGCGTAGACGAGATAGCCGTCAGCGGCGAGCCGCTCGGTGATCTTGCGCCCGATGCCGCTGCTTGCGCCGGTGACCAGTACCGTCTTCTGCGCCGTGGCGGGGTTCCTCTCGGCAGCAGCGGCCGGGCCGGCCGCAGCCGCGGCGATGGCGAGCCACAGCGACGCAATGGGGATCGCGATGGATTTCATCTGCGTTGCTCCGGTCCTTCGGTGCCTGACACACATTGCGCCGATAGGCACGAAGTTGTCCAATGGCCCCGAGCAACGGGTCGCTGGCTTCGGCACCCGAGAACCCCGGGGATCCAGTCTTGATCAATCGCCGTGACCTGCTGACCACCGCCGCGTCGCTTGCCTCGATCGGCATGGTGCGCGCTGCCACCGCCGCTCCGGCGCTGGCGGAGGGCGCGCCGTCGGGCCGGGCCCATGACCTGATCATCGTCGGCGCCGGAACGGCGGGATTGCCTGCCGCGATTTTCGCGTCGCGCCGCGGCGCGCGGGTACTGCTGCTCGATGCGGCGCCGGTCATCGGCGGCACGCTGCATCTGTCGTCGGGACAGATGAGTGCCGCCGGCACGCGCCTGCAGGCGTCGCTCGGCATCGTCGACAGCGCGGATGCGCATTTCGACGACGTGATGCGCATTTCCCGTGGCTCGGCCAATCCCGAAATCGTGCGCCTCGCGGTCGACCAGGCCGGGCCCACGGTCGATTGGCTGATGGATTGCGGTTTCGAACCGCTGGCGGGCCATCCCGTGATGGGTCTCGGTCACGAGTTCTACAGTCAGCGGCGCTACTACTGGGGCGAGAAGGCCGGGCGCTCGATCCTCGAGGTGCTGGTGCGGCAGTTCGAAGCCGAGCGCGCGCACGGCCGCATCGATCTCGTGCTCGACAGCCCGGTGACGGCGCTGCTGAGGTCCGACTCGGGCGCGATCGAAGGCGTTCGGGCCACTCGCGGCGGCACCGAGCGGGTGTATCGCGGGCGCCGGGTGTTGCTCGCGAGCGGCGGCTACGCATCCAACCCGGCCTTCTGGGAGGAACTGGACGGCTACCGGCAGCACGTCAACATCGCCTATCCCTATTCCCGTGGCGACGGTCTGCGCCTCGCGCGCTCGGTGGGGGGCTACCTGCGCGGCCGGTCGATGTACCTGACGACCTTTGGCGCGATTCCGGACAGCGAGTCTTCGCCCACCGGACTGCAGGCCGTCTTCGAGACCTGGCCCGACCGGCGTGCACCCTGGGAGATCTACGTGAACGTGCGCGGTGAACGCTTCGTGCGCGAAGACGAGCCGAGCGTGCATCAGCGTGAGCTTGCGATCCTGCCGCAACCCGAACAGCGCTTCTGGATCGTGTTCGATGAGCACATGCTCGCGACGGCGCCGCCGGGCGTGACCGACTGGTCGCGCGCGGACATCCGCAAGGCTGCGGCCGCGCAGCGCGTGTTCTACACCGCGGCGACGCTCGCCGAACTCGCGCGGCGTGCCGGAATCGATCCGCAGGGCCTCGAATGCACGGTGCGGCGCTACAACGACGCGGTCGCGAGCGGCCACGATCCGTGGGGGCGCGAGCACCTGCCGGCAGCGTTCGGCGAGGGTCCCTATTACGCCATCCGCATGCAGGGTTTCGCGGTCACTTCCAATGTCGGCATCGCGGTCGATGCCCGGTTGCGCGTGATCGACGTGCACGGCAATCCGATCCAGGGCCTGTACGCAGCGGGCGAGGCGCTCGGTCACAGCCAGACTTCCGGCAAGGCCTACATCGGCGGCATGTCCGTCACGCCCGCGCTTTCGCTCGGGCGCCTGCTCGGCCAGACGCTGCCGCTCGGTGCGGGGCGATGATCGACCAGCGTACGCACTTGGACGAGATCGTGATGATTCTCCACAACTCCAGGAAACAGCCATGAGCAAGACTATGCGAGCAGTGCTGGCCGAAGCGGCCGGCGATCCCGAAACCCTGCGGATCGTGGACCGGCCGATACCCGAACCGGGCCCCGGCCAGGCGCGGATACGCGTCGCG
>Ga0116143_10005231_pt1 | contig 11819 bp, 9 predicted proteins | sample AD_UKC034_MetaG_FD_89745 | JGI IMG/M metagenome (GOLD analysis project Ga0116143, IMG submission 89745) | Active sludge microbial communities of municipal wastewater-treating anaerobic digesters from USA - AD_UKC034_MetaG | ecosystem: Engineered > Bioreactor > Anaerobic > Digestate | place: USA...
CAACCTTCGGGGTCCAGCCGAGCAGTTCGCGGGCGCGCCGGTTGTCGGCCTGCGAATCACGCACGTCACCCGGCCGCGGCTCGTCATGAACCGGGCGGACCTTGCTGTCCATAAGTTTCGCTATGGCTGAAGCCAGGTCGTTCACTGAAATCCGGTCCCCGCAGGCGGCATTGAAGACGCGGCCCGCGGCTTCGTCGGGCGCAGTGCAGCAGGCCAGATTGGCATCCACCACGTTCTGGACATACGTGAAATCGCGCGTCTGTCCGCCGTCTCCATGAATCAGCGGCGGCTCGCCGCGGACACAGGCATCAATGAAGAGCGGGATCACCGCGGCATAATGGGATTTCGGATTCTGCCGCGGGCCAAAAACGTTGAAATAGCGCAGGCTGAACGTCTTGAGCCCGTAGAGTTCAAAGAATATCCGGCAGTAGTGCTCCCCTGTCAGCTTGTGGGCGGCATAGGGACTGAGCGGCATCGGGATCATATCCTCATGCTTGGGAAGCGTCGGGGTGTTTCCGTAAACCGACGATGAACTGGAAAACACCAGGCGCTTTGCTCCGGCATCGCGGGCGGCGATCAGCAGGTTCAGCGTGCCGGTCACGTTCACATCGTGCGTTTCCAGTGGGTCCTCAACGGAACGCACCACGGACGGAAGCGCGGCAAAATGAAAGATGCAGCAGACATCCCGGACGGCGGCCCTGACATCAGCGGGGTTCCGGATGTCGCCTTCCATAATCTCAACGTCCTTCTTCAGGTCTTCGAGATTCTCACGGCGGCCGGTGGAAAAATTGTCCAGGATGCGGACGTCACGCCCCTGCGCAGCAAGCGTGCGGACAAGATTGCACCCGATAAACCCGCCGCCGCCTGTGACCAGATATTTCGCCATCACCACGCCTCTTAATAATGCCCGCTGACGTCAATGGCGCTTTCCGGCATGGCGGTCAGCCATATCTGGAACCAGAAATCCCAGTCGTTTCCGCGGCCCTCATACCCGAAAGTCAGGCCCAGGCAGTCCGACTTGCGGCGGATGAAGTACCCCTGCTCCTCCATGTGGCTGTTGTCCAAATCATAGCGCACATACGTTCCGAGCGACCAGCGCAGTTCCGGCACCAGATCAATGATGGCCGCCACCTGATTCCGCCGGTCCTCTATGTGGCGGTACTCGATCGCCAGCGAGGAGTCAAATGCGCTCTCGGAGGTGAATTTCGCCCGGGTGTTGACCTGATTGAGAACGGTGTCGCTGACGGCTATTTGTCCGTCCGCCGCGAGGGAAAACCATTCAACGGGGTCGAACTCCGCATCGAAATAGGCGGCGCGAACGCTGTCCTCATCATCTTCGGTATCAAGGTAGTAGTACGTCCAGAGGTCCACATCCAGCAGATCATGAACCTTGCCGTCCCACTTCGTCTGGAACTTGTTGCGCATGCCGAGCTTGACGTCATTGCGCTTGTCCAGCCCGTCAATGTAATCGAACTGATAAAGATTGGCCGGCTCCAGATCAAGTTCGGGGATGTAGGTATAGTCCAAATAGGGTTCGGCCACGTGGCGCAGGCCGCCGTTGCCGCGCATGTCGGGATCCAGCATCACCTTGAACGCCTTGAAGGAAGATTCAAACCCGACCTCAAAGATGCTGCGCAGATCCGCGCCGGCCTCTTCGGTGACTACTTCCTCCACATTCGTGAACACAGTGTAGGTGTTGGTCACAGAGCCCGCCCCGTTTGTCCCGCCAATCACCACATCTTCCATCGCGACCGCCTGCCACTCCGTGTTGGTCACAGTGTCCTTTGTCTCGGAATACCAGGTGGCCCGGTAGCCCGCGCGCGGAGTCACATTCAGGAAGCCCATGTGCCGCGTGGGCCAGAAGACCTTGTGGTCGGAATCAATGCGGAAGGCCTCATAATCCTCGCGATCCTCCTGCTCTGCAAAAACCCTTTGCAGAAAGGCCGCGCTGTTCTGTCCTTCATAGTAGAATGGAGATGTTCCGATCTGCTGGCGGGACATGTCCAGAAAGAGTTCCGGCAGGCGGTCCACGGCCCCGTAGAAGTCATTCAGGCGCTTGTTGATCAGTATGCCCGAAACAAAATGGTCTCCCCGATGCGTCAGGCTGATGCGGTTTTCCGGCTCCACATTCCGGCGGTATTCATTGCGGAAAAACTCCTCAAGAATCTCCGGATCGCTCAGATAGTTCATCTCGGCCAGCAGGTAATCACGGGGGGAATACGTCTGGCGGTGCTGCAGCCGGATACGATAGCGCTCTTCCTCCACAAGGCCGCCCTGCTCTTCCCTCTCCTCTTCATCCTCGTACGGCTGATCATCCTGCGCGTAATAGGTCAGCAGCCGGCCGCCCCAGTCGCCCAGTTCGGGGTTCGTCCGCTCCTCGCGGGGCTGCCCCCAGATGAAATCCTGCCCAACGCCGAACCCCCGCTTTGTCCGGTAGTCAAGATGCGTGGACGCCCGCACATAGGGGTTCAATCTGTAGTTGAAGGCCGTCAGCAGGTAGGCGCCGACACGGCTCCCGTAGCCGGGCAGCACATCAATGTTGGATTTCTCAAGATCAACCGAATAAAAGGGAATAAACATGATCGGGAGTCCTCCGAGATACATCACCACGTTCTTGGCCCGTATTATGCTGTTCTCCATGCGGGCGGAAGAGGCGCGGAGGAAGAAGCCGGGAGAATCACCCTCGCAGGTGGTGATTCGCACGTCGTTGAACTCATACTGCTCATCCCCCAGGCGATGAAACTCCGAGGCATTGATGTAGAAGGGTTCCAGGTAGCCGCTGAATTCGCCAAACTCCCCCTGCCGAGTGGCAAAGTTGTAGACCAGTTCATCGCCCTCCCACACCTGTCCGGCCCGCTCCAGAACAACATGGCCGGTCGCCTGCGCATTCTGGGTTTCCGTGTGCACCGTGATCCGGTCCGCTTTCAGGATATCAAGACCCTGGCTGGCAACCACATTGCCGATGCCGATCAGCAGCTGCTGATCCTGCAGATACTCCAGGCGGTCGGCGGTGACCTCCACTCCCGCGGCGGGATCAGAGAGCGTATCCTGCACAACCTGCGACTGCGCCGCAAGGGCGAACAGCACCAGAGGGAGCAGCACAACGGGCAGAGAACGGCTGTATTTCATCTTTAACCTCGCATGTCCTTAACTTGAAACAGTGCGGGGCAACCTAGCACAACCCGCAGGTGAAGCCAACAGGATTTTCAGGAACAGCCGCGCGCACCGGGGCGTTCTCAGCGGCGCTTGATGAACATCTTCCGCTCGCGCTTGGGCGCGGCGAAGTCCGGAGGAAGCTCGATGCGGGTGGTAACGCCTTTACCCGCGTCTTCATCCGCCGTCTGTCCGGCGGGAGGTTCAACCGGCTCCTGTGCCTGAGGAAGGGGTTCCGAATGCATGCGCCCGCCCTCGGAAGGAGACGGAATACGGATTTCCTTGGAGCAGATCGGGCAGTCAATGATGCATCCCACCATGTCGGCTGGCGCATCGAGATTTTGACCGCACTCGGGACAATTAAAATTTATATCCATGACGTTTCGTTCCCTCTCTTCATTCTGCTGAAAGAAATTAAGCTTTTATCTTCCGCTTTGCAAGCACACTTGAAGATGCGGTCAACTTATGCTAGAGGTATGGTCATGTCAATATCCGTAAAGCAAGCGCCCCCCGTCGTTCTCTGCGGAATCTGCGGCGGCATCGCCGCCTGCAAGGCGGCGGAAGTGGTCAGCAGCCTCACCCGGCTGGAGATGGATGTGCGCGTCATCATGAGCCGCGCCGCGCAGGAGTTCGTGACGCCGCTCACCTTTCAGGCGCTCACCGGAAAACCCGTCACCGTGGACATGTTTGCCCGGCCGGAGGCCGACAGAAAAGACCAGATCTATCCGCACCTTTATCCCTCTGCAGACGCCGCGCTCTTTGTGATGCTTCCGGCCACGGCAGACATGATCGCCCGCGTGGTGCGCGGCGAGGCGGAAGACGTGATGGTCGCCAGCGTGCTGGGACTTCCGCCGGACTGCATTCGCGTCTTCTGCCCGGCCATGAACACCACGATGTGGAAGCAGGATTCGGTTCAGCGGAATGTGGCGGAGCTTGAGGCGCAGGGCTGGATCCGGATAGGCCCCGGCGCGGGGCTGCTGGCCTGCAAGGCCGAAGGCGAAGGGCGCATGGCCGAACCGGCGGATATCGTCCGCGAACTCGCCGCGGGCATGAAATCCGCGCAGAGCCTGCGGGGCCGTCAGGTGCTCATTCTGTCCGGGCCCACGCGCGAGCATATTGACCCGGTGCGCTTTATCAGCAATCCCAGCACGGGCATGATGGGCCGGGCCCTTGCACAGGAGGCTCTGAGCCGCGGCGCACAGGTGGATTTTATTTCCGGTCCGGTGGATCCTGCCGTCCTTCCGCGCGGCAGGAACATCCGCATCCATTCAGTCACTTCCGCACAGGAAATGCTTGCGGCTGCAAAAAAGCACTTTTCGTCGGCTGACATCATCTTGTTTGCCGCGGCCGTGGCCGACTATGCCCCGGCCGGCGCGCATACCCGCAAGATGCCCAAGCAGCAGGACCGCATTCAGCTTGAGCTGGAGCCCACGCCCGACATCGCCGCCACGCTCTGCCGGACGAAAACCGGAAAACAGACTGCCGTCGGGTTCGCGCTGCAGGATGAAGACGGCGAGGAAAAGGCGCGCGAAAAACTTCAGGGGAAAAACCTCGATGCCATCGTGCTCAACCGGCTGGAAGCCGTGGGCTCCAGTGACGCGGTGTACAAGTTCCTGAAGGCGGGAGATTCATCTTTCGAGGAGTGGGATCTGATGACCAAGCGCGGCTGCGCCCGAAGAATATTCGAAAAGATCCTGCAGTAGTTCCAGTCACTGGAACTTTTCCGGAGGTTTTTTCCAGTCATTGGAACTTTTCCGGTCCTCTTTTCCAATGGTTGGAACTTTTGCGGAATCCTCGATTTCACGACGCACTTCATCCAGCCCCCGGCGCATGGCCGCCAGAGCCCGGCCCAGCATGCGCGCAAGACCCGGGAGCCGTTCGGCTCCGAACAGCAGCAGCATGGCCAGCATGATCACGAGGATCTCCCCGCCGCCGGGCGTCAAACTGAAAAAGGCCAGGATTTTCATAAGGCTTTGAGCAGAAAACCCCGCCGGAAGCCGGCGGGGTTTTCAAATCAGGTTCTGATTCAATGTTTAATAAAACAGCACGAATTCCGCACGGCGGTTCAGGCGCCACGACTCTTCGTCATGGCCGGGAGCCGAGGGGCTCTCTTCGCCGAAGCTCTTGGTCTGGATTCGGCTTCCGTCAATGCCAAGGCCGATCAGATACGCGCGCACAGCCAGGGCACGACGTTCGCCCAGGGCCATGTTGTATTCGCGGCTTCCGCGTTCATCGCAATGACCTTCAACAATCACGCCGGTGTTCGCACTGCGCCGAAGGCTTTCCGCCACGCCTTCGATTTTGCCGCGCTCGGAAGCATCCACCTGTGAGCTGTCATACGCGAAATACACCGGTTCGAACTGGCGCGCGTACTCCATGTCCTCGCCCGGGCGTGCGCCCAGAGGATTTCTGTAGATGTCGGTGCCCGTCAGGCCTCCGATATCACCGTCACGGAGTCCGCCCTTTTTCTTCTTTCCGCAACCGGTGGTGGACAGCGCCACACCCGCGCAGAGGCAAACAATCAGCAAGGATTTAAACTTCTTCATTTTTTCTTTCCTCATTCAGTTAAACCGCAAAAACTCAAATCATTCAGGCGACCATGCCGGGGACATCCAGTCCCCTTTATAGTCCGTCAAAGCTACAGGGGTGTCCCCCATAATGTCAAGAATGATGACGCGCGAACGGTAATTCTGCGCGTGACTGCAGACAATATGGCGGCCGTCGGGCGCCCACGAGGGATCTTCGAAATCGCCGTAGCCGGATGATATCTGGCGCGTTTCCCCCGTGCGCGGATCGAGCACCATGACATGATAGTTTCCACCGGTGCGGCTGCAGAAGGCGATCAGTCCGTTCCGGCCCCAGTCCGGCGCCACGTTTTCGCTGCCCCGGCCGGGAAGCCGCTCGGGGCGGCCGCCGCTGCGCGAGACCGCATAGAGATGCGGTTTCCCGGTTTGATCAGAAACATAGACAATGCGCTGGCCGTCCGGTGACCAGGACGGGCTGGCCTCGGCCGCGCGCGGCGTTTCCGTGATGCGCGTCAGACGGCCGCTCCGCAGATTCTTGACATAGAGCTCGGGATTGCCGTCCTTGGAAAGGATCAGCGCCACATCTTTTCCGTCGGGCGACATGGCCGCGCCGGTGTTCAGGCCGGGATAGTTGGCAATCGCCGTGCGGTTTCCAGACTGCAGGGTAACCAGATACACATCGGGGAAGCGCTTCAGGAATGATGTGTACAACAGTTGACGGCCGTCAGGACTCCACTTCGGCGCGATGCTGACGGTGCGGTCACTGGTGAGCTGCACCAGGTTTCCTCCATCCGCATCGCACAGATAAAGCTCCTTGTGTCCGGACGCATTGCCCACCATCGCGATGCGGCCCGAGGCAATGCCTTTGCGGCCGGTTGCCGCATAGACAATGTCATCGGCCACGCGGTGCGCCAGACGGCGGGCATCATTTGCCGCGTGGTCGTAGGACTGGCTCATCAGCGCGCGCGAAGCGGCCGCGCTGTAGAGCTGGCATTCCACGCGAAGACTCCCGCCCCGGAGCGAGACCGAACCGAGCGCCCGGAACTGGCCCTGCCCCCTGCCGGTTATGGTGAACCAGCCGGAACGAACGAGATCCTCGCGGAGCGTGGTCATGAACAGCGCCGAGGCCTGGTCGCCGGCCGCCTGAATACCGGTCAAGTCAATCCCCGACTTGGTTCCGGCGCTCTTAGTCACGCGGATCTGCGCAAGCGCGGAAGAGCCCGCAAGGGCCAGCAGAAAAAGTCCCGCAATCAGGATATGTTTCATATGGGTTTTCATAAGAAGCGGACTGTATGAAATTATCCCCCCCGCATCAAGCTTGCGCGGCCGGAAAAACCGGCGGGCCGGTCAGAAGCGTATCGTGAAATCCGCTGCGCCGCCCGGACGCGCCCCAATCAGCTGAATCCCGTTTGTAACCGTATGCGGATAAATTTCCACCGGGGGTTCTGCCTTGAGACCATCCAGCCAGTTGTAGGCAAGGATGACCTCATCCGCCGGCCGGTCCAGATGCACGCGGATGCGGTTGAAATCAGCTGTTACGCTCCCCTCTCCCGCCAGCAGGGGCCGGGCTTCGCGCTTCCGCGTGAACATGGATACGTATTCCCATGTCCACACTTCCTGATACTGGTCCGCGCGGGAACGGAAATACTGCTTCCAGTCCTCGTGATAGGTCAGCACGGTGCTGACGTTGTATGCGTTGACAAACGTGTCGAAATTGCTTTCCGGTTTCCGGAAGGGCGCAGGGGGGAAATTATATTCCACGGTGTCCATCGGGAAATTGTAATAATCGCAGGCCATCATTTCACGTTCGGCGAGGATGGGCAGATAGGCGATCTGTCCGCGGCCGTAGGCATGCACCGTTTTTCCCGCAAACATGACGCGCGCATTTTCGGGCGTATGCCGGCGGATCGCATGGACCAGCGCATCCACATTTTCGTCTTTAATGCGATAGGGCGCGTTGCTCTTGTTCCCGTAGACCAGCGACAGGTTGCAGCCGGTGACCGCCAGCAGCGCGACCAGCCCGCTGCGCACCAGCGCCAGCCTAATGTCCCGCGTGCGCAGCAGCCGCGACACCAGCATCGCGGCCGGAACCACGCATGCAAAGGCAAGAGGGATCGCCATGCGCGAGAGCTGCAGATTGGGCTTCAGTTCATGCCCCCACCCCGCAAGGAATGCCAGATAAAGAATCGCCGGGCCGTACCACCAGCGTATGCTTCTGCGGCTTGCGGTGAAGACGCCGATCAGTCCCAGGAAAATCAGCAGCGGATGGAATTCCTGCAGATGCGCAATCAGATGACGCCCTCCTCGCGCCACCATGGCCCAGTCCACATGAAATGCGGTTTTCGCCGCGTCTTCCGCGCCCTTCTTGTGGAGCACATACTGAACCACGCTGCCGCCCTCGTTCATGAGCACCGAGATGAAAGGGATATACAGAACGAGCACAACGATTCCGCAAAGGATCAGGAACATCCATTTGCGGCGGGTCCATTTCCGGAAGCAGAGAAGGAAAGACAGGCCGAATCCCGCGCCCATCAATGCGCCCGGAGGCCAGAGCAGAAGGAAAAAAGAGCTGAGCGCAAGGCCTGCTCCGAGCAGCCGGCTGGTGCGGTTCATCCAAACGATGCGGAAGAAAATCGCGGCCACGGGAACCAGCATGGACGCGGTGAGCGCGGCGCCGATCGTCCCGTAATGAAGCATCCACAGGAAATAGTGCTGGCTGACCCCCATCGCGAGAATGCCGCCCGCAAAGGCAGCAGACTTGTCGCCGCCCGCCAGACGCACCGCCCCGGCGGATATCCATGGCACGAGCAGAATGAAAAGGAAGGCCAGCCCGCAGGTGTACATCAGATGGGTGGGTTCCAGTTTCAGCCATGGCATCAGAATGAGCCCCGGCCCGGCGCTTCCGGTGGTCACGCTGTAATAATGCAGTGAGCCCGCATTCCAGAACGGGTTGTAGTTCACAAAACTCGGGAAGGTGCTGCTGAACTCATGCAGGCGGAACATGAACGACGGATGATCCGTGCGGTACAGGGCCTCGCCGCCCGTTTTGGACAGCAGCGCATCCAGCGAGGCAAACTGCGCATAGAGAAAGATCACCAGGAGCAGCAGCCATGTCCGCCGCCAGCGCAGCACGAAGAGCGGAGTAAGCAGAGCCGTAATAAGCACAAAGCGTTCTGCGCCTGCTGAGAGCGGCTTCACCTCGAAAGGGAGCCAGCGCACGAAATAGAACCACAGATGCCGCGACGCGCTTGAAAACAGGAAAAGAAGCGTGCAGCCGCAGAGAATCAGCGCCGGGGCCAGCCGCTTCAGGTCATCCTCGCGCCGCCGCGGGCTTTTAAACCAAAGCACGGCCAGCAGGAGCGCAGGCGGGACAAGCCAGTACAACAGGCGCAGAAGCGGTTCCGGGATGAAATGCCCCTGCGTATGCAGGGCCCCCAGCAGCCACAAGCCCAGGCCCATGGCCGCCAGGCTCCTCCCGCACCAGCAGACTCCCCGTGATTCTCCTCTGCAGCACATCTTCATTGCCGCACACGATAGCTTTTCCGCCCTGTTTCGGCAACCATGCTCTTTTCTTGACCTGTCGGGCATTTCCATTAGCCTCCGCATATTCATGAGAAGATACGGATTCATTCTGCTGGGCATGCTTGCAGCGGCGCAGGCCCCCGCCGATCTGCTGGCCCGCTTCCGCACAGCGGCCGGGGACATCATCGTTCAGCTCTACGAATATGAAAAACCGGTCACTGTCGGCAATTTTGTCCGGCTGGTGGAGGCCGACGCGTACCGGAACACCTTTTTCCACCGCTGCGAGCCGGATTTCATTGTTCAGGGCGGAGGCTTTATTACCCAGAACCCCGCCAGCACCAATCTGTTCGAACTTTATGGATTTGTTCCCCATTTCGGCCCCATAACGAATGAATATGCTGTCGGAAGACAGTACAGCAATGTTTATGGAACAATCGCCATGGCTAAGCTGGACGGCAATCCTGATTCAGCCACATCGCAGTGGTTCTTCAATCTGGGCGACAATTCCAGCGGCCTCAACAGCAGCAACAATGGCGGCTACACGGTATTCGGACGAGTAGTGTCAGGATTCAATGTACTTCAGGACTTCAACTCATTATCCATCTCCAACGGTATTGTTGATCTGACACAGTTCTATGGTCCCGGGGCATCCGCCTTTCGCAATCTTCCGGTTATCTATTCCGGACATGTTCCTCCGCACTACAACGAACTCATTTATGTGAACATTCATATGATCCGGACGGAGAATATCGCGATCACAAATGGCCTGCAGATAATCTCGTGGACCGGTGCAACCGGACTGACCAACCATCTGGAGACCACCGGCGACATGCTGTCCGGAAACTGGACCCGGCTGCTGACAACCAACGCAACCGGAGCCGCCGTCACAACGGTCATTACAAACCCTCCCGGCGGGTCCGCGTTCTACCGCATCTGTGTGGAGATTCCATCCGAATGAATATCCTACTGGCCTTATTGCTGATTCTTATTCCGCTCGGTGCGGCGGCCGAGACGGTTTATCTGACCGACAACTCCTCTTCTTTCGATTTGGGGGTGTTTGATGTCAATATTCTGGCCGACGACATTCATCTTGAACACGCTTCGATCATCACAAACATCTCCACGCTGATGGCCATTGCCGGGGTTCAGGAGTGCGGACTGTGGGTTTTTGACAGCCTGAATGCCGCGCCGCTGCTTTATCATTCATTCACCAACATCACATCCCTGACCGATGCCGACATGCGGCTGTATTCATTCAGCATGAACCTGCCGGTCCCAAAGGATTTCTTCGTCGGGTTTTCGGCTCAGGGTGACGGCTGGAACGCCAATAATTCAGATATTATCAAGGGGGCAACAAACGTACTGCTCGGGGTTTCGAGCAACAGTCGCACTTATTATTACGGCGCCGTGGCGGGAGGACAACTCACCACGGAGTATCCCGTGGCCAATCCGGCCTTCTTCACGATCCAGATCAAGGAAGCTCCGCTCCGCATCTCGGCAATCCATCCGGGAAATGAAGGCATTGAACTATCCGTCACCAACTTCTATCCGGACTCCACCAACCGTCTGGAGCGCAGCACAGACGGCGGGAACTGGGAATCCGTCACAAATTTCATTGCAGGGCCAACCGGAGCCGGCTGGATTGACACCAATGCAGCCGGACACACACTCTATCGTCTCCGCAGGGAGTAATCAGGCCCGGACAATTTTGGATGACGGCCGCCGGTATTTTCCGCGGGTGTCCACGATCAGTTTGGCGTGCTTTTTGATGAGGGCATAGTCAAACGCCTTGTGCGCGGTGGCCAGCAGCACGCAGTCGAAGGAGGCGAGCGATTTCGCGGTTAGTTTGACGCTCTTCAAGTTGAAGTTGTGTTTGCGCATCGGCCTGAACTTCGGGATGTGCGGATCGGAATAGGCAATCTTCGCGCCCTTGGCTTTCAGCAGTTCCAGCAGCTCAACCGACGGCGATTCGCGGTCGTCATCCACATCGTTTTTGTAGGCGAGGCCCAGCACCAGCACTTTGCTCCCCTTGACTGACTTACCGCGCTCGTTGAGCGCATCAGCCACTTTGCCAATGACCCACTGCGGCATGCCGCTGTTGACTTCGCCGGCCAGTTCAATGAAGCGGGTGTTCACGCCGTACTCACGGGCCTTCCATGTCAGATAGAAGGGGTCAATCGGAATGCAGTGCCCGCCGAGGCCCGGCCCCGGCCGATAAGGGACAAAACCGAAGGGTTTGGTGGCGGCGGCATCTATGACTTCGAAAATGTCCACGCCCATCTTGTCCGCGACGATTTTCATTTCGTTCACGAGGCCGATGTTCACGGCGCGGTGAATGTTTTCAAGCAGCTTGGTCATTTCCGCCACGCGCGTGGAGCTGACCGGCACCAGCCGGTCAATCACCTGCCCATAGAGGGCAAGACCCACCTCAAGGCAGGCCGGCGTGGTTCCTCCGACCACCTTGGGAATGGTGCGGGTCTGGAAATTGGGATTGCCGGGGTCTTCACGCTCGGGGGAAAACACCAGGAAAGCGTCTTTGCCGACAACAAGGCCCGCGGATTCGATGCGAGGTCTGAGTTCTTCATCTGTGGTTCCCGGGTAGGTCGTGCTCTCCAGCGA
>Ga0116143_10005234_pt1 | contig 11816 bp, 20 predicted proteins | sample AD_UKC034_MetaG_FD_89745 | JGI IMG/M metagenome (GOLD analysis project Ga0116143, IMG submission 89745) | Active sludge microbial communities of municipal wastewater-treating anaerobic digesters from USA - AD_UKC034_MetaG | ecosystem: Engineered > Bioreactor > Anaerobic > Digestate | place: USA...
AATAAGGCTGCAAAAGCGCTGCAATTATTTGGCGCAATTATGCCGCGAGGCGGGATATAGCAATAGTACCATTTATCCGGGTTGTTATTGAATTAAATCCCGCTAACGTTGAGTATAAAAATTCAATTGCCACTAACATTTAAACAAAAGCCGTTTCAATGGCCTTTTGTTGTCAGTTAGCGAAAAAAAAAAAACCAATGATAAAACGCGCCCTTTTAATATCATGCTTTATTGAGTACCACGAAACAAAGTATTTTCAAACGCATGATTTTAATCACTCCGAAATGTGCATTTTTTGGCTTATGGTTTACATTGACTTGAAAGCCGAGTATAAAAAATTGATACCAATATATTTAAACTAATATGGAGCGAATAAACTTTTCTTATAATTGGAATAATAAGCTATATTCTAAATGTTTCATTACTTACCGGGTATTAAATAGCCGCTTTAGGATTGAGGCCGATTATGATATTTTTTTAAAGGACAAACATATAGGAACGGCAAAGCTGGTACATTACCAAGAAATACCACTAAATAAAGTTACCCCCGGCATTGCTTGTATTGATACCGGTTACGATTTAAAAGAGTTTCACTCAATAGTTGCTAAAATGTATAAGCTGGAGCCGGGCAAGCCCCCGCCCCGCTTTGTCCTTTTATTTCTCCGCTGGAATGAATACCCTTTTAATATTTCTAAAGAACTAACATAAATAAAGCGCGCGCCTTATTCGCTTGTCAAGTGTTCCGACAATACAACCAAATTGAAACAATGATAAACCTAACAATACAACCAAATTATATTGCTTGCTTTTTTGAAAGCCAAATAAAAGGCCGCAAGCGCTCCCGGCTGCAATTAGCAACAAATGATAATTTAAAAAAGAACTCCAGCGGCTTTTTATCTAAAGGCAGCCGCAAGCGAATAAAAATGCTAACTAATTGGTTTGTGCATTTAAACAGAAAACGCAAAGTAAAAGGAGCCGGATACCCTTGGAAAGTTGCATTTGTTACTCTTACATTGAGCAAACCCCAAGGCGATATAACCGACCAATATTTGAAGCGTTATTTATTGAATGGTTTTTTAAAAGAACTCAAACGCAAAGCCGGTAAGGCAGTACAATACATTTGGAGAGCAGAAAAGCAGCAAAACGGAAATTTACATTTTCATTTAATTATAGATTGCTTTTTTGATAAAGACGAACTCCGCGGGATTTGGAATAATTTACAAAGGGTGCACGGCTTTTTAGAGCCGGGAGAAACGGCCCCAAGCACCGAAATTAAAGGAATAAAAAGCCGGAAGCAATTAGCCGTTTATATTTCTAAATATGTAAGCAAAGAGGCCGACAATGCCAAGCCGGTTGGCGGCCGTTTGTGGCAATGCAGCCGCCCGGTTAGCCGATTGCGCGGTATAAATTGCGGAACTCATTTAATAGATATTGATTGGAGTTTTTACGAAAAAATAAAAACCGGTTGTTTTGGCCCGGTAAAAGTGATTGACCGCGAACATGCTCAAATAGTGATGTTCGATGTGTTTAACTTTTTTCACTCAAAAGTTAAAAACTTCATAAAGGAAAGTTTTGAACTTATGCAGTCAATTTTTAGAGATAACATTTTTAACGAACAAATGGGCGCGCCTTTGATTAGCAGATATTGGCCCGAAGCCGAAGCCGCCCCGGTGCCGGTGGTGGCACCAGCTTTGCCGGTGGATAAACAAATGAACTTATTTTAAACCAATAAACCAATGACAAAAAAAGACCTTTGCCAAGCGTACCGGGTTAGTTACCCGACTTTACGCAAAATGTTAAAAGAGGCCGGAATAAACTCCGGGCGCTTCCATAATTTAAACGATAATCAAATAAAAATTTTATTTGAAAAATACGGAAACCCTAAAACCTTGGCCGCATGAAAAAAAAAATAAAAACAGAAAACGGAGTTACAAGTTTATTCAATGAAAATGGAGTACCTTGTTTTTGCCCCTTTCGCAACCCGGTACCGGTTCCGGAGCGCTTGGCCGGCTCCGTTGAGTTGAGTATGCCGCAATGCTCCAGCACTTGCCCGCTATTTGTTTTTTTTGAGCCTAATAAAATGGTGAGGCTTTTATGTGTTTATAATTCCGCGGCTTTTGAAGTTACCGAAATAGAAGCAGCCCCGAAGCTGCAAAAATTGTGATTTGTTTTTTTTGTTACTAAAAAGCCCCGGAGTTTTCCGGGGCTTTTTTTTTATTCCTTAAAAATAATTATTTCCGCTTCCGTATAATTATAGTCAATTATAATGCCTTGGCCCCGCGGATATTCTTTGCGCGCTTGTTTTATTATATTGTTTAGTCGCTGGTGTGGTTGGCCGCTCCAGGTTGCTCCAAGTTTTATAAATCCTATCCGTTCATATTTTGATACCGGAGCGGAAGCAATAAAAAATAAAAAGCCGTCAAGGTTTTGCACAACGGCCGCGGCCTGGTTTGTTTTTTCGTTTTCAGTTTGTGCATATCCGGCCGAAAACATGAATAAAAACACCGGAATAAATAATACTTTTTTCATAACTTTATAAGGTTAGTTTATAGGCCTAAATTTATGCAAAAAAAGAGCCAACAAAAACCCCCAACCTTACCCCCAGCGTTTAAGTTCAGAATTTACTCATTAAAAGAACTTGCAGACCTTTATAAATGCAGCCCCCGCACCTTATCCCGAAAGTTAAAATGCCTTAAAAAGCCAAACGAAAGCCGCAAGCCTATTTTTTACCCAAAAGAATTGTTTTTAGTGGTTGAAATTTTGGGCGCTCCGTATGGCTCTAATTGAAGTTATACGGACAAAATTTAATTTTTTTAAATTGCTTTTGCTCATTTGCGCGCATGAAAGGTATTTTACCGCTGATACTTGGCGCGGGCGCTTATTTTTATTTCAAAAGTTTAAAAAAACTTTCTGAAAATGTAAAAGTAAAAGTAACGCGCGCTGATTTTTCCAATGATTTAAGCCGGGCCGACCTTTACACTAATTTATATTTCAAAGTAAATGTTCAAGTAAGCAACCCGGAAGCAATCGGATTGACTTTAAAAAGTTTGGCGCTAAATTTCTTTTATAAAGGCCGGGCCGTTGGCTCCATTTTTAAAAATGAAAGTTTGAGCGTACCGGCTCAAAATACTGTCAGCGCCTTGACTACTTTAAAAATACCAACCTTTAATATTTTTCAAAACGTGCAGCAAGCCGTACAAGATTTAAACGCGGGCAAAGGTTTGGATTTGCAAGTAACCGGCAAAGCCGAGTTTGAAGCCGGAAGCATTTTAATTAATGAAAAAATAAAAGCATTTTAAAATGGGATTGCTTCAAAATATGCCCCCGGTAATTGGTACCAGCACGCGCAACCGCACAAACGGCCGTACTTCCGATATTATAAAAGCGATTGAAAATAATTTCAATGCAGCAGTATTGCAATCGGTAAAAATTGCCAGCTCATTTAAAAGAGATACGCAAACCAAAACCGCGGCCGCAATTTGGAGTTTTTTACGTAAAAATATCCAATACATAAAAGATACAAGCGAGCAAAATATAAAAATGCCAAACCGTTTTTTATCCGATAAAAACGGAGATTGTAAAAGCTTCACCCTATTTGCCGGAAGCATTTTAAAAAATTTAGGTTTGCCGGTTGTATTTAGATATGCAAGTTATTCCGGTAGTTCAATACCAACCCATGTTTACGCTGTTACGAATGATGAGAAAGGCAACGAGATTATCATTGACGGAGTTTATGACCGCTTCAATGCCGAGGCTCCATATTTTTTTAAAACCGATAAACTAATGAATGTTAACACCTTGGCCGGGCCGCCAGCGCGCCCCCGGTCTTTACCACCGGTAAACCCAAATAGCCCTAATTATTCAACCCGGTTAAATAACCGTTTAAGAGTATTGCCAGCGGGCAGCGTTTGCGCTTTGCTTCTTGAAAAAGAGTTGAGCCGTTTGCGCGGTCAAAGGTATTCGGGAGCAACCCCCGACCGCGGCCGGCTTGAAAGCGCTTTACAAATGTTTAGCCAGCCAAATAATATTTGCGCTTATTTAATAAGAAAAGAATTAAGCCCGGAAGTTGCCGGAATTGGAAGAAGAAGAAGAAGAAGAAAGCGCAAAGGATTTTTAAAAAAGTTAGGTAAAAAAATTAAAGGCTTAAAACTTGGCAAAGGTTTGAAAAAAATATCATTGGCCCCCGCGCGCAATGCTTATTTGGCTTTAGTTAAATTGAATATTCGCGGCTTGGCTACTTCGTTAAGTTTGGCCCCGCAAAGTTCTGTTTCAAAAAAATGGAAGCGCTTAGGCGGCAACCCGCGCAATCTTTACCGCGCTGTTAATAGCGGCAAAAGAAAAAAGCGCATTTTAGGCTTAGGATTTGCACCGGAAGCCGCGCCCGCGGGCTTTGCGGCAACCTTGGCAATAGCGGCTCCAATTATTTTGGCCTTGGCTCCATTGCTTAAACAAATTAAGTTTAAAAACAAAGAGGGCAAAGAGTTTGATTTGTCCGACAGTAAAATATTAGAAGCGGCAACGCAAGCGGCCGAAAGTGCCGGAGTACCGACCGAGATACCCGGAAATGCCGAAGTTATAGACGTAGAAGCCGGAGCCGGTGAAAGCGCGGGCGCGCCCGATGGCGAGGACACCGGCAGCCGCTTTGAACTTTCTCCAGGTTTATTGCTTGGCGCTGGTGCCTTGGCTTTGATTGCATTTTCTAAAAAATAAATATTTAAACAAATGGCAAAAAAGAAAAAAAAGAAAACAGCCGGGAGCGGGCTAAAAAAATATGCTTCATTTATTCGCTCAAAAACTAAAGGCGTAAGCGCGCGCGTAAGAAAAGCGGAAGCCGCCCTAAAAAAAGCGCGAAGCGCAAAAAAAGCAGCTGTAAAAAAAGCGGCAAGCGCATTTAAGCGTAAAAAAAAGTAGTTAGATATTTTCACACTCAATAAAAAAAAAAACAATGTTAAAAGGAATTATTAAAAAAGACACGTTTGGCAACCTTGCCGGGCTAACCGTTGGAGTAATTGGGGCTAATATGCTCCAAAACAAATTAAGCGGCAAAATTCAAAACCCAATGTTATTGGCGGCTATTCCAATCATTGCCGGGCTTTTCTTGTCGAAACAAAAAAGCGGAATGATGAAGTTTGCCGGTTATGGTATGCTTGCAGCCGGGGGCGCAAAGTTAGCGGCTAAAGTGGTGCCGGGAGTTGGCGCGCTTGCAAGCCTTGGCGCTTATGAAGATGTAGCCGCTTTGGAAATGGGCGAGTATGAAGTTATAGAGGGCCTTGGCGATGAAGTTTTGCAGGGCGTTGATTATTCCGTTATAAATGGCGGCCTTGAGGACTACATGGAGTAAAAAAAAATTCACCAATAAATAAATTTTAAAAAAGATGATTAAAGCAACAGACAGCGCCCGCGCGCGCTACAATGCAATCCAGCGCCCCGGAGTTATTACAACCCCCGGTTATTTGCGCTTAGAAGCGAGCCTACAAGGCACGCAAACAAACATACGTTTCAACGTATTGACAAACGAGGGCGGCAGCCAAACCGTAAACGAAAGACGTTTAAACCTGGTAGATAACTTTGCAGTTACTCATTTAGGTATTTTTGTTTACAAAATTGGCGCGGCTTCCCCAACCGCGGCACAAATGGCGGCCGCGCGTTTGCGAACAAACGACAATGCCCTTGTATTTACCGCAGCAAGCGAAAGCGACAATATCCATGCCTTGTACAATGGTAATTTAAAAGTTACTATTAATAGCACCGTTTATGTTGAGGCTTTAGACTTGATGAGATTTTACCGCGTTGGCGAGGCTCAAAAAGGAGTTGGCCCGGCTGTTATTACAACCGAAGACCAATGGAGCGCCCCGAATTGGGGAATGTCAGAACTTACTCCCGGTTTTGAGTTAAGCGGAGCCGGTAAAAATGATATTTCTATATCATTGCCGGCCGCAGTTGATACCAGCGGCACAAGTTCCGTTAATTACGTGGTTTGCTATATGAGAGGCTTTTTGCTTCAAAATGCAAGCCGCTTAAACCCAAACGCATAGGGATAGGCTTATGTGTTTAAACATTGGGGCGCTTTGAGGGTTGCGCCCCTTTATTTAACCTTTAAAAAAATATGTATTTAGTCATTCAGAGGAGTTATTTAACAGAAATAAATTTGACGGCCGTAAATGCCGGACAGCGTTACAATTTTTTAGACGTGCCGGAATTGAGGCAAGCCGCAGTATTTATTCAAGGTATTGAAACCTTTACAGCCGCGCAGCTTGCTGTTAGTCCAAACAATAAAACAGTAATTGCCGCGGCCGGAGCCGCTTCAATCATGTGTACATTTGTAGTTGGCGAAACGGAAGATATTTTTAATATTCCTTACTATACTTTAGTAAGCGCAAATAATGCCGGACTTATTCGAGCATTTAACAACAAAAAAATAAACCTGGTTAAATCTTATGCAACCGTAGTAAGTGCAAGCAATTTGAACGCTGGAGAGAGTTTGATTTTTAATTGGTATTTTAAAGCATAAAGCAAAGCAATGTTTACGGATAATATTTTAACAATAGACAAAAGCGAAAGGATTGTTTTTCCGTTGGGTTTAATGAACCCAAACGAAAAGCGTAATTTTTCCGCAAATTCTAATTTATCCGGCAAAACTATTACCGGGCTCCAATGGTGCGATGTTACGGAAGTAGGTAGCAGTATTTATTCCGGTGGAACGGTTTTTAATGTCGTTGGAGTTGCTGCAACGCCTTATTTTACAATAACTTTAGTGAATACATTCGGCCAAGTAGTTTTAAACGGTTGCCCCCTTAGTACCTTTGTTTTGAGTAATAGCAGTTTAAAAAAAGAAATAAGGCGAACAGATTTTAAGTTGAATATAGACCAATGTTTTATTTTAAATTTATTGCCGGGTACAACCTTTGCCAGCAATGCCGCTTTGGTTATTAATTTTTTTTATAAATGATAACCGTTACAAAAGCGCAAGTTCACCGGGCCATGTTTGAGCATGATTTGCCTTTTTATGTAGTCAAAGAGGGCAGCAACGAGCTGGACCAATACCAGGAGCCGGGCGCAACGGTGGCCGACAGTTGGCCCCGATTAGAAAATACTTTAAACGAATGTACCGGAACTTATGTCGATGTTGTTTTGAGCAACAAAAGCAAAACGGAGAAATCAAAAGGCGGCCGCGACTATAAGCAATTTTCATATAAAGTAAGGTTAGGACAAGCGCAAAGCCCGGCCGCTCATTCTCCTAATATTGATTTACTCCGGGAAATATCCGGGCTTGAGTTGAAATTGAAAGAATTTGAATTTAACCAGCGATTGAAAGATATTGAGCGAGAGAATGAGGAGAAAACGAGCCCTTTAATTAGATTGCTGGAAAAATATTTGACCGCACACACCAACCCAACCCCGGAGCCGGCAATGTCCGAGGCTCCAATAAACGGAGCGCCACAAAACGAAGCAACGCAAAAAATAAAAACGGCTATTAATATTTTGGGAAAAATAGATAAAGATTTGCCGGACAATCTTTTGAAGTTTGCCCTATATGCAGCCGCCAACCCGAATGAATATAAACAGCTTTTAAATTTAATTCAATGAAAATATTTATTTACAAAACCGAAAAAGGTTTTTTTAAAAGGACTTTTGTAAATGGCGAAAGCAAAGAGGCCGGGCCGTTTAAAACATATAAAGAAGCAAGCGAAGCAAGCGAAAGCAAAGCAAAAGCTAAAAAGTAAAGTATAAACAATGGCCGTTTATTCAATAGATGATTTAGTCGGTAAAACCTTGTTTGGAACGCGAGATGTAAATATAAAGCGCTCCGCTTTTGATAGCGCTCCAACCGTTTACACCGTAAAAAAAGGCACACCAATAGGCCGTTTATACAGTTGGCTCAATGCCGGACCCGGTGCCGATAGTGTTTATTTTATGTTTTACGATACAAATAACCGCCCCTACTATGTTAAAGGCGAGCCTAAAATATTCAGTTTGGAAGCGCTTAAAGACCAAGGATTGAAAAGTGTTGAGGAAAAGGCAAAAGAGGAAAGCAAAAGCAACGAAACAACAAAGGATTTTATTGAACGGCTTTTGAAATATGGAATTGTAGCCATAGCCGCAACGGTTATTCTTAAACAAATAATTGCAAAATGATAACCCGAGAGGCGTTTGTAAAAAAATATTCCGAGTTTGTTAATAGCATTACAAGCGGTACCGGTATATTTCCGCAAACCTTATTTAGCCAGGCAATTATTGAAAGCCAAGGCAAAGGAGCAGATGGAAATTATTATCCCGGCTTATCTAATTTGTCAAAAAAGTATTTTAATTTTTTTGGAATAAAAGCCGGCACAAGTTGGCGCGGCCCAATGGTTAATTTAAGCACCGGAGAATATACAGAGAAAGGCGGTTTTTACATTAAGCCCGATTGGTTTCGGGTTTATACCAGCTTTGAGGAAAGCGCGCGGGACTATGTAAAATTTTTAAAAGAAAACCCACGCTATACCAAGGTCGGAGTATTTACGGCCGAAAGCCCGGAAGTACAAGCGCAAAGGCTCCAGGCGGCCGGATATGCAACAAATCCCGCCTATTCTGATTTACTTGTAAAAGTTGGCACCGGTATAAAAAAATACATAAGCACCCCTGCTGCTGGTGGCACCTTGGCGGCTTTGGTATTACTATTACTTTTTTTTTTAACCAATAAAGATTGAACAAATGAATATTTACTTTTCAATAGATAGCCAAGTATATAGCACCGCAATACAAGTGCAAAGTATGTGCAATGCTATTACATTTTGGAATAGGTCAGACGGAACCGCATATATAAATGGAGTGCCCTATTTGCCCGGTGAGAAATTGGAAATTTCCGGCAATGGTGGCGAGATTGATACAACCATATACAAACTTTCCTTTGATAGTGCCGTTACGGCTCCGCTTGTGGTGGTTTACCGAAAAACATATATTAAAAAATGAGCGGGGCAATACATATACCGGGCGAGGGTTTGCACGTTTGGAGCGCTATTTTAACAGCCGAGCAGGTTTATAATAGTTTTTCAACCCCAATACCTATTTATGCAGCGAGCCCCGCAATGTTAGCGGGCGCGGGTTTTTATCCGGTGCCTTTGGCCGCTTCATTTCAATTATTAGCCCGAACGGCAACAAAGACAGATGAATATGGTTATATTGAATGTTTGATAGTAGATAATTTTAACCGCCCTATATTTTCAGACTATAAACCGGCAACCGGTTTATTAGTTGCAAATGGTGATTATGATATTTACCCAACGAATGAATATAGGGTTTGGGAAAGCGGCAACACTATTACCGGGCTTTACTTTTCAATTAGTACAGACTCATTCGACCCGGACCCGGCAATAAGAGATTTAAAAATTACTTGCGCCTATTATTTACGATAAAATGAGAAATTTTTTATTTGTGGAAAGTGAATTGTTAAATATTCTTTCAATATGGCTTTGTGCCCTTTCGCTTATTGAAGTAGTAGCGTATTTGCCCGAGATAGCGGAGTTTATAAAAATACTTTGCCAGGTTATTATAACCGCGGTGGCTGTTTTTGGCGTTTATGAACGGATAAAAAGCAAAAGCAAATGAATATTTTAAGTAAAATATTTGGCAGTTCCGCGGCTAATATTGTTAAAGAAGTTGGCGGGGTTTTAGATAATGTTATAACGAACCGGGAGGAGTTAATAAAAGCAAAAGCCGAAGCGCAAAAAATTATAAACGACCATTTGGAAGCGCTTGAAGAAACGGCCGTAAGAAATGCCGAAAGCGCCCGCGCCCGCGAGGTTGCTATACAAGAGCGCGGCAGCTTTTTAACAAAAAATATAAATTCAATTATTGCGCTTTGCACCTTGGCCGCTTCGTTCATGCTTTGGACTATTATAGTATTTTATCCAATACAACCCGAAAGCAAAGAGATAGTTCTTTTTATACTTGGCGCACTTAGCACTATAAGCGCGGCAATTATAAATTATTATTTTGGAAGCACCCGCGGAGCCACCTTGAAAAATGAAACTATAAAAAACTTAAGCGACAAATGAAAATACCGGAATACTTTAAAAGATTGTTAGACAAGTTTTTTGATTTGCTTAGCTTTTTTATTTTTATCTTTTTATTGTTTTTATTCGTAAAATGGACTTGCAACGAAGCCCAAGCCCAAAAGCCCGGCCGCGTATTTATGGCTCCGCAATTATTGGAGCACTTGCCCGAAAAATTTTTAAAGGACAGAGATATTTTAACCGATACCGTAAGCGGCAAAAGTTATATTTATAACCAAGGCTGGAGCGAAGTAAAAGCATTTAGCCCGCGCGTTGATACGGTTATTCGGTTCGTTTCCGCTTCCGATATATTGGCGGCCAATGGCGCTATATATCAAAACAAAACTTTTAAGCAGGTTGGAATAACGCAAGGCGAAATAAGCGCAAAGTACCCCGGTTATTCTTTTACTATAAATGATAACCCCGACTATGCAGCGCTTCAATATTGTGTTGACAATTATAAAGGGATTGAATTGTACGGAGATTTGTATATAAATAAAAAAGTAATTGTAAAGCGCGACAAATTAAGCCTATATATTAATTTACGCGGCTACACTATAACCGGAACAGCTGGAGTAATAGAGCGCGAGCCGCCCCGAAGTATGGAAGAAGCCAATACAATGGTAGAAGCAAAATATATTTTTCAAAATGGCTGGATAAACACCCCCGGCAATGCTTTAAAGCCGGGGCCAGGTTACGGCCATATAGCCGAAAATATTCGCTTCCAAAATTGCGATACTTGTCTTAAATATGAATTTAGTTTAAAGAGCGGAGCGGAAAATATTGAATTTAACAATGTAAACAATGCTTTAATTTTTGACCGGCTTTATATTGCTGGAGCGACAAACGCAAACAGTCAAAGCAATAGCGGCTGGAGTAATAATATACGCGTATATTTTAGCCAAACCGGAAGCACCGGAATAGGCGCGTATGCAGCCAGCGGAATGAATGGAAATAATTTAATTTTTGAGGGGCACCGGTGCCGCGCAGCTATTGACGTAAATACGCAAAGTTCAACCGTTGTTAGAGATTGTAATTTTAATACTATTCATTTTGAAGTAGTAAACAAACCGATTGAAGCAGCTTTTAAATTCAGAACAGCCGCGGGAATGTACCGGCTCAATGGAATATTCGGCCAATACCCCGGTATAATGATTGACGCGGAAAGCAGCACCGGCAATGCCAGCGTAAAGGTTGATAATATTGTTTATTGGCCTACCAGCGAAAAAATATTTAAGGGTAAAAACATTGGTTGGATATTCAATGATAATGAAACGCAAAGCGGCCAGCTTACCAATAGCAATTTAAGCGGCTTATTTGTTGCCCCCGCTCCAGGCCTTTGTGGTGGCGTTGGTTGCGGGTATTACAAATATTATTTAACCCCTACACCCCGATAATTTAACTATCTTTGTTCATTCATATCAAGCGCGTAAAAGACCGGCTCTATTCAAAAGAATATCCGGGCTTTTGCATTTTAACAAAGCCATGTTTATAACTTATTAATTGAAAAGTTTGTAATTGAAAAAAGAATTTTCAATTTAGCCCCCGCGCTGGAAAGGTATAAGGTTTTATATTATGTTAAATAAAAAACCATAACCAAAGCAAGCGCGGGAAACGTAAAAAGCGCTTATATGAAAAAACTAATTTACCAATTTGTACGGCAAAACAAAATAAAGTACCGGAGGCCCTACAAAAATCAATTTGAGATACTTCAAAGCCCGGTTACACCGTCTTTTACTGTTCTTATTGAAAGCGACACGCGGGCGCTTTTCAGCGTTTGGC
>Ga0116143_10005239_pt1 | contig 11812 bp, 10 predicted proteins | sample AD_UKC034_MetaG_FD_89745 | JGI IMG/M metagenome (GOLD analysis project Ga0116143, IMG submission 89745) | Active sludge microbial communities of municipal wastewater-treating anaerobic digesters from USA - AD_UKC034_MetaG | ecosystem: Engineered > Bioreactor > Anaerobic > Digestate | place: USA...
ATTCTGGTTACCGGGGCCGTCGATGTCGATCCCTTAGACCTGTCTCACCGCATTCGCCCACTTGATAAGCTCCTCTATCTGCAGAAGCCGTGCTCTATTTCCGAAATTCAGCAGTGCGCCCTTTCTTTGGGAGCCAAGTGGCACACTGAAGCTCTTCTGATCGAAACCAATGAGGAACTCTATCTGACCAATCGTCAGCTGCTGGACACCAATACCTCTCTGTCCATTCTGGCAAGGAATCTGGATAAGACACGCAAGGAAACGGAAAAGCAACTCCTGGACCGGCTGCGTGCTATTCTCAGGCCTTTTTTGATCAGACTCAGCAATGATCCGAATCTGGCGCGGTATGAAGACGAATTCCGCTCAGTTGCCAGGGAGATCGAAGCCAATTCCTCCAACTCCCTCTTCGGCATGGTTGAGGCGGACTGCCTTTCCTCAACCGAGCTGGCCATCGCCTCGATGGTAAGAAAGGGTGCTTCGAGCAAGGAAATAGCGACCACGCTGAATATTTCCGTTGATACCGTAAAAACGCACCGCAGGAATATCCGCCGAAAGCTGCGCATTCAGCACGCGCACATCAGTCTCCAAGCCTATCTTCACTCCGTGGGAGAAACGGATAACTGAGAAACGGTAAGGTGTTGGCAGTGAGGAGTAAAAAAAGCAAGAAGTAAGAAGTAAAAAGTTCTCAAGAATAGACACGATTCACCCACCGTCTTTGCACTTCTAACATTTCACTTTTTTACTTTTCACTGTCCTGTGAGAGCAGCGTCCTCGCCGCGAATGCCTTCATCCAAGTTCTCCATTCACCCATTCCACCAATTTACCAGTTTCCCCTTCCACTATTTGACCATTCAACCATTTTCCCAAGTTACCGATTAGCCACTTAACGAATTTCTCAGTCAGCCATTTTGCCAGTTTACTAGTTTTCCATTCACCCATAATTGTTGCTTGGCTGTTCTACGCTTTATTCTCTTTCCCAGATCTCTTCCTCGAATTCCTTTCTTCTCACTTTTTACTTTTCACTTCCTACTTTTCGCGAGTAGGTATTCGATATACCCCCTTTTTACCCACTAAAATACCCCTTGACATGATTATGATGTTCCCCCAAAATAGTGGACGAACAGTTAAGCGGCTGCAGCTGAGAGCCAGCGTTGTTCGAACTGAACGGGGCAGCAGTAGTTGAGCGTTGAATGAAGCCGCTGCCGATTATAATACAACTCCATATATTCGAACAGGCTCTGTTGTGCTTGTTCACGGGTGGTGAACGTTTCGCTGTAGACTGCTTCAGTCTTTAGCGAGTGAAAGAACGATTCAGCAACCGCATTATCATAGCAGTTCCCTTTGCCGCTCATGCTCTGGATGATCCCCTGAGCTGCCAAGGCACTGCGAAATGCCGCACAGGCATACTGAATGCCCTGATCGGAATGAAAGATCAGCCCTGAAGAGGGCCTGCGCTGCCACAGAGCCTGCTTCAAGGCACTCAGCACCAGCGCTGAGCCAAGATGCCGCTGCAGGGCCCAGCCCACGATCCTGCGGCTAAAGAGGTCTAAGATGACGGCAAGATACAACCAGCCCTCTCGGGTCCAGATGTAGGTGATGTCCGATACCCACACCTGGTTGGGCCGCTGAGCCGTGAAATGCTGCCGCAGCACATTGGCCGCTCGTGGCTCGGCATGCTGCGAGTTAGTAGTGACTTTAAAGCGCCTCTTTGTCTTGGCACGCAGCCCCAGGAGGCGCATACGGCGAGCTACCCGATTCTCGCTACAGCAAAGATGCTGCTGCCTGAGGGCGTGGCTGATGCGAGGAGAGCCATAGGTGCCTTTGTTTTTGGTGAATACAGTTTGTATGTGCGTATCGAGCAACTGGTTTTCAGCCGCACGGCTGCCCTGCGGCCGGCTTCTCCAGGCATAGTAGCCGCTCTTGGTAACACTGAGAGCGTGGCACATTTTCTCAACCGCAAAGAGCGAGCGGTGCGTATCAATGAACTGATACTTCATTTGGGTTCCTTCGAGAAAATGGCCAAGGCTTTTTTTAATATGTCACGCTCCTGTTCAACATCGGCTAGGCGCTTTCGTAGCCGGTAGAGCTCCTCATCGGTCGCTTTCAGGTGCCCTTTACCGGGAAAGGACTGCTGGGGATCATCCTGGAACTGTTTTTTCCATCTGTAGAGCACGTTTTCATTAATGCCCAGATCCCTGGCTACTTGCGCCAGCGGTGTTCCCCGGTGGATGATCAGCTTAACGGCTTCAATCTTGAATTGGCGATCAAAGCGGCGCCGTTCGACTTTAACCATGACACACCTCCTTGTTGCTTCTGTTATAAGACTCTCTTTTCGGTGTGTCCACTATTTCGGGGGAACTTCATTATCTTTTTTTGATTTTATGGGACCTACTCTCACCCAACAATTCCTTTTTTACTCAAAATTCGTATATAAAGAATCCTGAAACTGATACCCTCCGGGGGGAGGATGATCAGCAGACCGAGGGAGAACCGCAATGAACGGGAGAGAATGGAACTGTCTTTTCAGAGTATGGAGTATCTATGTTAGCCTCCTCTTGATTACTGCTTTCCTGCCCAGCCTAAGCCAGGCCGACATCTATTATTGGGATGCTGGGGGCGATGGAGCCTTGTGGAGTGACGACGATAACTGGGATTTGGACAGTGTCCCCGGCCCCGGTGATGACGTGTATGTTGAATTGGACGGGGCCGTTATTACCTACGACTATAATTACGACTCATCAACCCCACTCGCATATCTTTGTGTAGATTACGGCGCTACTCTCAAACAGGGGAGTAATACCTTAATCGCCTCAGTCACCCAGATAGGGTACTTCGGTGCCAGCACCTACAACCTGTCGGGAGGCACTCATTCCACTGAATGGCTCGAAATCGGCTCCTATAATGGCAGCAGCGGCACGTATACTAATTCGGGTGGAAGCACTGTGGTTTCCAGCGATCTCACACTCGGCTACTATTCAGGCGGCAACGGTGTTTACGAACTGAGCAACACCGGCTCTGTATCTGCGATGGATGAATATATTGGCTTCGGAGGTAACGGCACCTTCAATCAGAACGGCGGCACTAATACTGTAGGAAACAACCTCGTACTGGGAGATGCGGCAGGCAGCAGCGGTACGTATGCTCTCGATGATGGAATCCTGGACGTGCTGGGAAACGAGCACATTGGCACGTTGGATGGGGCAGTCGGAGAGTTCCACCAGTACGGAGGAGTCCATACTGTCGAGCATGATTTGTATCTGGGCGATTATGCCGGCAGTACCGGCAGATATTTTCTGGACAACGGCTCGCTCACCGTTAATGGAGCAGAATTCATCGGCCATGAAGGTGTGGGCGAATTTACCCAGACCGGCGGTATTCATACGGTCGATAATGATGAGTGGCCGGATGACCTCTGGATCGGGTATGCAACTGGCAGCGAAGGCACCTACTATCTGAGTAACGAAGGGGTCCTCAATGCCGGCACTATTATTATCGGGGGCTATGGTGGAAACGGTCACTTCGTTCAGGATGGAGAAGACACCGAGATAACCACCGGCTGGTTCTACGTCGGCGCAAATCAGGATGAATCAGGGAACTTCAGCACCGGCGACTATACTCTCTGCGATGGCAGTCTGAGCACTGAGCTTGAATTTATCGGCGAATATGGGACCGGCACCTTTGCCCAATATTCAGGCAACCATTCCGTCGCGACCGATCTGAATCTCGCCTATTTTGCAGGCAGCAACGGCACCTATGACCTGTACGGAGGCGAACTGTTTGCGGGATGGATCCATATCGGCAGCGCAGGTGAGGGCGTCTTCAACCAGAACGGCGGGACTAACACCATTAACGGCGGATTCGGTGCTCTGATCCTTGGTCATACGAGTACGGGTATAGGGACATATAACCTCGATGATGGAATCCTCGATGTTACCTTCGAAGAATATATCGGTGATGAGGGAAAAGGCTGCTTCTATCAGAACGGCGGTGAACATAATCTTGATGGCGCCATGTATGTCGGTTTAGATTCAGGCGGCACGGGTGAATACCACCTCAGCAACGGCACCTTGAACGTTTCTGATCACATCACTCTCGGGACCAATACAGGCAGTTCAGGAACTTTCGAACTGTCCGGGACCGGAAGCGTGGGGGTCAGCTACATGCACGTAGGCCGCGGAGGCGCCGGCACGTTTACTCAGACCGGAGGCACGAACACGGTAGCCGGAGATGTAACCATTGCAGCTGATGCAGGCAGCGACAACTATGCAGGCAGCGGCACTTATGCTCTGCAGGGCGGTACCCTCAATGCCGCTGCCGTTATCAACACTGATACCTTCGAATACTCTGGCGGAGATTGTAACGCCAATCTCGTAAACAATGTCAACGCCACAACCACCCTGAGTGGAACCGGTACCCGCACCATCAACGGCGATGTGGTGAACAACGGCACCTTTTCCGTACATGAGACAACTGCCGTTTATACCGGCACTTTCACCAACAACGGTGCCTACATCAGCGATCCGTCCATTCAAACCTTCACCGACCTGGTTATCGGCGACAGCGGTTACCTGGTGGGTGGAGCCGGCGATCAGTTTTTGATCAACGGCAACTTCGTCAGTTACAGCGACATGAACACACAGTGGGATACCGGCTTAGCTGAGATCTCCTTTGCTGCCGGTACATTGGTTCATGAGTTTCATGTGACCGGGCTCGATATGGGAGCAGATATGGCCGGGTATACTGACAATTTCGCCTGGCAGACACTCAGCATCGAAGGTAGCTACATCCAGCTGTTTGATGAGAACGCTGAAGGAGGCGCTCTGTATGTGGGAACCGTGCTGGGAGTAGATTTGTACGATGTCGATAGCGACGGCGATCTGGATGCCCAAAACATTACCGGCAATGGGCTTGACATCTACTATAACCCGTTGCTGGCTGGCAATGAGTATCTGGGCGGCTTGACCTACGCGCTGCTCAACGGCGGCTCCCTGACACCGGTCAGCAGCGCCGTACCGGCTCCCGCTGCCATGCTGCTGATGGGGTCTGGACTTATCTGCCTGGTGGCAGTCAGGAGGAGAAGGATGTAGCAAGACATTCCTGAAGGGCAGCGACTACGATAGAATTTAATGGTAGTGAGACACACTATAAGAATAGAAAAGGAAGAGGAAAGGATACCATACGATGAAAAAGAACCTGACCGCAGCGTTTCTGGCAGCAGTGGCGATTGTCTTTTGCTTCAGCGTAAGTACTCAGGCGGCTACTATAGACTACGACGGAGCGTGGTATCCGGCCGATCAGAGAAATGCTTATTTTCTTGAGTTTGATCGGGCGAGCAGCGACATTTCCCTTTATATGTATGATTATGACACAGGGCCTACCGATAACGATCTCCTCGTTGTCAGCAATCCTACCGGGAGAGACAGTCAACAGGTGTGGTTTACCCTCGACAACGGTACCTGGTATGCGGGACTGGAAGAGGGCGACAAGGATTTGACTCTGGGCTCTACACCTGAATTTGGATTCTATTTTCAGGACGGTTCAGGCAACAAATACCTTCTCTATGAGATAGAAGAAGATCCCAATGGAGGTGGTACTGCCTGGACTCTCATATCAAAAGAATCCGGCTGGGAAGTCAGCGCCAGCGATATATCCCCGGTCCCGATTCCGGCCGGAGTGCTGCTGTTTGGCTCGGGGCTGGTGAGCCTGGCAGGAATCAGAAGACGAATCAGATAACACAATTGGCTAAGGGCTCATCTCATCAAGATGTGTTGCCCGCGTCATGGTCGGTTCATTTGTGTTAACGTCTTTAGTCCTGTCGCTTCGACATTTCCTTGCTATATCTCTCCAGATAATGAACGTTGCTATACATCCCTATTAGCAAAGGAACAATGCGATGAAATCAAGAGCATCAAGGGGGACAAAGAGGTTCCTCAAGGTCGCCTGCCTGGCGGCTGGGGTGACGCTGGCATCATGGACCGGGTCAGCGACACATTCTTTATACGCGTGGAATCACTCGGGCGCCTGGATTGACCAAGCCATGCCGTCCAAGGTCGGCAACACCGGAAAAGTGACGATATCGCTCATTGGACAGATACCAGAATTACCGAGCAAGGTGAGCCTGTGGGGGTCACAACCTGTCGCGGCTTCAGCGGCTTCACAATCAAAGGCCTATGCTCCGCCTCAATATGAGATTCCCGGCGTTGCTCTCACCTACACCGAGAACGGTTACACCAAAGAAGACGGTTGGGTAGATGATGTTGTCACTGCTATGTTTGACCTGACTGGAGCGCCTACGGGCTATTACGATATTTCCTGTCTGGTCTCTTCGGATTGGCTTCTTTACTCATATGGTGCGGTTACCATTGACGACACGGTCACTACCAACTTATGGGTAAAGATCACCGGCCGCACCCAGGTTCGGTTTGGCGCTTCCACCGACTACTCGATCAACTATGGCAACAGCGGCGGCGTCGATATACCGAGCACTATCCTCTATCTCGCTATTCCCAAGGGGATAAATTATACCCTCCTTTTCAACCCGGCTCTTTATCAGAATTTCTGGCCGGACACGCTGAAGAACGATGCCGGTCTGGCTCCTAACTTCGAGAGCGATTTTGACGATACCCAGTATGATGTTCTCCCGCTTTCCATGGGCACTGTAACCCCTGGAACAGTCTCGACCCTCAAGGTCAGGATAATCTGGGGGGACCAGCCCAACGGCTATCTGTTACGCGCTTTCTGGCACGGATCAGCAAGCGCTTCCTACAATCCCCTTCTGGGGCGGTAAGAGCATCCCTGTACCTGACCACGCTTCCTTTATGAGGTCATCACCTGTTGGAGGTTACGATAATGAAGAATATACTGCTGAACTGCAGAAAAAAAATGCGATGGCCGGCCTGGGCATTGGTCCTCCTGAATGCTCTGGCGCTGGCTTGCCTCGCTTCCGGCCCGGCAATGGCCGAGGATGAAGTAGTCGGACCAGATTGGTACGATGAACTGGTCCAGGAGAATGCGACCCAGGCAACGGCGCTGAGCAAGGCCGCCAAGATAGCCAAAGATCGTGTGACGGTGTATCAGAATGTCGATGGCTGGACCATTCGGGTCCCCCAGGGCGAATCCTGCAGCGAATCCGCCATTGACCTGGCCACAGCCATGACCAATGACGAGGGATTTCAAGCCCTGACTGTCGGGTGGGAAGTGCATAACGTATCCGGTCCGGTTGGCCTTCTAAGCCATTCCACCACAGTTCTGGTTCCGCCCAAACCTGCGGGCTGGCAACCCGGCGATCCCTTTCGCGCGTATGTGGTCGATAATTATACCGGCACCGTCGGCGTGGAGCCGGTGATCGGCAAATGGGATGCTGAAAACCAGCAAACCTACTATACGTTTCCTCCTCGGCCTTACGGAGTCAACCCCCCTACTTCTCTAGTCAGAACCTTTTTCAATATCAACACTGGAGGTGCCGAAGGCACCAAGCTGACCCAATTGGGCGGCATTACCACCTATTCCGGAACCTATAGCGGTAAGTCCGGCCTGAGCATTAAGAATACAGGCTATGATCTTGAAACAGGAACATTTACCTGGGAAGAACTGGGTGGTGAACAGCCCCTTGCACTACAGCTTAAGCAGCATGCCGATAGTGCTCCTACGCAGAAAGCCGAACTGAGCGTCAGTGTCGCTCAGTCAATAGACCCCAACGCTATTACTGGTCCCGAAGGATTCGGGGATGCCCGGTGGGTAAATGCCACGACTCCGTTCACCTACACGATCTTTTTCGAAAACAAAGCTGAAGCGACAGCTCCGGCCCAGACTGTAGTGGTAACAGATACTTTGGACACCGAGATGTTTGACCTCGACACCTTCCAGTTCGGCGAAGTTACGACCGTGGACCGGAATCTGCCTTCGAACGCCCTGCCTTCGAAATACTATATCGGCTATATCGATCTCAGGCCGGATCAGGAGATGGTAGTCAAAGTTGAAGCTCATCTGGATGAGCAGGGCGTCGTCATCTGGACGTTTTCGTCCCTTGATCCGAGCACCTGTGATCAGGACAACTGCTATGAAAGTTGCGGACATCCGCAGTGCATGCTGCCTCTGGATCCGGCTGACCCTGCCGGATTCCTTCCACCCGGAGCAGAGGGAAGCGTTTCTTTCACCGTTATGGCCTGGCCAGCTCTTGCTGACGGCACAGTCATCCACAACAGCGCCACGATCATCTTTGATGCGAATGATCCCATTGACACCAACATCTGGACCAACACGATTGATACCACGCCGCCTGAGAGCCTGGTTGCCAGCCTTCCGGAAACAATACGTTCCCGACAGATACCGATCACCTGGAGCGGAACTGACACTGGCTCGGGAATTGCCACCTTCGATGTGCTGGTATCTGAGAATGGTGGACCGTTTCAGCCTTGGATATCCAATACCGTGGTTACCACCGCAACCTTTACAGACGGCGCCTTCGGAAGCACCTACGATTTTCTCTGCACGGCTGCTGACAAGGTCGGCAACAGTCAGAATGTTCCTGGAGCCCTTGCTGTCACAACCACGCTGATGCCTTCCGGCGACATTGACAATGACAGCGATGTCGATCGCAACGACTTGGCCATGCTGATTGCAAATCGAAACAAGCCGGTGGCCCAAAGCACCTGTGGACCGGCCGGCGATATGGATTGGGACGGAAAAATAACTGTTCTCGATGCGCGAATTCTGGCAACGCTTTTTAGCCAGCCCGGCGGGGCAATTAACTAGAAAAGAAAGAGGTACGCTCCATCATGAAAAAAGCATTCACGTTATTTATTTCTCTCGGCCTTCTGCTCATACTCATCGCTGCTCCGGCTTCCGCCGCTACCATCGTATTTGATCCAGCTTCGGAGACCATTGATCTGGGGACATCCGTAACCGTGGATCTGGTAATTTCAGATCTCGGCGAGGATGTGGCACTAGGAGCTTTTGATCTGGAAGTCACCTTCGATCCCGCAATCCTGGAATTGACTGCGGTAACCTTTGGTGACCAGCTGGGCTTCCCCTCAGGATTCGTGAGCATAAGCGGTTTTAGTTCCTCTCCCACAGGTACGATCAGCCTGTTCGAAATTTCTTTAGAGAGTATTGACGATCTGAATACCAATCAGGCGGACAGTTTTGTTCTGGCGACGCTGACCTTCTCTGCTACGGGCGCAGGCGTAAGCTCTCTGGACATCCTCAATCCGATTCTGGGCGATGCTGAGGCATATCCGCTGACTGCAGAGATCACATCGGGCTCAATAACAGTGACCGCAGTACCAGTGCCCGCAGTCCTGGTGCTCTTCGGATCCGGCCTGATCGGCCTATTCTGCGGGAGAAAGAAAGAGCGGTGCTCAGTGTCTGCCTGATCGTCTGCAATGAAGAAAAAAATCTTGCCCGCGCGCTTCGATCCGTGGCCGCAGTGGCTGATGAGATCGTTGTCACTGACACCGGGTCCACGGACCTGACGGTTGAGATTGCTCGAGAGTATGGAGCCAGAGTAAGCTTCTTTCCGTGGTGCGATGATTTCTCGGCAGCCAGAAACTATTCCCTTGACCAGGCCCGGGGCGACTGGATCTTCTCTCTGGATGCGGATGAAGAACTCCTTCTCGAATCGTATGACGAAGTGCGGCGCTGCATTCATCAGGACCATGAACAAGCCTTTTTCGTTTCTCGCCAAGACCTCATGGATAGTAACCAGCCGGAGCGGTTTACCACTATGTGGCAGCTGCGCCTCTTTCGCCATCTTCCGGACCTGCGCTTCCGCGGCCGCATACATGAGATTCCGGGTCGAGTCGATCTGCAGGTAAGCACTTCTGCCATCGTTCTCCGTCATTACGGATCGATCCGAACATTACAGCGCGAAAAACTCTTGAGGGCCGTTCGCCTGTTGGAACTCGAACTCAAGGACCGGCCCGGCCAGCTCTACTATGTCATCGAGTACGGCCGCACCCTGCTCCAGCTGCAGGACTACCGTGCTCATGACGTTCTGATGGAGGCGTTGAGCCTGGTCCTTCCTTATCGAGATGCACCGTCAGCGCCTCTTCCGCTTGTGGCCAGTCTGCTGGAATACTTCCTCCTGCTTCCCAAGAGCAGCCTGCCTTCCGCACTTTCACCCAGAGACATCCGCGACCTTGCCGAGCGTTGGTTTCCGGCGAGTGCTCCGCTGATCTGGATTCTCGCTCAGCAGGCTTTTGAACACGGAGACTATGACCGTGCCGAGGATCTCCTGCGCCACCTGGTTCGCATGGGGCACGAGCAGAGCTATGATCAGCATATCAGCTTTGATCCGCGTATCGTTCATGAAGATGCCCTGCTCAATCTGGGAGCATGTCTCGTGCGTCAGGCCAAACTCGGAGACGCGCAGCAGTGCTTTGAGGAGTTAATGGGAGGAGGCGTGCGGATAAAGGAAGCAGCAGCGAATCTCCGGGAGATAAATCGGCTTCGGAAGAAATATCCGGCTCAAAATCAGAAACACAAATCAGGCAAACGCCGCCGTTAGACGTGTATCTCCGTTCTTGCTTCTCATCGGCTCAAGCATGGTACCTTTGATACGAATCGGAAGGAAAATAGTACCTACGTGTAAGAAACACATGCATGCAAGAAAGGGGCGTTTCCCGCACATAGGAAACTGCCCCTTCTTCTGTTTCACGGTCTTCACCTGCTGATTCCTTATTCACTGGCCTGCGAATCGAACTCAAAGAAGTAGTGGTCCTCGTTCCGGGGCGTAATGTTAATGCCCATGCTGTTTTTTTCCATTGATAGTGTACTCATCTGAATCAGAAACCAGCCGCTCATGCCGGTCTTTTCAGCTAAAGCATCGTAATTCTCTCCGATAGACTTTACTGCATCTTCGTCATAGACAAATTCAAGAGGCCAGGCGCCCCAAGCCCCGGATTTGTCTGTGGGCAGCCCTTTAGGTCCGTTTCTTACCAGCAGGAAGTCTCTTTCGAGGTAGAATCCTCCCCGGGTGGAACAATTCCCCTCTTCCACGACTACTGCCACGTATTTGTTGTTACCGGGAAAACTTTCAAAATCAGAATCGGCAGCCTTCTTCAGTTCTACTATCTCAAAGCGTGAGAGCTTTGCGCCAAGGCACACCTCTTCCTGCATCTCACCAAAGACCAGTGTTAATGCCGCTGAAGGCGTACGAAAGGGGCTGATTGCTTCCAAAACCTGTTTTTTGGTTGGCGGTGGGGAGAACGATTGACCTGAACAGGCCATCAGTTCAATAATCATAGCCAGACACATAAGTAGTATTCCTGCTCTCTTGCCAAGATTCTGCATGGCTGAACCTCCTGATTCATTCCGAAACCTTGTCTTGAATGCTCCACATCCTTTGCACCTGAAAAAATTGGAGCACCAGTAGCCAATAGATCGGCAAGAGAGCGAAAAAACTTTACTTTAGCCTGATGACGGGACACGAAGCCATAGCCCTCGTGACTTTTAGTTGCTGCCTCCCCACGCAGCTTCGGCAACATCGAAATAAACCGCAAAGCGCACTCGTTCCCATGAAGGTGCGGGCGGCAGACTGACATCAATAACCAATACCTCCAGTCGCACGCCGCGATCGAGCATTGAGGCTGGAATGATGTTCACTGCCCGGGCGATATAGCCGAGTTTGACACCCCCAGAAGAATACACCTCGATCGCCATCCGATCATAGTGATTTTCAGGCTCACGACGAAGGAAGAGCCGATCTCCTTGCTTCAGACTTCTTGTCGCCGCTTCGCCCTGGTAGAACTGGAAACCGGCGATATAATCTTCGAAGAGCAACGAAGTCCGTTCCGCGGCCGGCGACGGCGTC
>Ga0116143_10005240_pt1 | contig 11808 bp, 9 predicted proteins | sample AD_UKC034_MetaG_FD_89745 | JGI IMG/M metagenome (GOLD analysis project Ga0116143, IMG submission 89745) | Active sludge microbial communities of municipal wastewater-treating anaerobic digesters from USA - AD_UKC034_MetaG | ecosystem: Engineered > Bioreactor > Anaerobic > Digestate | place: USA...
AACTCAAAGGATCTTAGTTGGTGCGTAACGGATGAAGAACCATCAAAGGCGGAGTATAAAATTTTGCATAAAACAATACGTAAAATAATGGAGGATATTGAACGTTATTCGTTTAATACCTCCGTTAGTAATTTTATGATTTGCGTGAATGAATTAACAGATCTGAAATGTCATAAAAGAGCTATACTGGAACCATTGGCAATTCTGGTCTCTCCCTATGCACCTCACATTGCAGAAGAGCTTTGGGAAAAATTAGGAAACAAGAGAAGTATCAGTCATGCATCTTTTCCTGAATTCAAAGAAGAGTATCTTGTCGAAGAACAATTTGCATACCCTATTTCCATTAACGGAAAGACAAAGTTTAACCTCGAACTTTCTCTGGCATTGAATAAAGAGGAGATTGAAGCAGAGGTTTTAAGTGCTGATGAAGTAAAGAAACTTCTTGCAGGTAACTCACCTAAAAAGGTTGTAATTGTGCCGGGTCGGATTGTAAATATTGTCCTGTAATATTCATTTGAGGAATAAGAATCAGAAAAATGCAGATTCTGTCTCAAATACTGTATAATTTATTGTCTTTGTAAACAGGTGATTAGTTTAAAATTTTTCATTCTGCTTGGTATAATTGTTTAAAATAGTCTAATTTGCCATCTGAAATCAACAATTACGAATCCCTGAAAATGAATCAGTTAAATCAACATATAGAAGCCCTTATCTTTTGTTCCGAACAAAGTATTTCAATCGACGAAATCGCCGGTTCTCTGAAAATATCTTTTGACTGGGACCTTGATGAGGAAACGATCCTTAAGTCGCTTGAAGAGATTAAATTAAAATACGCATCTGAAGACTATCCCTTTGGTTTGGAAGAAATATCAGAGGGTTATCAGTTTCTTTCCAAAAAAGAATACCATGCAACAATTTCTGCTTTGATCCAGCATAAGTCAAAGAAGAAACTTTCTGTTGCACAAATGGAGACTCTTTCGATCATTGCATACAAACAACCTATAACTAAAAGTGAAGTAGAACATATTCGTGGTGTCAACTGCGATTATGCGATTCATAAGTTACTCGAGAAAGAAATGGTAAGTATTTCCGGGAAGAGCGAAGGCCCGGGGCGACCTGTACTTTATTCTACGAGTAAAAACTTCATGGATTATTTTGGGATACAAAATCCGAAAGATCTTCCTCAATTGAAGGATCTTCATATGGAGCAAAATGAAATTGGTATCTCTTCTGAGTTTGGAAGTGAAGAAACATCTACACAAACTGAAGAGATACAAGCCGAAAATTCCGAACTTGAAAATCCTGTTCAATTGGTGGAGGACCCGGCATCAGAACTTTCCGAAAGTGAAAGCATCCTTGCTCAGTCAGATGAACGTGAAATACTTACAGCAGATACGGATCTAAATGTTCAAATGGAGTCATCAGATGATATGCATTCTGTGACAGAAGAAGAAGGAATTGTGTTGCCTGATCGTAAAGCAATTTTTATTGAGAGCCAGACTATCGTTTCTGACAACGATTTAGAAGAAGAGAGTTCTGATGATTTTACTGCTTCCGATGATTCGGAAATTGCTTGAGCATCAGCCTGACGAATTCTGATTAGTGTCCGGCTTTTTCAATATTTTTTCCAAAGTTTAGTTATTAAACTTCAAAAGCCGGCCTCTAAAGTGCTGACTGTTAACCTGCATTTAGGCCTTGCTGAAAATTGGAACAATCTTTGCAAACTTGTCGGTATGAAAGTTAAAATTCTCCTTTTTACACTTATTATTCTGTTTAGCTCCAGCCGGGTTGTAGCCGGACAAAAGACATTGCGTACGGTGAAGAATGAGGCATTTAACCGTGGCGAAGTATTAAAATTCAGGATTCACTATGGATTCCTTGATGCCGGTGAAGCCATCCTTGAAGTGAAAAAAGAAGTGAGGACCTTTGCCGGAAGAGATTGTTATCATGTTATTGGTACCGGACGAACACTCGGAGCATTCGATTGGTTTTTCAAAGTGAGAGACCGTTATGAAAGTGTGATTGATCAACAAGGAATGATGCCATGGCTTTTCATCCGTAGAGTGAATGAGGGTGGATACAAGATCAATCAAAATGTGAGCTTCAATCATTATAAAGATTCAGCAACCAGCGAGAAAGCAACGATTGCTATTCCTGAATATACCCAGGATTTGGTTTCAGCATTTTATTATGCGCGAACACTTAATTTTACGAATGCCAAAGAAGGAGACCAATTTGAGATCACCGGTTATCTGGATGATGCGATCATTCCACTTAATCTTAAATTTCTTGGAAGAGAAGAAGTGAAAACTAAGAAAGGAACTTTTCGATGTATCAAATTACGACCAATGTTGCAGGAAGGTCGCGTTTTTAAAGAGCAGGAAGATATGACCGTTTGGGTCAGCGACGATAAAAACAGAATTCCTATCCGCGTTCAAACCAATATTCTCATTGGGTCAATCAAAATGGACCTGACCGATTATGAGAATCTGGCAAATACACCTGCAATTGTAAATAATTGATTTTTTCAATTTAGTCAAAACGACAAATTCATTTTTGTATTCTACCTTTGTCGTCTCATAGAACTTTCCGAAATTACCCTCATGGAAATGAAGCCTGAAATTAAAGAGCGCATCGACGCATTGGAGAAGAAATATCTGGCCATGGGTCAGGACCTCACATCGTATTTGGATGGATTGCTTTATGCAGATTATCTGACTTACTGGGACTATATTCATGTTGACACTTTGTTGTCTTTACAAAATCCGAAAACGAGTTTTCCTGATGAAGAAATTTTTATAATGTATCATCAAATAACAGAACTCTATTTTAAATTATGTCTGCATGAATATGATCAGATAGCAAAAAAAGAGAATATCAAGGCAGAGTTTTTCTTAGCTCGCTTAAACCGGATCAACTGTTATTTCGCAAATCTTATCAGTTCGTTTGAAGTGATGGTCGCCGGCATGGAGCCGGACCAATTCCTGAAATTCCGGATGAGTTTGCTGCCTGCCAGTGGTTTTCAAAGTGCACAGTATCGTATGATCGAAATTTGTTCCACAGATTTCATTCGATTGGTGGATAAAGATGTGAGAGAGGAAATGGAAAAGAAGCAAGCATCCATTGAAGAAATGTTCAGTCATATTTATTGGAAAGCCGGAGCAACAGAATTGGCAACCGGGAAAAAGACTTTAACATTAAAACAATTTGAGGAGAAATACTCAGCTAAATTAATCCGGCTTGCAAATGATTACAGCACAGTTAATTTGTGGAAGATCTATAAGAGACTCACACAAGCAGAACAAAAGAATGAGCAGATTATAGCCGCATTAAAATTGTTGGATGTAAGTGTGAATATCAACTGGCCCCTGAGCCATTACAAATCTGCTGTGCGTTATTTGCAAAAAGATCCTGAAGATATTAAGGCGACAGGTGGTACGAATTGGCAGAAATATTTACCTCCACGTTTTCAAAAGAGAATTTTTTATCCTTCACTGCATAGCGAAACTGAAATGAACGAGTGGGGGAAGGGCTGGGTTTCGAAAACAGTTTTCGGTTTAGACTAGAACTTTTTCGCACAAGTTACACCCTATCATGCAGGTTAATGTTTGCCTGTATTGTCAATTTTCGTCCTTAGAACTTGAGTCCTGCAATTACTTTTAAATGATATGTAGCTGATAATCAGCAATAAAGAAAATAATTAATGTGAATGATTAGGTTTATATAATAAACTACTTTATATTTGTAGCATCATTTTAACCTACAATCATGAACTACTCAGAACAAGCACCACGCGAACAGGAAAGTTTAGAGCTCATTCACAAAATGATCACAGCAGCCAAACGGGATATTGAGAACGATAGTTTTCACTATTTGCTTTGGGGCTGGTTGGTCTTTATTGCCTGCGTTCTCCAATTCAGTCTAATGAAAATGAACTTGTCTCTTAATTACATAGGCTGGATGATACTGATGCCGGCAGGCTCAATAGCATCCATGATCTATGGTTACAAACAAGGAAAACGTCGCCGCATTAAAACATATACTGATGAAGTTATAAAGTATGTTTTGATATCATTTCTGGTAACATTATTTACTGTGTTAATTTTTATGCCACGCCTTGGCCTCATGACATATCCGCTCATCATGATGATATACGGGCTATGGCTCTTTACTTCCGGCGGTATCATTCAATTCCGACCATTGATAATCGGTGGAGTATTGAATTGGGTACTTGGAATTACTTCGGTATTTCTCCACTTTGAGTTTCAATTGATCATGCTGGCTCTTGCAGTGCTTCTTGGTTACATTGTTCCCGGGTATATGCTCAGGAATAAATTCAAGGCATACAGAGTTTCTTGATCGATATGTTCATAGTAACAACATACAATTAGGCTCTAATCATTCTTTACTTACTTTAGCTTGTTATATATTGTACGAACAAAATATGTTCAAAGACCTTGATCCATTATTACATAGTCAGCTCAGGCTGGCCATTATGTCACTTCTCATTTCTGTGAAGGCAGCTGAATTTGCATACCTGAAAGAGAAGACCGGTGCTACTCCCGGAAATCTAAGTGTGCAGATCAGCAAACTAACCGAAGCCGGATATATAATTGTAAAAAAATCTTTTCGTGATAATTATCCTTTGACAACATGTTCGATCACTCCTAAAGGAGTTAAAGCTTTTGAAAAATATGTCGCTGATATTAGCACATACTTACCAATAAAATAGTTGTAAATTCTTCGTACTTTTGTTTCATAAAATATCCGGAAATGAAAAAGATCTTGTTGATTCTTGTCGTTTTTTCTTGCAACCACATTCAAACCTACGGCCAGCAAGGCTCCAGTCCTGACAGCTTAGCTCTCCGTGCAATGCAAAAATTGAATTGGTTAAAGGGTAACTGGTCAGGTGATGGTTGGGTTGATTCAAAAGGCGAAAGAATGTTATTCAATCAATCCCAGAGTGTAATATCAAAAGTAAAAGGCACGGTGCTCCTCATTGAAGGTACAGGACTAAATAAGTCAGGTGCAAATTCTACCAACGAATCATTTTCTGTTATCTCCTACGATATTCATGCACATAAATATCTTATGCGCACTTTTAAATCTGATGGAAGATATGTTGATGCAAATGTTGAAGTAAAGCAAGACGGGACATTCATTTGGAGTTTTCAAGTGGCTGAGTTAAGTCCGGTTTTACGTTATACAATCAAACTCATCGATAAAAAGTGGCATGAAGTAGGGGAGTTCAGCATCAATGGAACTCAGTGGACGAAGTTCTATGAAATGACACTCTCAAAGATCTAATCATTCGAAAACTTCGCTGGGACTTTTTAATTCTACCCAGTCTCCGTTTTCACGGATGAGTTCAATTAATGCATCAACGGCCCTTTCTTCAGGTACATTTCTTTTGACCACCGTTTGTCCTTTGTATAGAGTAATTTTCCCCGGACCCGTTCCTACATAACCATAATCTGCATCGGCCATCTCACCGGGGCCATTAACGATGCAACCCATGATTCCTATTTTTATACCCTTTAAATGATCAGTACGTGAACGGATCTTTGCAGTTGTATCCTGCAGATCAAACAGTGTTCGACCGCAACTTGGACAACTGATATATTCAGTTTTCGAAATTCGAGTTCGGCTGGCTTGAAGAATCCCGAAACACAACGCATTAATAGTGTTCTCCGAATTCTTTCCATCAGTGTTTATCCAAACGCCATCTCCGAAACCATCCAGGAGTAAAGCCCCTGCATCTGTACTTGCATGAATTTGTAATTCCTGGTTAGAGAGCGAAGTATAATTTCTCTTTATAATTACAGGAACATCACTTGCATTTTTATCATACATCAACTCAATGAACATCCTGCGAATTTCTACCATGCCGTGAACATTGTCAGACTCAAATACAAAAACCACATTCTTGAGGTCATCTCTTGAAAAGGAATTTTTGATACTAAGGAGTTCTTCTATATCAAGACGAATGAAATTAATCTCTTTTGAAAAATTTGATTGGAGAAATTGTTCATAAGAATTGAAGAAAGGGTAGTGTCTTTCCCTGACATTATTTTCTTGCAGGAAGTTTGCATCAACAATAATTCCAAGTGTTCCCGGTATTTCAAAATCGAGGATTTTATTTTTGGTATAGATATAGTCACATGCCTGGTCACTCAGGTTCCATTTATCCAGTTTGACGGAATAGTTATATCCAACAGGAAAAAGCGTACTGGCTGTGATATTTTCCTTGTGACTAAAATCCGCCACAACACGCGGCACTTGATGTTCTCCAATATTTTCTACCACCTTTACCGTTCTTCGGTGATATTCAAAAGGAGAATAGGGGAGAGCTGCAATTGAATCAACAGGCGGGATTGGTTTTTGATCAGTGTTTCTGTGAGTATACCTGTCAACCAGCATTTTTGCTACAGGAATTTCAAATTCAGGATCTTCAGTAAGTGAAACGCGGATAGTATCTCCGATCCCATCCTCTAAAAGTGTTCCTATGCCGGTAGCAGATTTTATACGCCCATCTTCCCCCTCACCGGCCTCGGTAACTCCAAGATGAAGCGGGTAATTCATGTTTTCTTCCCGCATCTTCGAGATCAACAAACGATAAGCCTGAACCATCACTTGCGGATTACTCGATTTCATCGAAAGTACAATATTGAAATAATTATTGTCCTCACATATCCTTAAAAATTCAAGAGCCGATTCCACCATTCCCAGAGGGGTATCACCATATCGACTTAGAATTCGGTCACTAAGCGAACCATGATTGGTTCCTATACGCATTGCAGTTCCATACTCTTTGCAAATTTTTACAAGAGGTGTAAAACGATCACGAATGCGATCAAGTTCCGCTTGATAACCCGCATCGGAATAATCTATGTTCTCAAACTTTTTCTTGTCAGCATAATTTCCGGGGTTCACGCGCACCTTCTCTACAATCCTTGCTGCCCATTCAGCAGCATTAGGGGTGAAGTGAATATCTGCAACCAAGGGGGTAAAATATCCGCGGGCATGCAATTCTTTACGGATCAGTTCAAGGTTTTTTGCTTCATTGATACTGGGAGCTGTAATGCGAACCAATTCACAGCCTGCTTCGATCATACGAATACTTTGCTCAACAGTGGCGATCGTATTCATCGTATCGGTAGTGGTCATTGATTGCACACGGATAGGGTTCCCGGCACCAATACCCAACACACCGCATTTCACCTCCCTCGTTTTATAACGGGAGTATTGGGTGAGACTATTGCAATAGATGGAGAAATTTGGGTCTTTTGGCATGTTTTTGATTGTACAAAGATATTAAACAATTCGCAATTCAATTATTGCTTTCTTATTTATAAACTGAAATTTCATTCTCCTTCATTTTCTAAGAGTTGACCCATCAATCGGATTGATACGCCAAATTGGCCTGGTATAAATATTTTTTATTTACCTAGTTTAGTTCTTTAGTAATTTATTGGTTTCAAGCTTTCACACAGAGATTGCTCTTAGTACAACTTGTCTTTTATATGAAAACAGTTCTAACCTTGTTGCTCATTATTTCGTCTTGTTATTTATCTGCTCAAAGCACCTACATCAAGAAAACCAGCTTTACTACCGATGCTGCAAGAAGGTATCCGAATGATACCATTTGCGGACCCCAAATGACTGCGATTACATCCGGGAATTTAATGGCCACTTATGTGAAAATAAATACGGATGAATCACAATTAATATTGCTTGATAGTGTTGGTACAGTTATAGGTCCGATATTCACAAGCTTTAATAGCGGCGTACAGTATAGTCTAGTTACTGATTTAATTTCTACACCTGATGATTGTATTCTCTATTCGCAGGTAACAGCTAATCCCGGTTTATTAGTCTATAATTCATCCTTGACCAAATTGGGAAATATTCAGTGGACTTATAACTTTCCTGGCGGTTATCTAGGTGAAAATATATATGACATTTCTATTACTCCCGAAGGTAATTACGCTTGCAAAGGAATTGATACGTTGTATATAATCTCACCTTTAGGAATCCGAATCCCAAGCCTATTAACAACAACTGATCAATTGCTCTTTGGTTTTTCCAATACAGACCGATTGATTAAGCATGCCCAATTATTACAGCGTATTGATAGTTTAGGTAACATCCTTTGGTCAATACCTTATGCCGCCTCTTATATTGCAAATGATACAATAATCTATGCGAGTAGTAATAGCAATCTAAGCAGAATAGACCCAGTCACCGCTTCAATTTTATGGACAATAGCTACACCGGGCATATACTCATTTGATTTTACAAGCTCCGGCGGTTGTATTGCACTTGACGAAACACTAAGCTTGAGAATTTTTAATTCAGCTGGGCAACTGACCCGTACCAAAACGTTTCCGTTTGCATTACATGGCTTGAGAACTATAAAGCGTTTACCGACCGGTCAATACTTTACTGGAGGAGCCTATCCAACCAATACTTTTATGTATTTATGGAACTATCTGCATTCTTCCTTTTTGGCCACTCTTGATTCCTCTGCTAATGGAGTGATTGATTCAACTACTATTATTTGGCCGACAGATTCGGACCAGGATCATTTCATAACATATGCAGATATAAATTATTTGAATATTTCATTTGGCAGTTCCGGACCGCCACGAGACGTCTGGCCGGCTTTTAGATATGAGCCACCCTTTTTTCATAGTGACTTTGCTACAGATTGGGACCAATCATTCTGTAATGGAGTTAACTATAAATTTTCTGATGCTAATGGAGATGGAATCATTGACAGTTTGGATTTTGTTTCTTTTCAGTATGCTCCTCTAATCCCTGGACAAGTACATTTAAGATCTAGATCTGAATCGGTCAATTCAAGCACAGCCAGTTTTTCATTAGTGCCAGATCGTGCCATAGTTACTGCTGGAGATACGGTTCGATTTTATTTTGTTTTGGGAGATAGTGTCAATAAAGTTGACTCAGTTTCTACTTTTGCATTTTGCGCAAATGGTTTTTACGGAAACTTTAATCCGGATCATGTATTAATTCATCTTTTTGACAATGACTTGGGAAATGTTTCGGAATTAAGATTAGACAGCACGCTTTCGTATCCAGGATATGCAGGTTTTGGTTTTTGTATTGGACGCAAGGATAAACAGAACAGATACAATGTTTACGATACGCTCGGTTATGTAGAATTAAGAGTTTCCGATACTGTTACAGTTTCCGGCACTCAAAGATTAACCATTGATGATATTTCAATTCTTTCAAATCAAGGATGTGAACAAGCTGTAATTCCTATTGACGGTGAAATTAATATACAGGTAATCCCTAATTCTGTTCAAAATATTAATCCACTAATTTTAAAATTATCTCCTAACCCTTCCGATCATTGGTTGAAGATTGAAACAAATAAATATGGGGAGAAAAACATTCTATTAGCTGATATGATGGGAAAAGTTCTTCGGAAGATAACTACTCCCGACCGTAGTTATCAATTGCCGACAAATGATCTTCCAAACGGAGTGTATACCTTAACTATTCAGGAAAAAGAAGGGACGATCGTTTCGAAATTTATTGTACAACACTAATTGATTCATTCTTTAATAAATTTTCTTGAACTAACTTGCCCGGTTTCATCACGAAAGGTTATAATGTAAAATCCTGAATTGAATTCTTTTGTGTCAATGGTTAGTCGAGAAAATTTATTATTAAATCCCGAATAACATTCCTTCCCTTCATAATTATAAATTGATATTTCAAATTCTGCATTCTGCAAGCCATCCAGGATCAATTTGTCTTTGACCGGATTAGGATATAATTTGATTTTATCTTCCTTCAGTTCACTGACCTTGGTAAAGAAAGAACGAAGATGAACAGGCCTGGTGTTGAATTGAAAGTCAATCGGAAATCCACCTGCCGTGATTGCTTTGAAAGATCTTAGTGACATAGTCAGGTCAATGTTCCCACCCATGCTATCGAGAATTTGAATGTCAACATATCCTATTGTGTCTTGAACAAAATAGGCATTTTGCAAATCTTTTCGACCAGTCATTAGTGCGAAATCTGAAGTGGTATTTGCCATTTTGAATACTAATTGATCTGAGATGGTTCCTAGATCACTTGATATAATTTCTTTATTTAGAACTAAACCAACATCAAATGAATCTTGAAGATCAAAGTCAATAAAGAATGCAAGCCCAAAGATGGAATCAATAACGATTCCATTGTCACCCAGAATAAAATAAAATCGAACAGTATCACCTGTCATTGCAGAATCTCGGTCAGATAGACAACTGAAGTAAGGTAATCCTGAACCTAAACTCGAACCGTAAGTAGTATTTCTTATACGCCATGGTGCAATTAAACCACAATTAGTTGGTGGGAATTGCCCACAATAGCTAAGGCCGCCCAAAGCTGTGTAAAAAATGTCTAAAGAGTCGATAATCCCATCAGAATATACATCACATTGCTTGTGATTTATTCCAATAGCAAACGCCCCGGGAAAATCTGTGGCAATATCACCACCCCTAATGATAAAATCATTGCCGGTAAGTGTATCATAACGTTGCGGTCCTGAAGATCCTTGTGCTAACGCAACGTATACAACGTCAGCGAATTCATGAATGCCATCATCATTTGCATCTCCGGGCCATACTTGTGTCGTGGAGTCTAATACACTTTGTCCGACAGAATCAATTGTACAGATGAATGCTGAATAGTCGATTGCATGAAATATATTAAAATCTGCACTGCGATAAGTTCCGCCTGATATCAATGTGCCATCTGATTGTTCTGCATAAAAGTTGAATCCAAAGTATGCAAGACTAAAAGTACTTGACCATTTTAATATTCCATTAGCATCATAACGTTTTAAAATACCATTCCTGACAAGCCAACCATAGTCTGAGAGGATTTGAACTGAGGAATATGTTGAATCAGGAAAATATGTGGACGAAATAAACGCACCGGTCATTCCATCGATTTTGTGGATGGTATCACTTGTTATGGTAAATAGGGTTGTGTCATGAGAATAGATCGGACCGGAAATAGTATATCGTGTGTTTCCAAGACTATCAATCCTACTTCTGATGGAATTGGCATTAATGAACAAATCGCCATTTGCAAATCCAAGAATTGAACCGGGACCTGAAAAGTTAAATGTTTTAATCAAATTTCCGCTAAGGTCTAATTGGTAAATTGAATCTTCGGATAAGCAATAGTATCCGTATGGAGAGAGGGCAATGTCAAATGTTTCCTGAATATGAGTTCCAGGCTGTGGGGTCCACAAAGGAAGTTGAGTGCTCCATACCTGATTTCCGGCATTATCAAACTTTACAACATATGAATCCTTTCCGTATGGTCCAAGCCAATACTCATAATTATAAGCAATGATACATCCACCATCAGGTGTAGCATGGAGCCCCGTTGCCCAAGTTCTACTTGTACCTCCGAGATTTCCCCCACCAATACTCCATAATATGTTACCGGATAAGTCGATTTTTAAGACAGAACTGCTCCCTCTGTTTGTCTTAATATGAATGAATGAGTTTCCATCTGGTGATTCCGAAAACGCTAAAAAATGTAATACACTATCTTCAGGATGTGTATAGAAGCTTGAGTCATGATAGTTAAAATTTAATCGCTTAAAATACGTAGGTTGAGCATCAACTTTTAAATGGAGAAAAGATATAACAATACTTAAGTACAAAAATTTCATAACGAAGGAGCTTAGTCAGGAATTCTCTCTTACATTTTTGTGAACTTTTTTCTAATCACATTATTTTTCTCGTCCTGAATATTTAAAAAATAGACACCCGC
>Ga0116143_10005243_pt1 | contig 11798 bp, 9 predicted proteins | sample AD_UKC034_MetaG_FD_89745 | JGI IMG/M metagenome (GOLD analysis project Ga0116143, IMG submission 89745) | Active sludge microbial communities of municipal wastewater-treating anaerobic digesters from USA - AD_UKC034_MetaG | ecosystem: Engineered > Bioreactor > Anaerobic > Digestate | place: USA...
AACACTGCGGGCTGTGGCAACGAGTGCTACCGTGTCACCGGATTTCAGTACGGGAGGTAAAATCATTTGCGCTTTACTTTTTTATCTTTGCAAAGAAATACAGTTTGAGGTTTGATATTCGAAGATTTCAGATTTTCTCTCTTTGACTTTTCAACTTTCAGCTGATAATGTTCCGTTTTTCATGTCACGATATTTAATTACTGCTGCACTTCCCTATGCCAACGGGCCTGTACATATAGGTCACCTTGCAGGATGTTATATCCCTGCCGATATTTATGCACGTTACCTGCGACTGAAAGGTGAAGACGTAAAATTTATCTGCGGCAGCGATGAACATGGTGTTCCTATTACCATCAAAGCACGTCAGCTGGGTGTGTCGCCACAGGATGTGGTGGATAAGTACCATACCATCATGCGCGATGCTTTTTTTCAGTTTGGAATTTCATTCGACCATTACTCCCGCACTTCTGCACCTATCCATCACCGCACAGCTTCTGAATTTTTTAAGACACTTTACGACAAAGGAGTTTTTATTGAAGAAACCACACAACAGTTTTATGATGAGGAAGCGAAACAATTTTTAGCCGACCGTTACATTACGGGCACCTGTCCGCGATGCGGTTATGAAAATGCCTATGGCGACCAGTGTGAGAACTGCGGTTCTTCGCTGAACCCAACCGATTTAATCAACCCAAAATCTAAACTCAGTGGCAAAACTCCTGTGCTGAAACCTACAAAAAACTGGTTTCTGCCAATGGATAAAATTCAGCAGTCGGAAGAATTTCAGGAATACATTAAACGCTTCGACAACTGGAAATACAACATCCAAGGCCAGTGTGCAAGCTGGCTCAACGAAGGACTGCAGCCACGCGCCATGACACGCGATTTGGACTGGGGTGTGAAAGTTCCGTTGCCCGATGCCTCAGGAAAAGTTTTGTATGTGTGGTTTGATGCACCTATTGGATATATCTCTGCATCGAAGGAATATATGCCCAACGACTGGGAAAAATACTGGAAGCAACAACCGGATGAAAAAGACAATCCTACGCTGATTCATTTTATAGGAAAAGACAATATTGTTTTTCATGCCATCATTTTTCCGATGATGCTCATGACGCATGGCGGATATGTGTTGCCGGGTAATGTTCCTGCCAACGAATTTTTGAATCTCGAAGGTGATAAAATTTCCACTTCACGCAACTGGGCTGTGTGGTTGCATGAATATTTGCAGGATTTTCCGGGAAGAGAAGATGAGCTGCGATATGTGCTTACCTCCATTGCTCCTGAAACAAAAGACAGTGAGTTTACATGGAAAGATTTTCAGGCAAGAGTAGAGAACGAATTAGCAAACACCCTTGGAAATTATATTAAAAGAGTTGTTGATTTAATTAATAGCAAATTTGATGGTATTGTTCCACCTTACTCGAGTAACGTTAAAGTAAATAATTCTGATGGTCATGAAATTAATTTTATTCATAGTGGTACATATGGAGGGCAAGTTGAGCGTTATTATGAACAGTTCCAGTTTAAAGATGCCTTGTTTGAAATTATGCAAATAGCAAGAGCAGGAAATCAACAACTACAAAATGCAAAGCCTTGGGAAGATTTTGAAAACAAAAAGGAAGAGGCAGGGAATGTATTAAACAATGCTTTTTACAGATGTAGATTAATTGCATCTTTAATTAGACCTATTTTGCCTAACTTATCTAAAAATATCTTCAAACAATTAAATTTAAACCCAGATGAACATAATTCATTTAAACCAGCTGAAGTAAGGCAGCTATTAAGATTTGAGAATGATATTCCTCCAAATCACAAAATTAATAAATCTGAAATTTTAATAGAGAAATTTAAGCCGGGTGAGATAGAAAAGCAAATTCAAAAACTGCACGATAAAAAAGTAATGAACAATCAGCAGACATCAGCAGCAGCAAATGAAACATTAAAAGAGCAACTTGCAGAAACTACCTTTGACGATTTCAGCAAGATGGATATAAGAGTGGCTACGATTCTTGAAGCAGAGCGTGTACCCAAAACCGACAAACTACTGAAACTTTTGTTAGACACAGGCATTGATAAGCGTACAGTGGTTTCGGGAATAGCAGCTTATTACGACCCTGAAAAAATAATCGGACAAAAAGTGGTGATGCTGGCCAACCTTGCTCCGCGAAAAATAAAAGGTATAGAAAGTAAAGGAATGATTCTGATGGCTGAGAATGAAAAAGGAGAGCTTTCATTTATTTCTCCTCAGAAAGATGTCATCACCAACGGTAGTACAGTAAAATAAAAAATAAAAAATTAATTTTTAAAATACAGAATAATGGAATTCAGAAAAGAGAAAGACACCATGGGAATTGTGGAAGTTCCTGCCAATGCTTATTGGGGTGCACAGACAGAACGCTCAGTTGAAAATTTTAAAATAGCCCGTGAAACAAATAAAATGCCTCGCGAAATTATTGAAGCATTTGCTTATCTGAAAAAAGCGGCAGCACTCACCAATTTTGATGCCGGTGTATTGCCTAAAGAAAAATGCGATCTTATTTGTAAAGTATGTGACGAAATTCTGGAAGGTAAATGGATGGATCAGTTTCCGCTGGTAGTATGGCAAACGGGTAGCGGCACACAGAGTAACATGAATGTGAACGAAGTTATCGCTTACCGTGCTCATGTGATTAACGGTGGAAGCCTGATGGACGAGAAAAAAATTATTCACCCGAATGATGATGTAAACAAGTCGCAATCGAGCAACGATACTTTTCCAACAGCTATGCACATTGCTGCATATAAAATACTGATGGAAGTAACACTTCCCGGAATAAAAAAACTGCGTGATACGCTTAAAGCAAAATCAGAGCAGTATATGCACGTAGTGAAAATCGGACGTACACACCTGATGGATGCCACACCGCTTACACTGGGTCAGGAACTGAGCGGATATGTATCGCAACTGGATCACGGAGTACGCGCTATTGAACACACGCTTCCTCATCTTGCCGAACTTGCCCTCGGTGGAACTGCAGTAGGAACAGGTATCAATACGCCCAAAGGCTATGCAGTGAATGTGGCCAAACATATTGCAACTCTCACAAAACTTCCTTTTATCACTGCTGAAAATAAATTTGAAGCACTTGCTGCACACGATGCCATTGTAGAATCGCATGGTGCACTGAAAACAGTTGCCTGTTCGCTGATGAAAATTGCCAACGACATTCGTTTGTTGGCAAGTGGTCCGCGCTGTGGTATTGGCGAAATACATATTCCCGATAACGAACCGGGTTCATCCATTATGCCCGGTAAAGTGAATCCTACACAGTGCGAAGCAATGACCATGGTGGCAGCGCAGGTGTTGGGCAACGATGTGGCCATAAATGTTGGCGGTGCTACCGGACATTTTGAGTTGAATGTTTTCAAACCGGTGATGATTTACAACTTCTTGCACAGTGCCCGCCTCATTGGCGAAGTGTGTGTGTCGTTCAACGATAAATGTGCAACAGGTATTGAACCTATTGAGAAAAACATCCACAGAAATCTGGAGAACTCACTCATGCTGGTAACGGCACTCAACACCAAAATAGGATATTACAAAGCAGCAGAAATTGCGCAAACAGCACATAAGCAACACAAGACACTCAAACAAACAGCTATTGATTTGGGATATGTTACTTCGGAGCAGTTTGACGAGTGGGTGAAACCCGAAGAAATGGTTGGATTGTAAAATTATTTTAGTATTTTTACTTCTCAATCTTACAGCAATGAAAAAATATATACTTACCATCGCATGTATGCTGAGCAGTTTAGTTATGTTTGCTCAGCAAGGTGAAGTACTCACCGTTGCCGAACAGATGCCTGTATTTCCGGGTGGCGAAGCAGGTCTGAATGATTATCTTCAGAAAAACATTCAGTATCCTGATGATGCAAAACAAAGTGCTACAGAAGGAACCTGTTTTGTAACCTTTGTAGTATCATCAACCGGAGAAGTTACGGGAGCACAGATACTTCGTGGTGCTGCCGAAAGCCTCAACCGTGAAGCATTGCGTGTTGTGAATGCCATGCCTAAGTGGCAACCTGCTATGCAGAGTGGCGAAGCAGTAAGCGTGAAATTTACATTGCCGGTACGTTTTTCTCTCACTGTTCCTCCTGATAAGGATAAGAAAAATAAGAAGTAAGAAACATTGAACGCAATGCTGTTGCTGAACCATTTGGCAACAGCATTGTTTTTTATTATATTGCAAAAAAAACGATGAACCGCATCAGAAATATCATTATCCCCGGCAGGCACAATAAACCTGTGATAGCGGATTTGTATTACACAGACACATCACATCCTTTGCCCGTGGTGCTGTTTGCACACGGATTCAAAGGATTCAAAGACTGGGGAACATTTCCGCTCGTAGCCGAAGCATTTGCAAAAGCCGGTTTTGCATTTATAAAATTCAATTTTTCGTATAACGGAACTACTGCGCAAAGCCCGGATGAGTTTGCCGACATGGATGCTTTTGGCAATAATAATTTCACCAAGGAGCTTGACGATTTACAAACTTTACTTGAATGGCTTTCGTGTTTTAATTTACAAAAACAAATATTTGATTTGTCAGATGTTTCTCTTGCCGGACATTCGCGTGGAGGTGCAATAGCCATCATCAAAGCCTCAGAAGATTCGCGTATCAAACGCATTGCCACATGGGCATCGCCCATTGATTTCAGCAAATATATTTCGCCTGAGCAACTATCTGTTTGGAAACAAAGCGGAGTTATTTATGTTGAAAATTCAAGAACACTTCAACAAATGCCATTGTACTATCAGCTTGCAGAAGATGTGATGAGCAACCCCGATCGAATTAATATTGAAAAAGCAGCAAAAAAAATTCACATTCCACATATCATCATTCACGGCACTGATGACGAAACCGTAAATTTTGCTGATGCGCTTATATTACATTCATGGAATAAGAAAGCAGACTTTGTTGCCATTGATCATGCCAATCATTCTTTTGGAGCACAGCATCCATATACATCACCGGTACTCACTCCACACTACCGGCAAGTGGTAGATGCAACAATCAGCTTCTTCAGAAAATAATGGATGAATAAATTTTAGCAGAGATGAAAATAAAAAAACCGCCTTATTCATAGGCGGTTTTTTCTTTTGTAAAAAAGGTTCAGTTACTGAATAATCAATTTTCTTTCTGCAATACCTGAAACATTTTCTACACGGACAAAATACATTCCTGCAGCAAGGTTTGAAATTTCCAGAGTGGTTTCTGCCATTTGCGCAGTTTTATTGAACTCTTGTTTTTGTATAAGCTGACCCTGGGTATTCATAACAGAAACAGTTGTTTTTCCGCTGAAATTATTTCCAAGATAAACAGTCACTTTTTCTTTGGCAGGATTCGGATATAAAGAAACGTTACCAAGTGCAGAAGATAATTCATGGATACCAACAGGAGCAGTGATGGCAAAAGGCTTATTGTTGATATCAAAAAATATGGAGCCTGCAGTTGCACCTTCAACCCACACACGGCAGGTATTGGAAGGATTGTTGGGTACAGTGAAAGTATAACTTCCGTTGTTGGCAACACCTGTTGCAATGGTAATTGGGAACGAAGTTCCGTTGTTGGTAGATAAATAAATATTTACAAACTGTTCATTGAAAGGTGCAACATCTGTTCCGCCCACATCCCATGTAATTGTTTGAGTGCTTAATGCAGGCCATGAAATTCCGGTAACGTTAGGATACGTAATTGAAAACGGAGCCGAAGTTTGAACAACATTTACAGTAGTGATGGTATCATTATAGGTTACTCCACCGCCATTGGGTTTGTTGTCGCGTGCAATAAGTCTGAATGTAAGAGTGCGTGCATAAGTAGTTATCAGTTCACCTTTCTGACTGGCATTGTTCAGCACTACCGCTGTTTTAGGAAAGTAACGCAATGCAGAAGCCGAAGGTGCATAACTTCTGTAAATAGGAGCATTGCCCGATGGCATATTCCATTTACCTGAAGGGCCAAGATCAAACTCTTCCCAGCTGTAAGTAATTGAATCGCCATCCGGATCGAAACCACTTCCGTTTAACCGGAAAGCAGTTCCAACAGGAACATTGAATGTACCTCCTGCACTCACAACAGGAGCATTGTTGAAAGTAGAAGTTATAACAGGACAATTATTTCCTGTTGCCATGGTTGTATAATTTACAATTTCATCAAAGCTTTTGGTATGAAAATAAGCAATGCTGTGTGCAGCCAAATCATCAGAACCACAAATGCCTGCATATCCCATGATGGTAACACCACTTCCGGGTTCATAAGCCGTAGAGCTGTTGCGATTGCCGGAGCAACTGCCGGTTACACTGTTAAAAGTATGGTTGCCGCCAAACTGATGCCCCATTTCATGAGCTACATAATCAATATCGAATGGGTCGTTGATGGGAGCGCCTGAGCCTGTTACGCCACGGGCTTTGTTGCTGTTATTGCAGACGCATCCCAAATAAGCAATACCTCCACCACCTGTACTGAACACATGTCCGATGTCGAAATTTGCACTGCCTATGCGTGAGGTCACAGTAGTTTGGTTTTGCCCCAACATCGTTGAGCCGTCATTATTGTCATAAGGATCTGTTGAAGCATTTAAAAATATCAGGGTGTCGTTATTGGGAATTAATTGCATCCGAATATCAACTTCTGATTCATACACTCCGGTTACACGGTTAACAGAAGTAACCATACCCGACAATGCTCCTGAGACAGTTCCTCCATAATAGGCTGCATATTCACCGGTGCAGGCAAGTGCCAACCGGTATTTGCGAAGTTCAGTTCCTATAGAGCGGTTTAAGGCAGGTGCTATAGTTTGTAAGCTACGCTGTGTAGCAGCATTGGAAGCTATATCATCAAATGAACAGTAGAAATTTTTTGAAGCAGAAAAATCTTTTCTGTAATAAACCACATAATCATTGCTGTTTTGCATGGAGTATGGATCAATATAACAATCGTTTTCGCCAGCGCGTATCAGCGCATGAAAACCCCATTGCGTGAAATCTGCACGCACCCATGCTGAACGGTCTGTTTTTCCTCGCCCTGAATAAGTTTTTATCATTGGATATTTTGCTGCAAGTTCAGGATGCATCACAGGCGATTCAACCATTTCAAAATCCATAAAAGTACCATCGGGCATAGGCAACGAAATCAGCAGAGGTAGATTTGCAGCTGCAGTAAACTCCATTGGAGCATTCTGTAATTCGTTGCGCATAGCCTGCACATCGAGTGTATAAACTAAATATTTGTCGGGCACCAACTGCCTTACCGAAGTTTTCATTTCCTGTGTTTCGGTTTTTAATGCCCAGTGATTAGCAGCGCCAAATGCAGATGCTATGCCACCGGCTAATACAACTGCTGTGAGTAAAAGTTTTGTCATGTATTTGATTTTGATGCTAAAGTAAAATTATTTGACAACACCTGTTAGAAATCAGGTAATAATAATGTTGATTTACGGAACAACGGTATTAAAGAGCAGCTGCCACCCCCTTGGCAAGAAGCGGGAAACATTTTAAAATGATTTCGTCCATTTGATTGACATTGGACGGAATGGTTGCTACAGCATAATTGCCATTGATGAGTTTGCCGTTTCTGTCGTAAATAGTAAAATGTAACCTTATTTCTCGTTCGTAAATCTGGTTGGCAATATCCAGACAGCTTTTATAATTGGTTTTAATTTCAAACTGAGTAAGAAAAACAAAAATATCGGTACCGAACTGATTGGCTAAAGAGTCGAGCACGCTTTTATTTCTGATATCAGCTTTCATGTAAAGTTTATGATCATCAGTATTGAGATAGCTGGAGGCTATTCTCGAGTCCAAAGCTTCTTTGTTTGATTCAGGCAGATTGATGGTATGAGATTTAACGGTAGGTTTTGCATATTCAAAAGCAGTAACCGCAAACACCGACCCTGCAGCCTGCACATAGGCATCAAGGGTGTCGTGCTGCAGCAATGATACTGTAGGATAATGATGTTTCAACTCGCGCCAGGCAAACCATTCGCTTCTGTTGTGAAAAGTTTCGCGAATGAGGTCAGGGGTTTTGCGTGTCACTTCAGCAATGTCCCTGTCGGCATCCGATAAATAATATCTCGGGTCGTAAGGAATCAGCAATATGTGATGTTCAATACTGTCTTTTGAAATGGTTTTGGTTTGAGTCTGTGCCACAACGTTTGCCCCCAAAAAGCAAAGTATGGCTGTAATCAATTTCATTTTCATCAGAACAAAACTATAAGGTAATCAGAATGAAATCAGGTATCTGCAGCAGAGTTTTAAATACGACTTTGTTAATTCATCTTGCCTGTAAGTTTTTAGCCGTTACCTTTGCGCAAATTTTTTCATCAAGATGAACGACCTGACAGCGTATGATATAGTGGTCATTGGCGGAGGATGTGTTGGCATAGCATCAGCCTATAAACTCAACCTGCGTTATCCTGAACTTAAAATAGCCGTACTTGAAAAAGAAAATAAACTGGCAGCCCATCAAACAGGACGTAATTCGGGAGTTATTCATTCAGGTTTGTATTACAAGCCGGGCTCCTACAAAGCAAAGAACTGTGTAGAAGGACGAAGGGAGTTGGTGGCTTTTTGTAAAGAGCATCACGTAGCACACGATGTTTGTGGAAAAATTATTGTGGCAACCGATGAAAAAGAATTGCCACACATGAACCGGGTGTTCAACATTGGTTTGCAAAACGGTGTAGAAGGTATTGAGAAAATTACGGCACAGCAGATTAAAGACATCGAACCATACTGTAGCGGCATTGAAGGAATTTGGGTTCCGTGCACGGGAATAGTGGATTATGTAGGACTTACCAACAAACTGGCTGAGCTTATATCTCAAAAATTTCAGGGGAGCAAGGTAATTACAGGACAGAAAGTTACTGCCTTCGAAAAAGAAGACGGACATACCGTGGTAGTGACTGAAAAACAAAAGTTCAAAACCAAATATGTCATCAGTTGTACAGGATTATTCAGCGACCGCATGGCCAAAGCCGATGGCGTGAATCCTCACATGCAGATTGTAGGTTTTCGTGGCGATTATTACGATCTTACCGAGAAAGGTATGCACAAAGTGCGCAATCTAATTTATCCTGTTCCCAATCCTGAATTTCCTTTTTTGGGAGTTCACTTCACGCGCATGATTCAGCATGGTGTTGAGTGTGGCCCCAATGCTGTATTTACCTTCAAACGTGAGGGTTATGGCAAAACCGATTTTAATATGAAAGATACTTTGCAGGCTTTGTCGTATGCAGGCACCTGGAAGCTGTTTTTCAAACACTGGCGCTTTGGGCTGGATGAATACAGGAGAGCTTTCTCCAAACGATTATTTCTGGACAGACTGCAACGCCTCATTCCTTCTCTCGAAATGGATGACATCACTCCGGGCCGTGCTGGTGTGCGCGCTATGGCACTCGACCATGACGGAAATATGATTGACGATTTCAAAATCGAATACAGCGGCAATGCCATCCATGTGCTCAATGCACCTTCTCCGGCAGCAACAGCATCTTTGGCCATTGGTACGGCAGTTACTGAAATGGCTGAAAAGTATTTTAAGTTAACGTAAAATTACCGGCATACTTTTACCGGTTTAATAGTCCTGCTTTTTAACTTTGCAACTTTGTAAAATCGGGTTCACAGATTAATTTATCATCACAGAGCTAAAAGGCGGGCATGCGTAATTTATTTTTATTCCTCAGCCGAAATTATTTTTTCATTCTGTTTCTGTTAACGGAAGCGGTATGCTTTTACCTCATTGCGCAAAACAATACCTACCATAATGCAGGCATGCTCAACTCGGCCAATCAGGTAGTGGCCTCAATTTATGATGGAGTAAGCAAGGTGACTGACTATCTTAACTTAGCCGAAAACAACAGACGCCTTGCTGAAGAAAATGCACAACTGAGAGCCATGATTCCTGCATCTCAATTTGATACCACAGTAGTGAAGAGTACCGTAAGTGACACTCTGCACAATCAGCAATACAGTTACATTGAAGCGAGAGTGATTAACAACAGCACCAACAGACGCAACAACTATCTTACACTGAACAGAGGAGCTGATGCCGGTATTGCACCGGAAATGGGGGTTATCACCGGACACGGTATCATTGGAATTGTTAAAGAAGTTTCTGCTCATTACAGCACCGTCATTTCATTTCTCAATACGCAGAGCAAGGTGAGTGTACGTTTCAAAAAGAACAATTACAATGGTTCCATGATTTGGGACAGCGACAACGGGCCTACTGAAGCTACTGTTATTGATATACCTCGACATGTGCCTTTCAAAAAAGGAGACACGCTGGTGACAACGGCTTATTCTGCTTACTATCCCGAAGGGATAATGGTTGGTACCGTAAAAGAATTTTATCTCGATCCGGGAAGCAACTCTTATCAGATAATTCTTAACCTGAGTGTAGGATTTAATGATGTTTCCTATGTATATGTGGTAAATAACCTGCTGAAAGCAGAACGTAAAAAACTTGAAGACAATTTGAAAGATGTTAGCCGAAATAATTAAAATCATTTTTCGTTTCATCTTGCTCGTGCTGGTGCAGGTGTTGCTGTTTAATAAAATCAGGTTTGCAGGTTTTATAAATCCTTTTGTGTATCCGCTTTTTATTTTATTACTGCCTGTGCGTATTCCCAAAACATTATTGTTATTGTTGTCATTCATCACCGGTCTGACTATTGATATATTTTCCGACACCATGGGAATGCATGCAGCTGCAACTGTGTTTCTGGGTTTTCTTCGACCTGCTATACTCAAACTGCTGGCACCACGCGATGGCTATGAAGCAGAAGCTTCGCCCAGATTACATCAGATGGGATTTCTCTGGTTTCTGTATTATCTGCTCATCAGTATTTTTGCACATCACCTGTTTTTGTTTTATACTGAAGTATTTCGATTCAGTGAGTTCTGGTACACCTTATTGCGCGTTGTACTCAGCACATTAACTTCTGTTTTACTTATTATTGTTATTCTTTATCTTTTCGACAGACAGAAAGAAAAGCATTAACTACATTTAATTATTTGCATTGAGAAAAGTCAGTTCAGCACAACGCACTATTTTTTTAGTTACCATTACTGCAGTAGCATTAGTGTATATTGCACGACTGTTTTATCTTCAGATTATTGATGACAAATACAAACTGTCGGCTGATGAAAATGTATTGCGCAGAGTAATTGATTATCCTTCGAGAGGTTTGGTATATGACCGCAAAGGAAAACTACTGGTTTTCAACCAAACAGTATATGATCTGATGGTAACACCAAGAGAGGTGAAAGCAATGGATACGGCAGAGTTTTGCAGCATCATCAAAATTTCGCTGGAAGATTTCAGAAACAAATTTCAGAAAGCAAAAAAATATTCTCCTTACAAAGCATCTGTTTTCGAGAAACAGATTTCGGCAGAAACGTATGGTACCTTGCAGGAAAAACTTTTCAAGTACAAAGGATTCACTGTGCAGCCGCGTACCATACGCAAATATCCATACAACACAGCAGCACACCTGCTGGGTTATCTGGGTGAGGTTGATGAAAATGTTACTGCAAAAAACCCATACTATCAGATGGGCGATTATATTGGCATCAGCGGAATTGAACAAAGCTATGAAAAAGAACTACGAGGCAGAAGAGGAACAAGGTATATCATGGTAGATAATTTCAACCGTGAAAAGGGTCGTTTTGAGAATGGGAAATTTGACACATTATCTGTTTCAGGAGAAGATTTAAAACTTTCTCTCGATGCCGACTTACAGGCTTATGC
>Ga0116143_10005252_pt1 | contig 11783 bp, 8 predicted proteins | sample AD_UKC034_MetaG_FD_89745 | JGI IMG/M metagenome (GOLD analysis project Ga0116143, IMG submission 89745) | Active sludge microbial communities of municipal wastewater-treating anaerobic digesters from USA - AD_UKC034_MetaG | ecosystem: Engineered > Bioreactor > Anaerobic > Digestate | place: USA...
ACTGGTTGTCCTGCACGCCGAAACCGCAGACCATCGCGGGGACCGACGTGCGCCATCCGAAGTTGGTGAGCATGTTGTAGAGGCGCGGTCCCGTCTCGGCGTTCAGGAGCCTGGCCATGCGCAGGGGGCCCACGCCGGTGAAGTAGTCGCAGGTGCCGGCGCGGTTGCTGGTCTCGCCTATGCCGGTGCCGAAATGCATCATCCCCGCCATCGCGTCGTACGAGAGCTTGTTCATCAGATAGAGCGTCGAGCCGTAGATGACGTTGTTGGTGTTGTCCAGTGTGTTCAGGAACTTCGCCGTCACCTCGCCGGGCAGGAGGTTGATGGTCTGGATCAGTTTCGTGATGGTCTGGTAGCCGTTCATGATCTTCACAGTCTTCATCGTGTCGGTGACGTTGCCCACGATGATGGCAACCGGATCGGGATTGTCCATGCCCAGCATGAACTCGGAGAGTCGCTTCTTTCCCGAGGCGCAGGGCTCCGGCAGCAGGTGCAGCCAGGGCGAGTTGAGCTCGTAGCCGGACTGGATCCCGCACCTGTTCACGTTGTTCATCAGGGTGATGACGCGCGCCTGCTCGGCGGCGGTGCGGGGCTGGTTCGTGACGTAGTTCCATCCCAGGAGGTTGATAACGCCCCACACGATGGAGAGGTCGCCCACCGGCTTGACGCCGCTTCCCTTCTGCGTGGAACCGCCCACCTCGTTCATGAGCCCCACGAGCGCTGCGTAGTCGACCGCGGAGTAGCCGGGAGGCCCGTTCAGGATGTTCATCATCAGCGAGATGTTCGCCACGTTGTTGATGACGTCGGAGAGGTACCGGACGCGGTCCATCCCCCCCTCCGCCTTCGCCGTCCCGTCCATGTTGATCTTCGCCAGGAGCCCCGTGAGCTTGTTCAGGTCGGCGATGTCGTTCAGGATGGTGATGAGGTTCGACGCGCCGGCCGGCGTCACCACCTCGTTGATGAGCACCGTCATGCGGCCCAGGCCGTCGTTGGTCGCAGTGGAGAGCGCGTCGGTGTAGCGCGGCGACGGCGGCGTCGAGCCGGGATAGCTCTTATCGCCCATGCAGTCCAGGACGCTCCGCAGGCGGGAGATGTCCAGGCCCGGCTCGTTCAGTATCGATATCATCAGGTCCACGTTCGTCAGGTTGTTGATGACATCGGAGATGTAGCGGATGCGCTTCGCCGTGCTGATGAGCCCGGTGAGGTTGGCGATGCTCCCGGAGTTGACGCCGTTGATGAGCGCCACGGTGGCCCCCGTCCCCGATCCCGACATGTCGTTGATGAACGTGTTCAGGCGGCCGAACTTGTCCGAGGTGCAGTCGCCCGAACTGCAGAGCGGGTCTGTGTAGCGCGCCGCGTCATTGTAGGCGCCCAGGTTCTCCATGATCTGGACCATCCGGGTGACACCGTCCGGCGACGTGGTGTTCTTCAGGCCGCTCACTATCTTCCCCACGTTGGCCGCGCCGCTTCCCCCGCCGTACGACGAGATGTCGTTGATCATCCGCACCACATGGTAGCCCACGGTGAGTCCGGTGCCGGGCGCGTCCCCGTCGGCGATCTCGTTGATCACGTCGGGGAGCCTCTTCCCCGCCGTGGGGGCGCTCGAGGCGCCCACGGTCGAAGCGTCGGTGCCCGCCAGGTCGAGGTTGTTGAAGATCACCGGGACGTAGGCGGTGCTCGAGATGCCGTTCATCACGGCGTTTATGTTCGCCAGCGAGATCCCGTCGATGAATCGGACCAGCGCCGAGGTGCCCGCGGGCGTCGCGCCGTTGATGATCTGGTAGAGCTTCTCCCCGGGATTGCCGGTGAGCCCGTTCACCATGCCGTAGACCTTGGCGACGTCGGCGGTGAAATCCATGATGTCGGTGAGCTGGCGCGGCCCGTCGCCCGCCAGGCCGTTGATCACGCCGGTGAGCGTCGCGATGGCGCTCAGGTTGTTCACTATCGACACGATCCGCGGTTCCACGACGTCGGGATTGGCGGGGAAGATGGTCCTGTTCACCATGTAGACCAGGTTGTCGAGGCCGGCGGCGGTCAGGCCGTTCAGCGTCTCGGCGATGGTCGTCTCCTGCGCGAGCGCGAGCTGGTTGAGGAGTATCGCCACCTTCATGTACGGCAGGAAGTCTGCGCCCCGGTTCCCGGGCACCGTGACTTTGTCTATGTACACAGCGTCCGCGCCCGCCTTGCCGGAGCCGTTCTTCACGTATTCCCAGCGGAGGCGGTGCACGCCGGCGCCGTACGGCCCGAAGGATACCTCCGCCCAGGCGAGTTCGCCCGAGAACTGCGCCGCCAGTATATCGTCCACGTAGAATTTCAGGAAATCTCCGCCGGACTCGGTGCTCACCTTCCGCGCGAAGGTGATGTTTCCCGGGTCTGAAAGCTTCACGATGATTTCCGTCGACGCGACGCCGTTGTCGCCCAGGGCGTTCTGCCCCGTCACGCCTGCGCAGAACGACTTCGCTCCGCTGAAGGCGGTGCCCGCCGTGACGGACCAGGACGCGTTCCCGGTCACCGCCCAGTTGTTGTTCGTCTGGGCGGTCTCGAAATCGTCGTCGTTGCTTATCTGCCCGGTGACCGCGAGGCCGTTGATGACCGCGGCGAGCCTGGCGGGATCGTTCGTGTTGTTCAGCGTGGCCACCAGCGCCGCCGTCCCGTCGTCGTTGGTGTTGTAGTTGGTGATGTTGTTCATCACCCCCGTGACGTTGAGCAGGTTCGTAGTGGAGTTGATCACCGTGACGAGGTCCTTCATGTCGTCGGTCTGGTTGAAGACGCGCAGGAGTGTCTGGAGACCCGCGGGGGTGCACGCCACCTCGTTCAGGATGGTGGGCATGGTGCTCTGGAACTCGTCCACCAGCGCCACCACCAGCGTGAGGCGCTCCATGCCGGTCTTGCCGTTGTGGTCCACCACCCCGAGGACTATCTCCTTCAGGTAGTTCATGTCGTTGACGTTGTTGATGAGGTTCGCGATCTTGCCCAGCGTGTCGTCGGAAGGCGGGTTTTCGGCGGCGATCGCCTTGTCGGTGTAGTTGAGGAGGTCCACCACATCGTTCGCCGAAAGGGCGTTCGGATCGGAGAGGAGGGCGATAAGCTTGTTCACGTCGGAGACGATGTTGATCAGGGTGATCATGTTGCTCTGGCCCATCCCGTAGGCCAGGCGGTCGATGCTGTCCCTGCCGATCCCATCGACGAGCCGGTCGTACCGGTCGATGCCGATCCCCGCCGCGATCTCGTCGTGGTCCACCGGTAGGCCGCTGTCGTGCTGGCGGCTGCGCGCGTACTCGGTGTCGCTGTCGCGGAGAATGTCCAGGATTTCGCTGTTGTCGCAGGATGCGAGAAAAAATACAGAGAAGAAAAGGGCAAGCGACACAAGGACGCGCCTTGATGAGTGTGCCATGATGTAGTCCCCCGTCTTTGTATTCCCCATGGGCTTTTTTCTTTATACCGGCCATGGAGAGCGCGAATTTCGGAAATTACGCTGCAGCGTAGTGATATGCATCGGGGACAACCTAATCCGGATTTAATCGCGGGTCTTGTGCTAAAAAAAGAATTTCCTTTCTTTCTTGATATCAGGTAGTGATTTTCACGCCATTCCGCGGGAAAGGGAGTTTGAACTCAGGAAAAGAATTGCCGCGTTTGGGGTAACTTCCATATAATTGCCGGAAGATTACGCGGATGATATTTTTACCTTTCAGTCCCGGTAGAACCGGAAAGTGAAAATGGCTGTGAAGAAATTGCTGCTCTATTGCATCGCTTGTTTTTCCGCCCTTTCGTGCGGAATTTCACATACCAATGGCGTCATCGACCTGTCGGGAAGCTGGGACGTGATCTATCAGGATGATCCCGCCTTTGCCGGCGGGGATTACCGGGGTGCTGCGCCAGGGAAGATCGAGCTTCCGGGATACTGGCAGGACGCGATGCTGAAGAACCGCGACATGCGGTCCGTCCTCTGGGTGCGGAAAAAAGTGCGTATCGACGAAACCATGAAGAGCGACCTCCTGGTGCTGTCGCTGGGCAGGATCGCCTGCGCCGACGAGACCTATTTCAACGGGAAGAAAATCGGCGCCGAGGGAAGATTCCCCGACAGCGGAGCACTCAATTACCAGCTGGCGTACCTGAAGAACCGGCGCTATTACATCCCCCGGGAATTCGTGAAGGAAGGGCAGGAGAACATCCTCTCCATCCGGATTTTCTCCCATATCATGAGCGGAATGTCGGGGAGCATGAAAATCACCGATTACACCCGCTGGAACAAGGCGCACGAACTGTTCGACGACCTGCCCCAGATCATGAATATCGGGTTCTTCCTGCTGAACACGATACTGACGATACTGCTCCTGTTCGTCTTCACGGCGCAGAAACGGAGGAGGGAATTCATTTATGCGACCGGCCTCATCATCGTCGTCGGCATCATCCATTCCCTGATATTCGGCATGCTTCCCGTCGACGGACTTACGCTCTACAAGACGTTCTTCTGCCTCATTCTCGCCGCCTACCTGTTCTTCACCCTGGCCGTGCAGGATTTTCTCGGCTTCAGGATAAAAAGCATTCCGGCGGCGTTCGTGCTGCTCTGCGCGGCCACCTGGACGTGGATACTCCTGTCGCCCGACAGCATGCACCTGGTGCTATCATGCGGGTACGCGGTCCTGGGGCTGGTGCTCTCACTCGCCCTCTACTTTACCGTCATGTATTTCATATCGTTTTACCGGGACCCCTACCGCTATTGGCGGCTCCTTTTCGTGGCGATACTGCTCCTTGCCGCGTGCTTCGGCATGGTGGCTGCCGTCCTCAAGGGGGAGATATACGCCTTCTACAATTACATCATCTTCCAGCTTCCCCTGGCTCTCCTTGGGGCGATGATGACGTTCCTTTTCGATTTCAAGACCATCGCGAAGGAAAAGAACTCCCTCACCCAGGTCCTCATGCGGACCACCCGCGAGCTCAACCGCCTGAAGGCCGCCGCGCCGAAGGACAACGAGAAGCCGGGCCCCCGGGAGGTGATATACGACGTGATCGAGTACCTGGACGCCAGCTACATGGAAAGCTACAACAGGAAGGCACTGGCGCAGCGCTTCGGACTGAACGAGGACTATATCGGCCAGCTCTTCAAGAAGACCACGGGCACCAGCATCTCGAACTACATCTACGACCGGAGGATAGACGCCGCAGCGGAGCTGGTGCGCGACACCAACAGCAAGATAATCGACATCGCCTTCCACGTGGGCTTCGACAACCTCACCCACTTTTACCGCTGTTTCAAAAAGAAAACCGGCATGACCCCGAAGGACTATCGCGGCAAGTAGGCGGCGCCGGTTCTGTTTTTTGCCCGTGCCCCCGGCTCACCCCTTCTTCTTTCCCTGCTTCGCCACCTTGTCGATAGCGGCCTGTACCGCCGCGGGATCGCCGAGGTAATAATGCGTGAGCGGTTTCAGCGCGGCATCGAGCTCGTAGACCAGTGGGATGCCAGTGGGAATGTTCAGGGAAACGATCTCGTTTTCCGGGACGGAATCCAGGTGCATCACCAGGGCGCGGAGGCTGTTGCCGTGTGCGGACACGAGCACGCGCTTGCGGGACTTTATCGCCGGGACGATGGTTCCGTGCCAGCAGGGAAGCACCCTGGCCACGGTTTCCTTCAGGCTCTCAGCGCCGGGGAGCTCTTCCTCCGGGATGCCGGCATACCGCGGATCGAACTTCGGCTGCCGGGTATCATCCGGTTCCAGGGCCGGCGGAAGCACGTCGTAGCTCCGTCGCCAGGTATGCACCTGCTCCTCGCCATACTTCTCCGCCATCTCCGACTTGTTCAGTCCCTGGAGGGCGCCGTAGTGCCGCTCGTTCAGGCGGAACGATTTTTCCACCGGCAGCCAGGCCTGGTCCAGCTCATCGAGCATGAGCCAGAGCGTGTGTATCGCCCTCTTGAGAAGGGAGGTGTAGGCGATATCGAAGACGTATCCTTCCTTCTTGAGTATGCGCCCTGCCTCCCGGGCCTCGGTCATGCCGGTGTCGGACAGATCGACATCCGTCCACCCGGTGAACCTGTTCTCCTTATTCCAGACGCTCTCGCCGTGTCGCACAAGAACGATTTTGTACATGTCGTAACCTCCGTCACGCGTTGAATTAAGTAATGTACATAAAATCGCGGGCGGAGAAAAGTTTTTTATGTGAGATATGGCGGGAAAATGCGGCGACGCGGGCAGTATGGTCAATGACTCGTCCCGGACCCGCCGCGGTCTTCGCGCGCCATTCGTCGATGATCTTCTGCGGGCGGACGGCAGGGCCTTCCTTGTCATCCCCCTGCTTGATATCTCTATGATGTAAATATTAATTGAATAATTCCGGAAAGCAAATGTAAAATGGCACCGCGCGATATTAATTGCGCGCCCCGGCTCGGTTCACGATATGGACACTGCCGGGGACGGCATCACGCCGCATGCTGTGCGATACGCCCGCGGCCGTGGCCCGGGAACGGCGGTACGCATGTTCGACTGAAGAGTTGGAGGTTTCCATGAAGAAAGCCAAAGACGCTGACAGGAAAAAGGCGCGGATCATCCTGGCCGATACGAAACCGGGCATCGCCGGTGCGGTGCGCGAAGTGTTCGAACGGTTCGGCGGCGGGTCGGCACTCCTGCGCGCCAGCCACGACGTCTACCTCAAGGTGAACGCCGTGGGCTCCGAGGCATACGTCTACACCGACCCGGAGGTGCTCCGGGAGACCATACGCTATTTCAAGCAGTGCGGCGCGCGCGACATCTACGTCATCGAGAACTGCACGCAGGCGAACTTCACGCGGCTGGTGTTCCATTCCATCGGCTATACGCGCATCTGCAGGGAAACGGGCGCCGTCCCCGTGTACCTGGACGAGACCGGTGGCGTCCCGGTGTTCCTTGAGGGCATCGAGGAGTTTATCGATATTTCCGATTTCGTCTACGAGAGGTTGATAGAACGGCGCGCCGAGAATTTCTATCTCTCGCTTCCGAAGCTCAAGACCCACAGCATGTCGCAGATAACGCTTTCCATCAAGAACCAGTTCGGCCTGGTGCACCAGAAGAGCCGCATCGCCGACCACAACTACCGCATCCACCAGAAGTTCGCCGACATCTACCGGGTCATCCGCCCCGACTTCGCGCTGGTGGACGGCCTCATCGCCACGGACCACGGCCACTATCCCTCCGCGTACAACGCGCCGAAGTGCGTGGTGCCCATGGACCTGCTCATCGGGGGCGACGATCCCCTGGCGGTGGACGTGGTGGGAGCGGCGCTCATGGGTTTCGGCATCAGGGACGTGCCGCACCTGAACTTGAGCCGCGCCACGGGCATCGGCCAGGGCGATATCGCCCGCATCGACATCATCAATAAAAAGCTCTTCGATGAAAGGAAGAAGGACCTGACCTGCAACCTCCTCGACGACTTTCCGCCGGACCTCGCGATTCTGCGCGGGAAGGAACGCTGCTGCAGGGAGGGCTGCCGCTGCAACACCGAGACGCTGGTGGAGATGCTCTACCGCGATCACGGCGGGAAGGGCGGGTTCACGATACTCATGGGCAAGGGCATAGACCGGAAGGAGGTGGAGAAAATCACGGGACGCGTTCATATCGCCGGGAGCTGCGCCATCCAGGACCACGGCGTCGCGCTCGCGGCGCGCCTCGGGAAGCGTAACGTGACCATGAGCCCGGGATGCAACAACCTGGCGCTCTCCACGGCGGGGCTGTGCACACAGATGAAGGTGAGTCCCATCAGCCTGTCGAAGGTGAACTTCGTGAGTTCCGCGGCGCATCTGGTGACCGCAAAGCTCAAGGGCTCGCAGGCGAATGTAGTCCCGCTTTTCTAGGAAACCAGACCTGGCTCACGACGTCATCAAGAGCGCGTCCTCGAATATCTCGCACCTTTCCATCTGGAGGATGGTGATATCCTCCAGGGTAAGAGAGGCGCCGCAGGAGGAGCATTCGAAGCTGGACCTGGCGCGTGTCCTCGTAGTGTTTCCGCATTCCGGGCAGGTTATCGTGAAGAGATGTACATGCATGGCGTCACCTTGTGTCGTGGCGGTAACTCACTCCTAATGAGATAACTATCGCGGGAATAGGGGGTTTTGTCAAGAAAATTACTATACACATGTATGTGTTTTTGAATTTCCAAGCTTCTCGAGCTTTCGACACGGTTCATTATAAGTAAACATAGGGCTCTGACCCCGTTTCCGGGGGCTCTGACCCCGTTTCCAGGGGCTCTGACCCCGTTTCCAGGGGCTCTGACCCCGTTTCCAGGGGCTCTGACCCCATCTTCGATGGGGTCAGAGCCCCTGGAGTATGCAGAAAACCCCGATTTCTGAAATATATCCCCTCAAAAAGCGAGAAAAAAGGTTGCACAATTATCACCCCGCGTAGCATGAAATAAAAAATTGTATTACCTGGCACTATGATGTACATTTGCGGTGTACCAATCACTTCCCGGTAAAGAGACGGTCCGAACGTGCATGATACAATCGACATTAAAAACATAGTCCTGGCGGCGCTGTTCAGCGCCCTGGGCGTGGCAATGCCGGTGCTCTTTCATCTGCTGGGGCTCGGTTCCATGTTCATGCCGATGTATCTTCCCCTGGCCGTCGGCGCGTTCATGCTCACCAGGACCAACGCGGCCCTGGCCGGGTTTTTCACTCCCCTGGTGTCGGCCCTCGCCACGGGGATGCCGCCCTTCTATCCGCCCATCGCCTTTTTCATGATGGCGCAGCTCGCCGTCTTCTGCTTCACCATCTCGCTTCTCACGCACCGCTTCGGGCGCGGCGTCATCGCGACGCTGGCCGTGGCGGTACTGCTTGACCGGGCGCTTCTCGCGCTTTTCATCTACGCGGTCTATCCGCTCCTGTCCGTCAATGCGGGCCTCATGACCGCCTGGGACCTCCTCAGGTCGCTGCCGGGAATCGCCCTGATGTTCATCGTGGTTCCTATCGCCGTCCCCCGGAGCGTCGCGCTCCTGGGCAGGTATTCCCTGCGTCTCTACGAGCACCGGCATGGTGAGCGGCATGGGCACTGACGCGCGCCGGGAGAAGGCCGACTACTTTCACCGCATGGCGCAGGGCTGGGACGAGCGCGTGGGCAACAACGGCAGGCGGCGTGAGCTCCTGGGTCGCGTGTTCGGGATGATGCGGATCCCCGCCGGCGCGCGGGTCCTCGACGTGGGGTGCGGGAGCGGGGTTCTCTTTCCGTTCATCGAGAAGAAGGTCGGGCCGGAGGGAAAGATAGTCGCGGTGGACCCGGCGGAGGGGATGATAGAACAGGCGCGCGCGGCGGCAGTGGATTTCACGAACATCGAGTGCCGCGCGGGATTCATCGAGGAGATGAATTTCCCGACGGGGATGTTCGATACCATACTCTGCTACGCGGTGCTTCCCCATATGGACGATATTCCCGGCGCCCTCGGAGTGCTCTTCCGCGCCCTGGCGCCCGGATGCATCCTCTACATCTTCCACCCCGACGACACCCGTACCCTGAACGAGTTCCATTCCGGGCTGAACGCTCCCGTGAAACACGACCTCCTCCCGGAGGAGGCCGCGCTCCGCGCGCTCCTGGAAGGCGCCGGGTTTCGTGTCCTCCGCTACATCGACGAGCCCGGGCTGAATTTCACCGAGTGCGTGAAATGACCCGCTTCCTGAAACCGGTCGTCGTCATCGGCCTGGTGGCCGGTGCCGCCCTGGCGCCGCTCTCTTCTCCGGTCATCGCATTTCTCCTCCTCTCCTTCGCTTTCATGATGCGCGCCTGTGGAGTGCGGCCCCGCGCGGCTGCGGCGAGGAACGTGATGGCGCTCCTCTTCGCCGCGTTTTTCACGGGCATGGCGGCACTCTCTGCGTTCCTGCGCGGCGGACTTCCCGGCCGTGAAACCGTGGAACTGGGTGCGAGGATACTCCTGGTGTTCAACGCCGCGTACCTCGGAGGCGCCTGGATCGGGCGGGCCGGGTTCACGGGAATAATCGGCGCGGTGCCCTCGGAACGGATCGCGCTCTTCCTGCTCCTTTTGGTGAAGAATGTCGACTCCCTGGTGGCGCGCAACCGCGCCGTAGTGAACTGCATCAGGTCGCGCCTCGATCCGGAGAAGGGTGGCCGGCTGACCCTCGCGCGCTATTATACCCAGAACATGATCTACGGCGAGCTCCGTTCCTATCGGAACATTCAGGCGGCGCTTTATGCGCGCCTTCCGGATCAACTTTGCGTGTGCCGCAGGCCGGTGATGTTCAGGATGATGGACTGGCTCGCCGCGGCGTGCGCGGCGGCGGTCCTGGCGTGCGCCATATTTTCAGCGGCAGGGTTCCCGGGATGAAGGCACTGGTGGTGAAGAACCTCACCTACACGTATCCCGACGGGCGCCGGGCCCTGGACGGCGTGGACCTGGAGATAGAGGAGGGGATGCGCGTCTGCCTGGCGGGGAAGAACGGCAGCGGGAAGACGACGCTCTTCCTGCACATCGACGGGCTCCTGGACGGTGATGGTTACATCGGGGTGATGGGGCTGGAGCGGAGCCCCCGGGCAATGGCGCGCATCCGGCGGAGCGTCGGCTTCCTCTTCAGCCACGTGGAGCACCAGTTCATCATGACCGATCTCCTGAATGATGTGATCCTGTCGCTGGGAGACCGGTCTGGCGGCATCGAGGAAAAGCGGGAGGAGGCGCTCGGCTGGCTCGCACGGTTCGACCTGGCCCACCGCGCCGACAGCAATCCGCTGGAACTGTCCTCCGGTGAGATGAAGCGTGCCGCCCTGGCCGGGGTGCTGGCGCGGCGCCCGGGTCTCCTGCTTTTAGATGAACCCCTGGGCGGTCTTGACCGCGAAAACGGCGAGAAGCTCGCCGCCATCCTCCGCTCCCTCTCCGCGACCATGCTCATCGCGACGCACCGCCGCTTCATGGCGGAGGAGGTCGCCACACACGTCGCGGTGATGGAGAAGGGGCGGATCACCAGCATGTACGATGCGAAGAAGGCGTTGCGGCGGAGCGACGTGCGCGCCCTCCTCTTCTGATTCCACGAAAAAACGCGGACGCCCCGGCGTCCGCGTTTCCCCGTATACCATTCCTCGAAGCGGTGTTCGTTACAGCGTGACGGAAAGGCCCCCCAGCACGGTGAAACCGGGCATGGGATACTGCCAGTAGGTCTCGTACTCCCTGTCGGTGATGTTGTTGAAATTGACGAACGCGCGGTACCGCTCCAGGAAGGTGTACGCGAGCTTCGCGTTCAGCACCGTATAGTTCGAGAGCTCCTGCGCGCCCGCGGTGTCGGCCCATATCTCCCTGACGTACTCGCCGTCGATGCCGGCGTAGATGCCGTATTTCTCGAAGGAGATACCGCCGACGGCCCGGTGCCTTGGCACGTAGGCGAGCTTCGTGTCGTCGTACTCGTTGTTGATGAACGAATAGCCCGCGCGTATCCCGATCATCTCCATGACGAGGTACTTCGCCGTGGCCTCTAGGCCGTTGTAGTCGAACTCGTCGGCGTTGATCCATTTAGGTCCCGCCTTGATGATCTTGTTCTCCGCCTCGATGCGGTAACCGGTCACGTCGATGACGAGGTTCTTTACCGGCGTGATTTCGATACCGGCGTCGTACGACATGTAGATTTCCGACTCCAGGTCCGGGTTGGGGACCTCGGCGGGGAACATCTTTATGTAGAGCTGGCGCAGGTTCGGGAGGCTGAACCCCCGGGCCGCCGTGGCGTGTACCTTGAAGAAGTCCGTGGGATTGACGATGAGCCCGCCCTGCCAGGAGGTGAAGCCGCCGAACTCGGAGTTGTCGGTGTAGCGCGCGCCGCCGGACAC
>Ga0116143_10005259_pt1 | contig 11770 bp, 11 predicted proteins | sample AD_UKC034_MetaG_FD_89745 | JGI IMG/M metagenome (GOLD analysis project Ga0116143, IMG submission 89745) | Active sludge microbial communities of municipal wastewater-treating anaerobic digesters from USA - AD_UKC034_MetaG | ecosystem: Engineered > Bioreactor > Anaerobic > Digestate | place: USA...
CAACTGATTGGGTCGATGACCGGCAAACTCGACCAATCCGACAATGTCGAGAAATTTTACAATCCGCTCACGGCGTTCAGCGGCATTCAATTCCTTGAATTGCAGCAAAGGGTATTCAATATTCTCCTCTGCTGACAAGACTGAAAAAAGATTAAATGTCTGAAAAATAAAGCCGATAGTTCTAGCTCTGAGTGCTGATAGCTGATCTGGCGTTTGCCCGCTGGTATCCCGCTCATCGATATAAATCTTTCCGGAAGACGGAATATCGATACAACCGATTAGATTAAGCAATGTTGATTTTCCACTACCTGAAGGACCGGCAATGGCTAGAAACTCCCCATTTCCGATTTGCAGATTGATATCCTTGAGTGCATGAACCCGGCTTGTGCCCAGCGTATATTCCTTGAATACATTTTCAATGCGGACGATGCTGCTCACTTGTCTGGCCCCGAACGAACGATTTCAGGGTAGTCTAACCCGGACAGTTTACTCATGGAGATTGAATATGAACCTATATTCCTTATTACTTTCATTGATAACAGGTTGTTTTCTACTGGCTCAGGGAGGAACATCGTTTTCATCCCCGGTGGAAACTGAAGAATCTGCCGCAGCCGCCCAAAGTATACTGGAAAAAGCGGATGAAATTCGCTTCCCGCGGGACAGCTTTCAGGTCAATGTCGCTATTCGCACAGCCGCTCCTGATCACGCAGAAGATCTGTATCGTTACCAAGTACTTTCCAAGGGTAACGAAAACAGCATCGTCATGATTACCGAGCCTGCATCCGAGCGTGGTCAGGCAATTCTCATGAAAGGGCGTGATTTATGGGTTTTCATGCCCAGTGTTTCGCAGCCGATACGGCTATCACTTTCCCAGCGGCTGACCGGCCAGGTTGCCAACGGTGATATTGCTCGCGCCAACTTTACTGGTGACTATCATCCGCAACTGCTGCGTAATGAATCCATCAATGGTGAAGACTACTATGTCCTTGAACTTACTGGCGTAGATCGTTCAGTCACTTACCAGAAAGTGTTGTTATGGGTAAATCAATCCAATTTCAGGCCGTATAAAGCAGAGTTCTACTCTGTTTCGGGTCGATTGCTCAAGACCAGCCGTTACGAGAATTTTGACAATATTCTCGGCAAGATGCGCCCAACCCGCATCATCATGGAGGATGCTCTGAAGTCAGGTGAAGTTTCAGTACTTGATTACTCGGATATGAAGCTGCGTGATCTGCCGGACAAAATATTCACCAAGGATTATCTGAAGAGGCTTGAGTGAATCGGCAGACTGATCGAACCAAAGCATCAAGCCATAGGCAGCTTAAACAGGAGGCGCTTCCTCTACTTGACTGTCTTAACTGTTAAATTTCTAAAAATTCTTTAATCATTAGACAAACGCGATCGTGTTTACCCAGGAAAATAGCCATTTGGGCACAGCCTTCAAACAGTATTTTGAAATCGTACCTGCGGTTACAGAGGAACTGAAGCGTGAGGCCTATCGTATTCGCCATTCGGTTTATTGTGAAGATTTACAGTTCGAATCCTCACGAGCTGATGGATTAGAAATAGATGAATATGATGCCCATTCGCTACACCTCCTGATCCGCAGTGTCAGCAACAATGCATTCATTGGCTGCACTCGTATCATCCGCCCGCTATCGGGCGGTAACGACAGACGCTTACCCTTTGAGAAAATATGTACCCAAGCACTTGACTATTCCATCATAGATCCATCAAAACTACCTAGAGACAAAATTGCTGAAATTTCACGCCTTGCCGTTCTCTCCACTTTCCGCCGGCGGAAAGGTGAAACGAATAGCCCGATTAATATTTCAGAAAAAGATTTTGGAAATGAGCCAGCCCCCCGTTTTCCCTATATTCCATTAGGCTTGTATTATGGAACAGTTGAACTGGCACGAATTCATAATATCGAAGTACTTTTCATGCTTACCGAAGAACGTCTAGCTAATCATTTCAATAAGCTGGGCTCCAAGCTGGAATTTATCGGTGCCCCAGTAGAACATCATGGCCTGCGTTTCCCATCCATGATCATAATCAGCCATCTCCTCAGCAATTTGAAACCTATTATCCGTCCACTGTATCAGGTAATTGCACAAGATATCAAAGCCGGTCTGGAAGAGAAAAACCAGCAAGAGGCAGGCACACCCTAACATAGCTGTTGAAAGCAAACCGACCGTACCGTCAATTTGGCATGCTGCCAAATATAAAATCCTTTACCTTAACCACGATCTCCAACCACATTTTTTTCAGAACGCCCCTTCTTTCTGATCCGGTCAGTCCGGTATCTGCCATGTAATAAGAGTGTCATAAGCAATTGAAATAATGCCTCCCGTTTCAACTGATTTATTCCAGTAAACGGATTGCTAAAAAGGGAGGCAGGTAATAATGATAAAAAGATTCAACTTAACAATATGTGGCTTGGGATTAATTCTCGTTACATCTCATTTCTTTCCAGCCGGTGCACAAGAATTAATCCTGTATGTAGACACAGCTACCAAACAGGTTTACACCGAACCCGGCAAAAACAGGATCAAACTGGGTACTTTCCAGCAAGTAAAAGAGTCACCCGTTCAATCTCAAAGCAAGCCAGATACCGAGTCAAGCCAGCCTGTCAGCAATACAACAACCGGCCTGGCGCAAGGTGAAGCAAAATTCCAGGAAAATTCGGGCCAATCCGGAGCAGAATCTGATATCCGGAGAAAATCAGAGGAAATCGCTGCACACAGCAATGAGCCTTCGGCTGAAAAACCCAAAGAAGAAAAAAAGTGGTACGACAGAATCGGCATTCGGGGCTATACACAATTCCGCTACAGTAGTACGGTGAGTGGCGATAAGGATGCAGTATCTTACTGGCCTGACAAATCGGTAGGTGAGGATGGTTCCTTCCTGATCAGACGGGCACGTTTGGTCATTTTCGGAGATATCAACGATCATCTCTCTCTGTATATACAACCCGACTTTGCCAGCACTCCGTCTGGCTCCAGTACAGGCCATTTCGCTCAGTTAAGGGATGCCTACGCCGATATCCACTTCGATAAGAACAAGGAATTCCGGGTCAGGGTCGGGCAATCAAAAATCCCTTATAGTTTTGAGAACCTGCAATCCAGCCAAAATCGCCTTGCACTTGACCGTAATGATGCCATGAACAGTTGCTGTCGGGATGAGCGTGACATCGGTGCATTCTTCTACTGGGCTCCGACTCATATACGCGACCGGTTCAAAGAAGTCATGGCGAAGAATCTGAAAGGATCCGGTGATTATGGCATGTTCGCCTTTGGTATCTACAATGGACAGGGTGCCAACCGCCTCGAAGGAAATAACGGTGTGCACATGGTCACCCGCTTCACCTACCCACACCAATTCAGCAACGGTCAAATTCTTGAAGCAGGTATACAAGCTCTACGTGGACGCTTCGTTCCATCAACAGGCCCTGCAGGCGGATTTACTCCGGTCATGGATGCACCCGAGAAAGGTTTCAAAGATGAGCGTGTCGGGGTGCATGCCGTACTTTATCCGCAACCCTTCGGGCTGCAGGCAGAATGGAACTGGGGGCGGGGGCCTCAGTTAAATGACGGCCAGACGATGCTTACTGAATCCTCGCTCAATGGTGGTTATGTTCTGGCAACCTACAAAATCGATGGATTACGCTGGGGAACGCTGTTCCCGTTCGTTAAATGGCAACACTTCAAGGGTGGTCAGAAATTCGAGCGCAACGCCCCGAGAAATCACGTTAATGATCTGGAATTTGGACTGGAATGGCAGGTTATGAAAGAAATTGAGCTTACAGCGGTTTATCACATGATGAATCGTACCAATGTAGCAAGTGCCCCTTACGAACGATACAAGGCTGATGTCCTGAGATTCCAGTTACAGTGGAATTACTGATATAAACCGCTGATCACCCGGGCATCACCACAGTACAGGCGCTCAATTCACCGATTACTGTGAAGTTGCCCGGGATCATATCCTGAAATTGTTTTGATGGAACCCTCGTTCAATCCCGAAAGTTGCGAAACTGCAGCGGCAGCTCAGTGATGCTGCCTTTTACCAGTTGAATGGCCTCCTGCAGGATATCGCGCTTGGCGCCGGTTACCCGCACTACCTCACCCTGGATGCTCGCCTGGACTTTAAGTTTACTGTCCTTGACCAGTTTGATGATCTTTTTAGCGAGATCACTTTCCACCCCGGTCTTAACTGTTACCTTCTGCTTCACCTTATTGCCACTGATTTTTTCGGTCTGGCCCTTTTCCAGGCAGCGAACATCAATCTCGCGTTTAGTAAATTTAGTCATCAGAATATCCATGACCTGGCCAAGTTTGAACTCATCATCCGCGTAAAGATAAAGTTCATAATCAGTTTGCTCGGCACGGGCATCCGAACCCTTGAAATCAAACCGGGTGGAAACTTCCTTGTTCAGTTGATCGACCGCATTACGAATTTCCTGCTTATCCACTTCGGAAACAATATTGAATGAAGGCATGATTTTTCCTGATCAGATATAGAATTGAATGCTGCCATTATAAGCCCTGTAATCTGCTTCAGTAACGTTCCGGCATCGATGAAGCAGATAAACAACAACAGAAATCCAACGACAGAAGTCCGGATCGACCGCATCTTTCCACCCTTAACCCCATTTGCATAAACAGACGGGAAAAACCCATGTTTTCCTGCCGGCAGCATGCCCCGGATGGTTTACAATCCTGCTCATTGCTTTGCCAGGGAAAATCATGCAGAAAAAGGTCTATCTCATCGCCGGTGCACGACCTAATTTCATGAAAATTGCACCCATCGTCCGCGCTTTGCAGCAACAGGACAGGCTGACTTATAAAATCGTCCACACCGGTCAGCATTACGATCGGGAAATGAACGATGTTTTTTTCGAGGAACTGGGTATTCCGCAGCCGGATATTTTTATGGCGGCTGGAGGAGGCAGTCATTCACAACAGACCGCCAAAATCATGGTCGCCTTCGAAGAATACTGTCAAACGGAACCACCGGATGCGGTACTGGTCGTGGGCGATGTCAACTCGACGCTGGCCTGTTCTATCGTGGCCAAGAAGCTGCATATCCCGGTTGCTCATGTCGAAGCAGGGCTGCGCAGTGGCGATATGTGTATGCCGGAAGAAATCAACCGCTTGGTGACAGACAGCATCACCGATTGGTTTTTCGTAACCGAACCAAGTGGACAGCAGCATCTGCTGCAGGAAGGGAAACCGGCATCAGCCATTCACTACGTCGGCCATGTCATGGTGGACAACCTGCTTTACCAGGTAGAGCAACTTGCGCGAGCGGATACATCCAACTTCGAAACCAGTCAGCTCAAAACATCACTGGGTAATCAATCGTATGGTGTGGTCACGCTGCACCGGCCCAGCAACGTGGATAGTCCTGACGCCCTGGAGCGTATCAGCCTGACACTGAAACAGATTGCCAAACGTCTGCCACTCGTTTTCCCGGCTCATCCGCGCACGCAGAACAACCTGAAGAAATTCAATATCGATCTCGGGCCGAATATCCTCCTGATGGGCCCGCAGGCTTATATGCCATTTCTTCATCTATGGAAAGATGCCACGCTCGTTCTGACTGACAGCGGCGGTTTGCAGGAAGAAACCACTGCTCTGGGAGTTCCCTGCATCACCATCCGCGAAAATACCGAACGGCCGATCACAGTGAATGAAGGCACGAACATACTGGCTGGCACCCGCCCTGAACGAATACTGGCTGCGGTTGATGACATTCTGGGAGGACGTGGTAAGCAAGGGCGCCGGCCGCATTTGTGGGATGGCAACGCCGCACGCCGCATCGTGGAGATACTTACCAGAGAGCTGCATCCCTGAAATCAGGATGCCAGATGATCCGGCAGAAAATTGCCATTTTCCTTCTGATCAAACCAATGCATACATGAAACACACGCTCATTCCCGTCATTCTCTCCGGCGGCTCGGGTACACGCCTGTGGCCACTTTCACGCCAGCAGTACCCCAAACAATTACTGCCGCTGGTCAACCGGTATTCCCTGCTGCAGGAAACCGTACGTCGCCTGGATGGGCTGGAGGACATTGCTGTTCAATCCTCCATCATCGTCAGTAACGAAGAATATCGTTTTGTGATTGCGGAGCAGCTGCGGGTTCTGGGTAAAACCGGCAAGATCATTCTCGAACCTTACGGACGCAACACCGCCCCCGCGCTGACGATAGCCACACTGGCAGCCATGCAGGACAGTGATGATCCGGTTCTGCTGGTCATGCCATCCGACCATGTCATAACGGATATTTCAGCTTTTCAGGCAATCATTCACAAAGGAATGACACTCGCTGAAAGTGACATGCTGGTCACTTTCGGCATCACACCGAACGCTCCGGAAACCGGCTACGGCTATATCCAATACGGTACGGCACTGCATGAACCGGGCACTTTCCGGATCGCCCGTTTTGTCGAGAAACCGGATCTGGCCACTGCACAGAATTATCTGGAAGAAGGCTCCTACCTGTGGAATAGCGGCATGTTCATGATGCGTGCATCGATCTGGCTTACCGCCATTGACACCTGCCGCCGGGATATTCTGGAAGCCTGTCGCGCTGCCTGGCAGTCAGGCTCGATCGATGGTGATTTTCACCGTATCGACAAGACCGCGTTTGCCGCTTGTCCGAGTGATTCGATCGATTATGCAGTCATGGAAACGCTTTCCGCACGCCCGGACATGCTGCCGCCGGGCGCCATCATCCCGCTTTCTGCCGGATGGTCGGATATTGGCGCATGGGATGCGTTGTGGCGCACGTTACAGAAGGATGAATCAGGCAACGTGGTGCGCGGCGATGTGCTGCTGCACGCATGTCACGACACTCTGGCGTTTTCCGAGCATCGGCTGGTTGCCTGTATCGGAGTGGAAAATGTAGTGATCGTGGAAACATCCGATGCAGTTCTGGTAGCACATCAGGACAAAACACAGGAAGTCAAACACATCGTCGACATACTGAAACAACGGAATCGCCCGGAAATCCGCTCACACCGCAAAATATACCGTCCATGGGGCTGGTACGATTCAGTCGACAGAGGTGAGCGTTTTCAGGTCAAACGGATTGTCGTCAACCCCGGCGCAGCGCTGTCATTGCAAATGCACCACCACCGCGCCGAGCACTGGATCGTAGTACGGGGAACGGCACAGGTTACCCGGGCAGACAAAACCTTTCTGGTCAGCGAAAACGAATCCACCTTCATCCCGCTGGGAACGCCACATCGGCTGGAAAACCCGGGGCGTGTGCCACTGGAAATGATTGAAGTTCAGTCCGGTTCCTATCTGGGAGAGGATGATATCGTCCGGTTCGAGGATAAATACGGCAGAAAGGAAAATTAGCCAGAAGATCGTTTCTTAAACCAAAGCTCAGAACTGCATCCGGGAAATTACCCCTGTAGTCAAGTATAATGCGGGTTTTCAAGATTTTATTCCAAGGAGGAAAACATGCCGATCTATGAGTATGCCTGCCATGCATGTGGATTGGAGAAAGAGCATCTGCAGAAAATGAGTGATGCCCCGATCGCAAATTGCCCTGCCTGCGGTAGCAGTGATTATGTCAAGAAGGTATCCGCTGCGGGTTTCCAGCTGAAGGGGACCGGCTGGTATGTAACAGATTTCAGAAATAAAAATACCCGATCCGATTCGAAACTCAAAGAAGAATCCGGCAAGGAGGCGGCCGACACTGATAAAGCAGCTGCAACCACTACGACTGACAGCACGACTGCGACCGCGACGACAGCATCGACATCAGCCGCTGCACCCTCTGCTCCCACTGTTTCCTCTGGGGATTAGTACAAACATGCCCTGGCAGCATTTTTACAGGGCGAAATAACCGAACAATCGACTTTCTCATTCAATCAACATTAACGTCACTTATGCGTACTGACTATTGCGGCGCCATCAACACACGCCATCTGGATAAAACGATTACATTATGCGGCTGGGTACATCGCCGGCGTGATCACGGTGGAGTCATTTTTATCGATCTGCGTGACCGTGAGGGGATTGTCCAGATCGTTTGTGATCCTGATAATGTTGCCGCCTTCCAGATTGCAGAAAAAATCCGCAGCGAGTTCGTGCTCGCAATCACCGGCACAGTACGCCACCGCCCGGAAGGAACGGTCAATCACGGAATTCTCAGCGGAGAAATCGAGGTACTGGTCGATACCATCGAAATTCTGAATCCTTCGCTCACTCCTCCTTTCCAGATGGATGATGACAATCTGAGCGAGGCAATACGGCTGGAATACCGCTATCTGGACTTACGCCGTCCGGCGATGCAGCGCAACATTCGTCTGCGACACCAGGTCACCATGGCAGTACGCATTTTTCTCGATCAGCATGGCTTCATCGATGTAGAAACGCCGATGCTGACCAAATCCACTCCGGAAGGTGCGCGTGATTACCTGGTACCTTCACGCGTCAATGCCGGTCATTTCTTTGCGCTGCCGCAATCTCCGCAATTATTCAAACAACTGCTGATGGTATCCGGTTTCGACCGGTACTATCAGATTACCCGCTGTTTCCGGGACGAAGATTTGCGTGCCGACCGCCAACCGGAATTTACTCAGATCGACATCGAAACCTCTTTTCTCCCGGAAAACGAAATCATGGGCATGATGGAGGACATGATCCGCCGTCTGTTCGCAAGTGTGCTCGATATCAGCCTGCCCGATCCCTTCCCCCGGCTCAGCTATGCTGATGCCATGTTCCTTTACGGATCGGATAAACCTGATTTACGTGTACCACTAGTTCTGACGGAACTGACCGATCTGATGCAGGATGTACCTTTCCAGGTATTCCGCGACGCTGCGCAGAAAGCAGGAGGACGGGTGGCTGCTCTGCGTGTTCCTGGTGGTGGAGAACTGTCTCGCAAGGAAATCGACGAATACACCCAGTTTGTTGGCATTTACGGAGCAAAGGGTCTGGCCTATATCAAGATCAATGACCTGACCAAGGGAATAGAAGGTTTGCAATCCCCCATTCTGAAATTCCTGCCTGAATCTGTCGTACAGTCGATACTCGAGCGCACCCAGGCACAAAATGGCGATCTGGTATTCTTCGGTGCCGACAAAGCCAAAGTCGTCAATGATGCACTGGGCGCATTACGGGTCAAGATCGGGCATGAACGCAATCTGGCCACAGACTCCTGGCAACCTTTATGGGTTGTGGATTTTCCGATGTTCGAATGGGATGAAGAAGAAAAACGCTGGCAGGCCCTGCACCATCCCTTTACCTCTCCCAGTCAGGGACATGAGGATTTTCTGACGAGCGATCCTGGCAAAGCGCTTTCCAGAGCGTATGACATGGTTCTGAATGGTATGGAAATCGGTGGCGGTTCGATTCGTATTCACCGGCAGGATATACAAAGCAAGGTGTTTCAGGCACTGAACATATCGGATGATGAAGCAAAACTGAAATTTGGCTTTCTACTGGATGCGCTGCAATACGGTGCGCCACCACACGGAGGCATCGCTTTTGGCCTCGACCGTATCGTTGCCATGATGACCGGAGCAGACTCCATTCGCGATGTAATTGCCTTCCCCAAGACACAACGTGCTCAATGTCTACTGACACAAGCACCCGGCGCAGTCGAGGAAAAACAGTTGCGAGAGCTGCATATCCGGCTACGCCGGACCGAAAACACGAACAATTGACCGGATTGTCTGTTGCAACGCTATAAATTGCCCGTATCCGTTCTGGTGGTGATCTACACGGCCGATCTCCAGGTGCTGCTGCTGGAACGTGCCGACCACCCCGGTTACTGGCAGTCTGTTACAGGCAGTCAGGATCCCGGGGAAACACTGCTGCAGACGGCAGTCCGTGAGGTTAGAGAAGAAACCGGTCTGAATACCGACGATTACGTGCTATCTGACTGGCAAATACAAAACCGCTACGAAATCTTTGAGGAATGGAGCTGGCGCTACCCGCCGGGCACTACTCACAACACCGAACATGTGTTTGGTTTGGAATTACCCAAAACGATACCGGCCGTAGTCTCATCCCGTGAGCATCTCGGGTATGTCTGGCTGCCATGGCGGGAAGCAGCAGAAAAAGTATTTTCCTCCAGCAATGCATGCGCTATTCGTATGCTCGCAAGTAAACGAAAATCAGAAAATTCCCGATAAGCGGGAAACAAGACAAAATATAGAAAAGATATGACTGAAGCCGGAATGGTGGTGACAGATACCAGAACCTGCCTGTTGTCTTCTGGTAGGCGCGATTGGACTCGAACCAACGACCCCCACCATGTCAAGGTGGTGCTCTAACCAGCTGAGCTACGCGCCTGAAGAAGACGGAATTCTAACCGAAACGACGATCCGCTTCAAATTTATTCATGAGTCCTCGTCATCTACGATAATCCCGGGCGTTTTCCGGTATTTCCCTGTTAAAATACGCCACGATTTCAATAGAATGAAACATTATGAGTTGTCTGTTCGTAATCAGTGCACCCTCCGGTGCCGGTAAAACCAGTGTGATCCGTACTCTGCTGCAGACGGATATCAACCTGACTCTCTCGATTTCCTATACCACGCGTCCACCCAGACGAGACGAAAAAAATGGTCATGATTATTTTTTCGTTGATCATGCAACGTTCAAAGACATGCAGGCACGTGGCGAATTTCTGGAAAGCGCCGAGGTGCACGGCAATCTCTACGGCACATCGCGCAAATGGATAGAAGAAACCATGGCAGCAGAACAGGATGTTTTGCTGGAAATAGACTGTCAGGGCGCACAGCAGATACGCACGGTCTATCCACAAGCAGCCTCCATATTTATTCTGCCTCCATCCATGGAAGCATTGAAACAGCGTCTGGAACAACGCGGTCAGGATGAAAATAAAGTCATCGAACGCCGGCTGGCTGCTGCTCGCAGTGAAATCAGCCATGTGAACAGCTTTGATTACGTGGTGGTCAATCACGAACTGGAAACAGCAGCACGAGATGTTGCCTGCATCGTTCAGGCTGAACGATTGAAAACGATACGTCAGCTCGTCAGGCAGCGTTCCCTGATTGCTGATACGTCAGCTCGTCAGGCAGCGTTCCCTGATTGCTGAATTCTCCTGATTTTTTACAGATTTTTATTACAAATTCTTACTGGAGTTACTCTGTATGGCACGTATTACGGTAGAAGATTGTCTGGAAGTAATCCCGAATCGTTTCGACATGACCCTGGCAGCCACTGTGCGGGCAAGGCAGGTCTCAGTCGGTTCCACACCGATGATCGATTCCGAGCGCGATAAACCGATCGTCATCGCTTTACGTGAACTGGCACAAAAAAAATACGGCGAAGAAATACTCAATACGCTCCGCTGATCAGACAGTGCACCATCCTGATGCGGGTATTACTCTACCCGCATCATCCTTCCAACCATCATACCCAAACCGGTAAAACCGGCCTTTTTCAGTTTTCTACATCCGTTTACAAGTGCTTTTCGCACCATAATTTACAACCAGAGCTGCGCAGCTTCTTGTATTAGCCCAATGTAACAACAGATTTATGTCACGTTACGCATCGAGACTACCGACATCGGCCGCTCGGGTACACGGAAACCTCTGTCAATAAAAAACTTCTCTGTGCCCTGAAACGGGGTGGCATATACCGGCACACCGCGGCACTTCTCAACGATCATGGCTAACAGGGCAGAACCTATTCCTCGCTGCTGATATGTCGGCCGAACGACAAGCTCTCCCACAAAGGTTGAAAACGCACCGTCTGTGAACGCACTGATATA
>Ga0116143_10005267_pt1 | contig 11747 bp, 12 predicted proteins | sample AD_UKC034_MetaG_FD_89745 | JGI IMG/M metagenome (GOLD analysis project Ga0116143, IMG submission 89745) | Active sludge microbial communities of municipal wastewater-treating anaerobic digesters from USA - AD_UKC034_MetaG | ecosystem: Engineered > Bioreactor > Anaerobic > Digestate | place: USA...
GCACGAAAAAAGATTTGAAATCTTATAAAACCATGCACTTTATTATACCATTTTTGAGCGAGAGATGCTGTAAAATCAATATATTCAGGCTGATTTTCTTTTAATCAGCAGACACTAGGTAAATACAATCGAAGCTACAACCGTCAATATTCCGGCAACTGCGATCGAGAGGCTGCTCATAGCTCCCTCTATTTCTCCAATCTCCATGGCTTTCGCTGTTCCCATGGCATGGCAGGAAGTACCAATCGCAATGCCTTTGGCAACCGGCTCTGTAATTCGAAACAACTTCAGTACCGGCTCCGCAATGATATTACCAAGCACTCCGGTGATTACTATGACGGCAATGGTTATTGTCACATATCCTCCCAGTTCCTCACAAAGTCCAATCCCGATTGCTACGGTTACTGATTTGGGAATTAACGTCACATATTCCTCATGTGTCAATTCAAACAAAATCGCAAGAACCAGATTCGTCACAAGGCTAATGCTTACACCACTGACAAGTCCTGCAATTACCGCCTTTCTATTTTTCTTTAACAGCTCCCATTTTTCATACAGTGGAATGGCAAGGCAAATGGTAGCGGGAGTTAACAACCAGCTCAGATATTGGGCTCCTTCCATATAAATATCATACTCCACCTTTCCCGCAAGAAGAACCAGAATGGTTACAATAATGGAAATCAGCAAAGGATTAATTAGAGCAATTTTCCACTTTTTTCTCAACCAATCTCCAGCCATATAGGCAAGCAGACTAATCGTCACACCCACAAATACAGAGTTTTGGAAAAAATCATTCATGTTCCTGTTCCTCCTTTCTGCCATGACGAATCACCAATTGCGTAATGCGGCCACTAATAATCATCACCAAAAGAAGTGTTGCAACAGTAATCACAATAATCTGTACAATAAGCGGGCGTATGATTCCCCATGATGTCATAAGTCCTACACTTGCAGGAATAAACATGATTGGCATAATTTCTATCAAAAACATTCCAACGTCACGCACTGCCTCTAATTTTAAGAGTCCTGTCATCAAAAGAGTAAAAAGAATTATCATTCCATAAATACTCGCCGGAATGGGTAACGGCAAAAAATAGTTTAAGAGTTCTCCCACGAAAGAAATCAATAGAATTGTCAATAATTGCTTCATGTATTTCATTTTAAGTTCCTTCTTCCAATCAATTCTTATCATTATTACCCGTTCTGTCCCGGTTCTATCGTCTTCATTCCTTTAACACCTATGTCAATCATCTATTTCAGATTTTCAACTTTACCGCTCTTGATGGCTTCCATGTTGGCTTTAATCCTCTCTTTACTCCAATCCCACCATTTTAAATCCTGTAGCTTCCAGATGGTTTCTTTATCATAGCGTTTTCGAATCGGTCTAGCCGGCATCCCGCCAACAATGGTATAGGGTTCCACATCCTTGGTAACCACCGCTCTGGTTGCAATAATCGCACCATCTCCAATGGTCACGCCAGACATCACTACGGATTCATATCCAAACCATACATCGTTGCCAACAACAATATCTCCTTTGTTGTCCCATGCTTCTGCAACCTTCGTGCGATCCAACTCCCATTCATCAAAGAAAAGAGGAAACGGGTATGTTGATAAGGATCCCAGTGTATGATTGGCCGTATTGAAGATAAATTTGGTTCCACAGCCAATGGAACAAAACTTGCCAATCTTAAGATTATCATGGCAAATCGGATATTGGTATAAAACATTATTCTTTTCAAAATCACGTGGATCATGAACAAAATCATGATACATTGTATAGTCCCCCACCTCAATGGATGGTCTGGTAATTACATTTTTCAGATACACCATCTGGTGATCAAAATCTCTTGGAAATATATCCCCTTTCATTATTTTCTCCTTACTCCTCTTTTTTCAATCGCTGACATCAGTGTCACTTTGGCATACTTGATATCTCACGGTAACGATTTTCTTCATTTTACTATGATAGCACTTTCCACCTCTATTTGTAAAAAAACTCCCGGTATAATTTTATGCATAATCTAATTACATAAAAAAACTGCAACGGAACCAACGGAACCGCTGCAGTCTTGAATCATGATCAATTATGCTTTAGGACCAGCATCTACTAATGCTTTACCAGCTTCATTTCCTTCATACTTAGCAAAGTTCTTTACGAAACGAGCAGAAAGGTCTTTTGCCTTTGTCTCCCACTCGGAAGCATTTGCATAGGTATCTCTAGGATCAAGGATTGCAGGATCAACACCTGGAAGCTCTGTAGGAACTTCGAAGTTGAAGAAAGGAATCTGCTTTGTAGGAGCTTCTGTGATAGCACCGCTTAAGATTGCATCGATGATTCCACGAGTATCCTTAATGGAGATACGCTTTCCTGTTCCGTTCCAACCTGTGTTAACAAGGTATGCCTTAGCACCGCTCTTTTCCATCTTCTTCACTAATTCTTCAGCATACTTGGTAGGATGTAACTCCAGGAATGCCTGTCCGAAACATGCGGAGAAGGTAGGTGTAGGCTCTGTGATTCCACGCTCTGTACCAGCAAGCTTAGCTGTGAATCCGGATAAGAAATAGTACTTGGTCTGTTCCGGTGTAAGGATAGATACAGGAGGTAATACGCCAAATGCATCAGCGGATAAGAAGATTACATTCTTAGCTGCAGGTGCAGAAGAAATCGGGCGAACAATGTTCTGGATATGATTGATAGGGTAAGATACACGAGTATTCTCAGTAACACTCTCATCATTGAAATCAATCTTTCCGTTAGCATCAAGAGTAACGTTCTCTAATAAAGCATCTCTCTTGATTGCGTTGTAGATATCAGGCTCAGAATCCTTGTCAAGGTTGATAACCTTAGCGTAGCATCCACCTTCAAAGTTAAATACACCGTTGTCATCCCATCCGTGCTCGTCATCACCGATTAAGAGACGCTTAGGATCGGTAGATAAGGTTGTCTTACCTGTTCCGGAAAGTCCGAAGAAGATTGCTGTGTTCTTTCCATCCATATCTGTGTTAGCTGAGCAGTGCATAGAAGCGATGCCCTTTAACGGCAGATAGTAGTTCATCATGGAGAACATACCTTTCTTCATTTCTCCGCCGTACCATGTATTGATGATAACCTGCTCACGGCTTGTGATATTGAAGACAACAGCAGTCTCAGAGTTAAGACCTAATTCTTTGTAGTTCTCTACTTTAGCCTTAGAAGCATTGTAGATTACGAAATCAGGCTCAAATTTTTCAAGTTCTTCAGCGGTAGGCTGGATGAACATGTTCTTTACGAAATGTGCCTGCCAAGCTACTTCCATGATGAAACGGATTGCCATTCTGGTATCTGCATCAGCACCACAGAATGCATCTACAACATAGAGTTTCTTGTTGGAAAGTTCTTCCTGAGCGATCTTCTTAACTGCATCCCATGCTTCTTTTGTAGCAGGATGATTATCGTTCTTAAATTCATCAGAAGTCCACCAAACAGTGTCCTTTGAATTCTCATCCATAACAATAAATTTGTCTTTTGGTGAACGACCTGTGTAAATACCGGTCATAACATTAACTGCACCAAGTTCGCTCTCCTGACCTTTTTCAAAGCCTTCAAGATCTTTTTTGGTCTCTTCGTTGAACAATACCTCATAGGAAGGATTGTAAACGATTTCAGTGGTTCCGCTAATACCGTACTGACTTAAATTAACATTTGCCATCTTTGATTTACCTCTTTCTATTTTTTCTATTTACGCTCTTTTGGATATTTTGTTCAACATCCAAAAAAACATTCCTATATAATAATATCAGCATTTGTTTCTTTCGTATATAAAAAATGTGTTAAATTTATGCATTTTTTCAAGTTTTTTTGTGTTTTCCTTCGATTTGCAAAAATAATTTGGCTCAAATACCTGTTATGTAAACATCCAGTAAATGCTCTATCCATGGTCTCAATGTTCCAAAGGTATATCCGCTATGCTCCGCGTTCTTTGTATTAATGCTGTAATCTGGCGTTCCATTATAGGGCGCAGGCTCTCCATCTTTCGCAAATAAAGCCTTTTTGCCAGTTTTTCTTTCCACATATTCAATGATGTCCCGAATGGATATCGTTCCCTGAAGGCTTCCATTTATCGCTCCATGATACTGACTGGCTGCGATATGTGCAAGAAATTCTCCCGCCTCTTTTTCACTGACAAATGACATCTGTGCATCCAGATTATCCACATACATAGGTTCTGAATGAATTACATGTGATACATAAAAGCGAAGTCTTTGTGTATAGTCGTTGATTCCAATTACATAAGGATAACGCACTGCAACCCAGTCAATACTACTATACTCCTGTGCCAAAGCTGATTCTGCCAGACGTTTTGCCTCACCATATGGTGCGTAATCACGGTCGCACCATACCAATGGATAATTTCCCGCGTCAAAATCAGTCTCTACTGTGTCCTTCTGCAAAGATTCATAAACTGCGGTTGAAGACATATGGATAAAACGGTCGCAGGAAACATTGGAAAGAATTCTCAGAATATCGTTGGAACTATATGCAATCTTATCAACAACCGTTGCAAAATGTCTGCTGCCAAGCATTTTCTTCACAGAAGCTTCCTCTGTAATATCTACCTGAATCCGTTCTACATGATTTTCAAATGGATCCGTCGTGATTCCCCTGGTAGCAAGAATTACTCTATGTCCATCCTGCAGCATTTTATGTATCATTGGAATGCCAAAGAATCTTGTTCCGCCAATTACAAGTATATCCATGTTCTATTCCTTTTCCTGATGATTCTATCACTATGCCATAATCAAATAAGCGAAATATCCCGCATAACCTGCAAGCATTACTACACCACATACTCTGTTCAACCGCATTTTCTTATTGCATACACCAATCAGCAGAATCACAGAAGCTACGACTGCAACAATATTGTCGATCAGGAAATTGGTGGTTGCATTTTTGTATGGAAGTGGTGTAATCGTTGCCGTAACTGCCAGTACAAATAGAATATTGAAAATGTTGCTTCCGACAATATTGCCGATTGCAATATCCGCTTTCTTTCTCGCTGCTGCCATTGTGGATGTAATCAATTCCGGAAGCGATGTTCCAAATGCAACAATGGTAAGGCCAATCATTCTCGGGCTCATACCAAAATGAGTTGCAATTTGAGACGCAGAATTTACTGTAACATTAGAGCCAATCACAATTGCAGCTCCACCCACAATAACCGCAAGAATTAACTTCCATATCTTATCTTCTTGGGTTGCACCCTGCGTTTCTTCGACAGATGCCTGCCCTTTCTTGGCCATGTTTACCAGATATACCAGGAAGAGTATCATAAGAATCAGCATGATAATACCGTCAATACGGCCTATGTTGCCATCAAAATACCCCATTGCAAGCACAAGACATGTAATAAATATAACAAATGGCATCTCATATTTTTTTGTGGATTTCTGCACTGCCAGTGGACAAATCAGGCAGGAAATTCCCAAAATAACCAAAATGTTGAGAATATTACTTCCCAGGACATTACCAATCGCAATATCTACACTTGCTCCGCTGATACCCGCGGTAATGCTGACAGCCGCCTCCGGTGCACTTGTACCAAATGCAACAATTGTCAAACCTATAACAAGCTGCGGAATACCAAGTTTATCTGCGATTTTGCTTGCACCTTCAACAAACCAGTCTGCACCTTTAATTAAAAGTGTAAATCCGACAACCAGAAATAACATCTGTAAATAAACATTGCCTACCTGTCCTGCAAATATCTGTAGTGTGATACCTGCTGCTAATAAAATAATCTTTCCTATCGTTTTCATTGGTCACCTCATTTTCTTAACTTAAACACTGAAATAGATTATATATCATGGCAACCTTATTAACAAGATGGTTGACTATGAAATAAGGTATTCTATCGTGCAACTAATTCAACTTTTAATAATTCCGCGCACTTCAGATGCCGGCTAAATTAGACAAAACGGAGTTGGGATAATACCCCGACTCCGTTTATCTACATGTTAGTTTTGTTTTTATAGGACGAACTTATTCTTTCTCAAGAGCAAGAGTTCTTGTGGTAATATCACAAACCTCTGCAGGTCCGTAATACTGAATTGCTCCCGGATATAAATAACTGGTTTCTACAGCCCAAACTTCTCTGTTCGCCTCGAAGAATTTGAATGGCTTGCCATCTAATTCTACAAGAGCTTTCTTAATAACCGGCTTATCTTCACCATGTCTTCTCTCGATGTTCATCATCTTCGTAATTGGCATACCTCCGGCAACCCACTCAGTAGCAGGCTTGGAAAGGTTGGAAACCTTTGACAGGTATCCATTGTAGCCATACTGGATTAACATAAATGCATTATATCCTAAGGAATAGCAGTAATCTGAATCGAAGTTGGAAGGGAATGCACATCTTCCTTCGTAACCGAAGAAATGATGAAGTGCATTGAATTTACCATTATAGGTACCATTCTTCTTACGAGTTGCTAACTTGTCAGCAACAAGTGCGGAGAATAACTTCTCGGATTCGATTAAGGATACCTGTACATTTCCGTGAGGATCTCTCTCTAAGAATAACTGCTGCTGAATTCCCTGTGGAAGGATAGCAAATACAGTCATAGACTCCTTGGAAAGTCCTTTTTCGATAAATGCATATTTATCTGCCCAAGTCGCAAGAGCATTGAATTCTTCTGCTTTGCTTCCTGCAAGAAGTTCGTTGATTTCTGCAATCAATGCAGAGAATTCAGGAACGAATTCCACAACACCTTCTGGGATGATAGCAACACCAAAGTTCATACCCTTTGCTGCTCTCTTCTCTACTGAATCTGCAATGTAATCAGCGATCTGTGAAAGGGACATTTTCTTCTCTGCAACTTCTTCTGAAATCAGGCAGATGTTAGGCTGTGTCTCAAGAGCACATTCCAATGCCACGTGAGAAGCAGAACGACCCATAACCTTGATAAAGTGCCAATATTTCTTAGCGGAATTGGCATCTCTTTCGATATTACCAATCAATTCGCTGTAGGTCTTAGTTGCTGTATCAAATCCAAAAGAACACTCGATATCTTCGTTCTTAAGGTCACCGTCGATGGTCTTCGGGCATCCGATTACCTGTACTCCGGTATTGTTAGCAGCAAAATACTCTGCCAATACAGCAGCATTCGTATTAGAATCGTCACCACCGATGATTACAATAGCTGTGATACCATGTTTCTTGCAGACATCTGCTGCAATTGCAAACTGCTCGTTGGTCTCGAGTTTGGTTCTACCAGATCCGATAATATCAAATCCACCTGTATTTCTGTATTCGTTGATAAATGCATCATCAAAAATTACATAATCATCTTCAATCAGTCCGCTCGGTCCCTTTTTAAAACCATAGAGAACATTTTCCTTATTCGTTGCCTTTAATGCATCATATAAACCGCAGATAACGTTGTGTCCGCCAGGAGCCTGTCCACCGGAAAGGATAACGCCAACAACCTGTTTCTTAGAAGGTGCTGTGTTCTGTCCTTTTTCAAATGTAATCTCATTTTTTCCATATGTGTTCGGAAACAGTGCTTTAATCTTATCCTGATCAGCTACACTCTGTGTTTCATTGCCTTCTTTAACACTGATCTCGGTGATTCCATGTCTGAGCATTCCCGGGAGTTTGGGAGCATACTCGTATCTAGCTTGCTGTAATGGTGAATACTTCATTGTTAATCTCCTTTGCAATTTGTCTTTAACTTATCCCCTAAATAGTAAGACATTTTGGAAAAATTGTAAACCATAAAAAACATTTTCCATTAAAAGCACTAAATAATCAGCACGCCTTTCGTGGATATACAAACTTCCCGAACAAATCAACACAAATAACCAATCCGCGATAATTAATAAAAAAGAGCCAACCAATAGAATAAATCTATCAATCAGCTCCAATTAGCTCTGTTCACCATGTCAATTCATGATGCGTATATATTCTTTTTTACTTCCATCACAACAAGCGTTCCGTCTTTCCGTTTTCTGACTTCTGCATTGTTGCCTCTGGATACGATTTGTTTTATCACTTCAATTAGTTGTGCATCACTCATCATTGGCACCCCTAAATATAGCATAGTGAAAATGACTTGATTAGTCAATAGTGTTTTAAAATTATAAGCACCCACATTTCTGTGAGTGCCAAGTTTCTTATTTTCTAAAGTCATATTCATTTCCAAAATATATTACACAATTTGGTTTAGGAGAACCTGTTGCTCTGGAAATATGCCCGCAAAGCTTGCATGATACCTCGAATGAGTTTGATCCATCGCTGTATCTATACGATATTTTTTTACCACAATCAGGGCAAACTATATTTTCAATTTCTTCTTTTGTTCCATCATACAGAACATCATCGACATCATACCAATCATTTAGTTGCTGCATAGCCTAACCCCTTTCCGTCAAAATATCTCTTAATGACTTTATTTATATATTCATGCCGTTCTTTTTCGCTTGCTGAATTAAGTTTTGCATAGAATGGATTATCTTTAGCACGTATCATTATTCGGGCTTCCAGTTCTTCATGCAATATAGAATCAATTACACACTCTCTTGTATCCACTACCTGTTTTCCAAGTTCAATCTTATTTATCGTTACTCTGCCAAGCGGACTGACTGTTGCGTTTGTCAGACCCTGCGTCCTTATTCGTCCATTATAAGAAACCTCATGCGACAATTTAACACCAGATAATTCATTTTTGCATATATCCGCTATGACATCATTTGATGTTGGATATTTTCCAGATATATATTTCTCTCTACTTAAGTTTATTATACCATTTTTAGTGTTATCTTGCACTGTATTATTATACTTTCTCATTGCTTTTGTTTTACTTAAATCACTGCTTCCACCAACGACCCTAAGCCTGTTATCCTTTGCCCGGATGCCAACATCATTTGAGAACTTATGATAATCTGCACTCTGCTTTCGCAATTTTGCATTCAGTTCCGCCGTATCACCACCAATAGCCTTCTGCGCTTCAAGCTCTCGCTTGGTTGCTCTGATGTCACGCTCCATACTCCTCTGTTTCTGTGTTGCCTCATAGGTGGTGTATTCTTTTCCATCAACGGTGCGTTTTACATCCTCGATGTCATCCGGTTTGACAGATACTCCCTCCCAGAACGGATAGAAGTCGTACATACAGTTTGCACCCTTTAATCCACCAACAGTTCCATATCCGGTTGATTTTCTGAAATCCGGATATTTCTTGTTCTTTCCATCATATGAAAATACTTTATTCTGCCATACCGCATGATCCGGACGTACCCCTCCATGCTGATCAGTGATTACAAGGTCAACCCCGGTGCTTTCAATATTTGCTTCCATAATTCTTCCGGCCAACTGACTGCAAGCGGTTCTCAACTGCATTTTGACAGCCGTATCCAGCTGATAATTTCTCCCGGAAGCATAATCAACCGTTCTCAACCCACTCTGAGCCAGCCTGTGGACACAATCATTCACAACTTGATCATAACTGAATGTTCCGGTGGCAAGTTTGAGCGTTGCAAGATCCATTTCGTTAGTGTACATGTTCAATATCGCGGTATATCCGTTTGCTGTGTTTCGAAAAGCGGTTGTTCTTGTTAAATTGCGAATTTCATTATTAGTCTGCCGGCACATCGCGTCAGTCAACTGGTGGCGATTGTTTGGTTGACTCAATATGCAACACAAAGTAAAAAGAGTACCGAATAAACGATACTCTTAGCATGCGGATAACAGGAGCTTGAAAGGTTCAAGTCCTGTTACCACCTATTCTTTTTTCCAATGCGGATAACAGGAGCTTGAAAGGTTCAAGTCCTGTTACCACCTATTCTTTTTTCCAATGCGGATAACAGGACTTGAACCTGCACGGTCTCCCACCAGAACCTAAATCTGGCGCGTCTGCCAATTCCGCCATATCCGCATCTGCTTTTTAACGAAGTTATCATATCAAAGGACTTGAAGATTGTCAATCATTTCTTCTAGCTTTCCTTATTTCTTCTAGCTTTCCTTATTTCTTCTAGCTTTCCTTATTTCATGTTCACCTCAGGTAAAAGCAGTAATTTACTATATGCAAAAGATCTCAACAGCACCGAAGCTTGCAAATCCATTTATACGAATAACCGGTCCGTCTGTTGCCCCTGTACTATTTTTAAATTCTATTGCTCCAAAAGAAGCTCTCGCATTATTCTCAATCCGCCAAGTTTTGGGAATATAAAGCTCCGTTCCGGCAAAAGACACATCCAGATTAATATCTGCAACTCCGTTTTTTATTATTGCATTATCGAAAAAAACTTTCATTTCTCCAAAGCTGCATTGGATATTAGCTGCTTCAAATGCATCTGCATTAATGTATTTGGTACTGCTGCCAAAGGTTGTTCTCATATCAATAATACTTCCTGATACATTATCTGTTGTTTCATCAAAAACCGTTTCTCCGTTATTGCAAGTGTGATGGTGACGGTGGAGTCCGTTATTGCAAACATGTTGGTGATTATGATTTCCCCTAAATATAATCTCTAAGCCTATACTACCAAGAAATGCAGCTCCTAATACCGGCCAGGGAGTAATATCCGTAATACCAAGCAAATCATCATACAGGATACACAGAAAGGCGATTGGCACTAATATTGCAAACCAGCTTCTGTTACAAATTCCTCCAACGAGAGCTCCAACTGCCAAAATAGTTAATAGAATTGTCCAAAATCCTATTTCCGGTGCGAACCCCAATCCACTTGCGATCAAAATACATGCTGCAACAATAAAGAATAATCCCCAACTAATCCGTTCAATCATTATCTCATCCTCTTTTCTTCTAATTTTTCTCTTAATGACCTATAGTAACTTCTTGATACATAAATCTGCTTATGACTGTGAACAAATTCTATTGCACTTGCTGCTGTCAGATTACGATTTATTGCATAAATATGATTGATATTTACAATGGAAGATTTAGAAATACGTATAAAATGATTCGGCAATAGTTCTTCCAACTCATATAATTTATAATGAGTCTCGAACATATCCTCTGCAGTATGTGCACTTACTGCATTGTTCTCAGTTTCAAAGAAGAGAATCTTCTCTATTGGCATATAATATTCTGTACTACCTTTATAGAGGCCCAGTCCTTTTGCTCTCACCGCAGCTTCAGAAATTGCAGTTTGAAGTTCTATAACTTTCTCATCCAGATGACTGCATCTGATAATGACTTCTTCCTCATTTAGATTTTCATCCAGTTCAATGCGTATTTTCATTTGATTATCTCCACATTTTTTATTATACCAATTATGAAATCCTTGAAAAGCATTTTTCACTAAGTGGTGATTATCCTTGGGTAAGAGGTCAAAAAAAGGAAGCCACAAGTTTTCCCAGCTTCCTTTCTGCTTTATTTCTTATTACTATTCCGGTATCTTTTGAATTATCTTTTTATTAATACGTATCAAGAAGAAAATTGTAAGCACCAATGACATACATTCTGCAATTGGGAATGCCCACCAAATCAAGTCTAAGCCTCCTATTTTGCTCAAAATGTAGGCTACCGGTATTAAAACTACCAACTGTCTGACTACTGATACAGCTAAACTGTACACACCATTTCCAAGAGACTGAAAAACACTGCCGCCAATGATACAGAACCACGCCACAAGGAAATGAAAACCAATAATCCGGAGTGCAGGTACGCCTAGTGTTAACAGACTTGCATCACCTGTATCAAAGATCATTAGCAGTTTATCCGGTATCAATTCAAACATTGCAAATCCA
>Ga0116143_10005268_pt1 | contig 11747 bp, 7 predicted proteins | sample AD_UKC034_MetaG_FD_89745 | JGI IMG/M metagenome (GOLD analysis project Ga0116143, IMG submission 89745) | Active sludge microbial communities of municipal wastewater-treating anaerobic digesters from USA - AD_UKC034_MetaG | ecosystem: Engineered > Bioreactor > Anaerobic > Digestate | place: USA...
GGAGTAATACCCAGGTACTTGATCAGGTAAGTTTCAATATCGGCCAGTCGCAGAATGGCAATCAAACCCGTAAGGTCTTTAGCGGTAATGCGTGGCCCCGGAAAATCGTCACCCCCGGAACCTTCATCAATTACCAGAATATTTTTTGACGATAACTCTTCAATATCCTGCCCGTGCACAAACGTGCGCATGGCTTTGATGTCGCGTTGTGGAATTTTCAGTGCTTCGCCTATATAATAGATCAGGTTGTTCTGGCGCTCGGATAACTGACCATCGGCATAACATAGTTCAATAATTTTTACAGTCAGTACCGCTTTTTGTTGCATGGTAAGCGACTGGTTCACCTTTTTGGAGATTTGCATGATCTGCGACCAGTCATCTACAAACTCCATCGTCTCTGCATCTACATTCAGGGTGGTTTCCAGTGTACGCCTGTTGGTTTTGCAAAAATCATCGAACAGCGAAAGGTAGTAGCGGGTGCCCTCCTGGTTAAGGTGAAGCGATAAAAAATCTTTAATGTTGGCGCGTTCTTCGTCCGTAATCCGTTCCTTCGCCACAATGGCGAATAGTTGTACAATCGCTTTTAAAAGTTCTTCACTCATGCAGGAACTAAAAGCGTAATTTACAATGAATCGGGCTCTAAACCCACTACCCCGTATTTCAGTTTCGTAAATTTTTAGTGTGGGCTAATACCTCGCTGCTTTCTGTATAGCAACTTTTATTAACCCGGAATTCGGTGGCCCGTAAAAATCTTTTATAAAGAAATTTCAGGTAAGGAAAATTGGCTATGGTAAGAAATCAAAAATGATGAATAAATTACAAACACATCGGAATGATATCGGGCAGCCAGTGCATGGATTACCCGCTTTACTGAAAACGGTTATATACCGCCATTAAGATAACCAAACAGAAATTAACCAAACCGTTTGGTAACTAACTCACCCAGAATCAGGAGACCTTCGCGCAGGTACTCATCTTTCATATTTTGCAGTTCATTAACCGGAAGGCCCTCTTTAGAGGTTACTTTAGTATCTAATTTCTCAGCAGCTTTTTTCTCTTCTGCATCGGCCATTTCCTGTTTGCGTTTGTTCTCATTTAATGAAATGCGTGTTTCGTTTATGTTTTTCCTGAGGATATCCGTTTCAGAAATAAATTTTTTCAGGTTGGCATCGTAGCGGACACGATCCTGATAGGATTTATTTAAGGCAGCTACCACACGCTCATTTACATCGGTAGTTTTTTGAAAGCTGGCTGCCCGGATTACATCCCAGGGTAAAGCACTTGGGCTTGCGCTCTCACCAAAATGTTCTGCATCAAAGGCTGAGGGTAAGCTAATATCAGGCGAAACACCTTTATGCTGTGTACTGCTTCCGGTTACCCGATAAAATTTCTGAAAGGTAAGTTTTAAATCTCCTACCGGTTCATCATCGTTAATAAACCGGCTTAGATCTAAAACCGTTTGAACGGTTCCTTTACCAAAGGTTGGCTCACCTACAACTACCCCTCGCTGGTAATCCTGAATGGCACCAGCAAAAATCTCGGAAGCAGAGGCACTGAATCGGTTGGTTAATACAACCAGGGGGCCGCTGTAAAAAATCTCTTTGTCATCATCCGCTAAAACGTCAATTTTACTCGAAGAATTTTTGACTTGCACAACCGGGCCATTTTTAATGAACAAACCAGTCAGGTCAACTGCTTCCGGTAAGGATCCTCCCCCGTTATTTCTCAGGTCCATTACAATGCCATCAACACCTTCTGCTTTTAACTCGCCCACCAATTGTTTTACATCGCGGGTTGTACTTTTATAATTTGGGTCGCCCTTTTGATATGCTTCGTAATCCATATAAAAACTTGGCAACGAAATAACGCCCAGTTTAGCCTGGCGGCCATTCAGTTGGTAATTGATAACTTCTTTTTTTGCAGCCTGGTCTTCCAGTTTGATTTTATCGCGAACCAAAACCACTTCCTGAGCCGGACCATTTACCCCGGTTTTAGCAGGAAGAATCATTAATCGAACAACTGTTCCTTTTGGGCCCTTTATCAACTTCACTACATCATCTAAACGCCAACCCACTACATCTACCATTTCACCATCTTTCCCTTGCGCCACGGCTATGATCAGGTCATTTTCATTCACCTTGCCGGATTTCTGAGCATCGCCACCCGGTAAAATCCGGACAATTTTTGTGTAATCGTTTTCACTTTGTAGCTGGGCACCTATTCCTTCCAGCGATAAACTCATTTGTTGTTTGAACAAATCGGATTGCTTAGGCGACATGTAATTGGTGTGCGGATCATATGCTTCGGTAATTGAATTCATATAAATACCGAAAACATCTTCTGATGTAAATTGTGAAAATGTTTTGGCAAACCGCTGATAGCGTGTCTTTAGTGTTTCCGTAATCTCATCTGGTTTTTTCCCGGCAAGCTTCAAACTCAGTGCCTGACTCTTGATGATCTTGCGCCAGATTTCGTTTAGCTCTTCTTTACTGGTTGCCCAGGTTGCCTTTTCGCGGTTGGGCTCATAATATTCATCTATCGAGTAATCGAAATTCTGGTTCACCAGCGTGGTGAGTACATAATTCATACGCTCTTTGTAACGCTGATCATATACTTTATAGATCTCGAATGCCGGGGTTACGTTTTCGTTACGGGTTAAATCGTCAATCGAATATTTATACCGGTCGAATGATTTAACATCAGAAGCCAGAAAATAGGTTTTGCTATTATCAAGTTCGGTTATATAACGAACCAGAATAGCTGCTGATAAAGAATCGTTCAGTTTAATTTTACGGTAATGGTTATTATCCAAAACGTAAGAGATAACCCGTGCTTCCTTTCCAAAAACCGGTTTGGGTTTAAATTGTTCTGAATCCTGGGCTACAGCCAGCCCAACCCATACAAGGAATACTCCCACAACAGCAAAACTTCTGCTCATAATTTGTTTTTTCTGGTTATTAACGCAAGGGGTAACAAACAAGATGCCGTTTTTCAGACAACTTTATCGAAATCAAACTCATTTAAGAACTTTTGAACTTCTTCTATTGACTGAAATTCGAAAGTTTTCTTGCCTCCTAATGCCGAGTGTATATCAAGTTTAATGAGTTCAATGTTTTTACTTCTCTTCCGGTACTTCGGTTTCACATGCTTGTAATCTTCAGACTCTTTGCGGCTGATGGTAAACTGCGTGGCCCGAATGTTTTTGCAGTAGGAACATTGGTAATGCTTCAGCAACTCCTTTGGAGAGCCATCTTCTGCCCGTTCCACAATTTCTTCCCGTTGCACACGCATGGTATAAAAACCACAATTATTGCATTGCAGGGAGATCAGGTGGCCCTGATATTTTTCAATTTTTACTTCCTCAGTCTTTTCATCTATCCACACATCGTAGTCGATGGAAAAAATATTCTCTTCGGCCTGCATACCCTCATTTAAGTGTACATCCTCTTCATCCTCACTAAGCAGTTTCATCTTATTACCAGCCTTTGATGTGCGTGGTGTGTAACGAAGCTTGCGGAGCTTCACATTCAACCTGGTTGGATAATAATAATCCAGGATAAGCGATGCAACATAACCGATGAGAGTTGCTCCGGAAAGGGAAAAGAAAAACCTGACAAAGAAGGCTAACCCCGGGCCCCCAATCTCATCTTTTCCATAAAGGTTAATAACGCAGGCAACGGACAAACCAATAAAAGCAAAAACCCACTTCATCCATTTTATTTCAGTAGCATTTATGTAATCGTACTTCCCTTTATAGGTTCTGATCAACGATACTTTCAATTGATAAATGAGCCACACCAACAACGCGACAGTTATAAAAACAATGCTACCGATCACCATTGCATTATACCAGCCTTGCACAAAGGCTACTTCTGCTTCATTACTCATAAATAGTTTTATAATTAAGTTTCTAAAGGTAATACATTAACGATAAAACAAGCCTTTGATTTTAAACCTACGGTGATTTTACAACCCCCGCACACAAGCCCGGTGCGAAAGTTTAACTAAAAGTTTGCTACTCATGAAAAGCTGAAAATCCTGGTTTTTAGCAAAAAAGAGGGTTTTTATTATTTTTGTGTATAATTGCACACAAAATATTGCAATTATTAAATAAATTGTATTATACTTGTGTAATAATACACAAAGCCATGAGCGAATTCGAAAAGAAAAAACTTGAATCAGACTTCAGGAATTTTACCAACAGAAACTTTGAGCGGCCCGGTGACTGCCGTAACCTGGATCAAATCAGGTATTATGTGCGTGAATTGTGCAGCAAGATTGAAGAATACGAAAACCGCTTCAACTATGTGCCTGGCTGGGCATATTCGCTGTTAGCGCAGTATAATACTGTGCATAACAATCTGTTGTACAAGGACTTTAAGAAGGCCTATGCATGAGCTAGTTAACCATGAAGTACATCCCCTCTCCTATCCCAATCAAGTACGATTATATGTATTCGGCCACATCCAATCGTTCGGGCCGCATGCAGTATCATAAGATTCGGCCAGGTGTTAGCAAATTGCGGATTAGCCGGCAGGAGTTTATAAAGGCTTATAACGAAATGACAATTCTGGCTATTCACCCGCTTCCGATGCGTGGCCAGGATGCCGTTTTTCAGCTTGAGTTTTATGTGTAATCAGCTATTTACGATTACATCCAGATTGGCTGGTGAATATCCTACCGATTTAATGGTTTTATTATCTGACTTGCGATAAACCAGCCACTTTCCTCCGGCTTGTTTATAATAACATTCCGTGCCATCCTTTTGTTTGTAATGCTCCACAGTAGCTACCGCTTCGGCCTCCGTATTACACGCTTTACTCATATTGGATCGCTGTACCTCTTCAAAAAGCGCTTTAAATTTCTCTCCGAGCCCAAATTCCAGTATAGCCCCGGAAAGCACGTATTGCAGGTCGCACAGCGCATCGGCCACACCTACCAGGTCGTTCTCCAGAATGGCCACTTCCATTTCTTTTAGTTCTTCTGCCAGCAGGGCAACCCTGAGTTTACACCTTGTTTCGTCAGGAATAGCGGGAGCTTTTAAAACCGGATGTTTAAAGGTATTGTGAAATTCGGCCACGAGGTTCAAAGTGTCAGGTTGCTGCATATGTAAATCAGAGTTTAAACCTCAATGATACTACTTGGCAGGCAAATATTGGAAAGTTACTGACTGTGATAATTTATATAATTGAGCATAATGTATTGATAAATAGAAATTTAAGCATCATAAATAAACTATATCTTCAACTAATTTCTATTATTTTCATTGGCGTTGCTCCCTTATATTTGGGGCCTGATTTTAAAAATGAAAAAGAACTTTGTTGAAGAATTGAAATGGCGTGGCATGTTGCACGATATTATGCCAGGCACAGAAGAAGAATTAAATAAAGGGATGGCATCCGGCTACATTGGGTTTGACCCTACGGCCGATTCGCTCCACATCGGCCACCTTGTACAAATCATGACCTTGCTTCACTTTCAACGCTGCGGCCACAAGCCTGTAGTTTTGGTGGGTGGTGCAACGGGAATGGTGGGCGATCCTTCCGGTAAATCGGCCGAACGAAATCTCCTTTCGGAGGATGTGCTTACGCACAATGTGCAATGTGTTAAGAAGCAGTTGGAAAAATTCCTGGATTTTTCCTCCGGATCGGCCAACGCAGCCGAGATGGTTAACAATTATGACTGGTTTAAAGAATTTCGCTTTCTGGATTTTATCCGTGATGTAGGCAAGCACATTACAATCAATTATATGATGGCTAAAGATTCGGTTCAAAAGCGTCTGGAGTCAGGCCTTTCCTTTACCGAATTTAGTTACCAGCTGGTGCAGGGCTACGATTTCTATTGGTTGTACAAAAACAAAAACTGCAAACTACAAATGGGGGGTTCCGATCAGTGGGGCAACATTGTTACGGGTACAGAGCTTATCCGCAGAAAAGACAATGGCGAAGCGTATGCACTAACCACCCAGTTGATCAAAAAGGCGGATGGTACCAAGTTTGGAAAAACCGAAGGGGGAAATGTGTGGTTGGATCCGGCTAAAACTTCTCCTTACAAATTCTATCAATATTGGCTTAATACTTCTGATGAAGATGCTGCCAATTTCATCCGCATATTTACACTAAAAGACCAGGCAGAGATTGATCTGCTTATTGCTGAACATGCCAAGGCACCTCACCTTCGCCTGCTGCAAACTGCGTTGGCAAAAGATATTACTGCACGGGTGCACTCTACCGCTGACCTGGAACAGGCAATAAAGGCATCCTCCATCTTGTTTGGTAACTCCGTAACGGAAGACCTGACCAGCCTGGACGAAGAAACCCTGCTGGCCGTATTTGAAGGTGTGCCCCAGGTGAAGATTTCAAAAGCCGACTACCAATCGGCAAACTCAGTTACCGATTTGCTTTCTGAACTTACCCAATCCATCATATTTCCATCGAAGGGCGAAGCCCGAAAAATGATTCAGGGCGGAGGGGTAAGCATTAATAAAATTAAACTTACTGATCCTGCGGCCAAACCTGGCTTCGATCTTTTACAAAACAAATACCTGTTGGCACAAAAGGGCAAGAAAAACTATTACCTCATCATTCTTGTAGCCTAATGCAACTTCGTATCAGTATCCTTGTTTTATTATTTCTTCTGCTGGCAACGCACAATAAAGTGCAGGCGCAGATTGAGTTAACAGATACCACCAACATTTACCGGGTTGATAAACAAATTGAAATACTGATTGATTCTACCGGAAGGTTAACTTTTGACGAAGTAAATAAGTTACCATTTCGTAAAAGCAACAACTACTTAACTTTCGGTTACCTCAAAAAACCAATTTGGTTAAAAATTAAAGCAACAAGTTTACAGCCTGCTGCACATTGGTACCTCGAAATTCCGGCTCCATTTCTTGAGTATATTGATTACTACCAACGAACCGAAACAGGCTGGCAACACGCACGCAGCGGGTATTACCTGCCACAAAGCCAAAGAAGCATACCCCACACCAACCACGTCCTTGCACTTACATTCGATTCTTTACATACAACCGAAGTTTACATTCAGATTACTGGCCTAAGCCCGAAAACTTTCCCATTATATATAATGGGCAAAGAAGTGTTTCATGAAAAAACCCGTACTGATGACCTGTGGTATGGAGTTTTCTTTGGCATTTTACTCGTAATGCTTTTCTACAATTTTTTCATTTATCTCAGCTTAAAGCAAAAGAATTATCTGTTCTACATGGGCACCATCGTGTGCACGTTTCTGATCTTCGCTTCTGCCTCGGGTTATGCAGGCAGGTTTTTATGGCCTGAACATCCCAACATCAATTTCTATACAGGCAGGCTTTCGCTTGGAGTAATTGGCATCCTGCTAACCTTATTTACCATCCGATTTTTGGAAGTTCCTAAATACTCGCGCGGAATGTATTATGCGCTGCTCACGTTGATTCCGCTTTCAATCATAGCTATGTTTTTGGTTGCGTTAAAAGAGGTGCCGTCTGCAGGGAATAATCTTATTTCAATTTGCACCATAATGTTTATGACTACCGGCATTGTATGCCGCATAAAGGGAAATGTTATTGCATCGTATTACATAGCCGCCTGGACTATTTACCTGATTGGCGGGTTACTGCTTACCCTACGCAATAGTGGTTTTTTTGATTTCAACTTCTGGACCACCCACTTTGTAGAGATTGGCGCTGCCATGGAAACAAGCATTATTGCCTTTGCCTTAGGCGACCGGTACCGGAGGTACAAACTCGAAAAAGAAGAAATTCAACTGCAGGCACTTAAAATGCAGCAGAGTACAAATGAGTTACTTGAGAAAAAAGTGAGAGAGCGTACGGAAGATTTGATCCGGGCTAATACGGAACTTCATGCTAACCTGGTTACCATAAAAAAACAAACTGAAATAATTGAAGCCAAGAATGCCGAACTGGATGGATTTTTCTACCGAATCTCGCATGATCTGAGAGGACCCATTTCCTCTTTGCTTGGGCTCTCCTACCTGGCAAAACTGGAGGTAAGTGATCCTCAGGCGCTTGATTATCTTAACCGGCAACACGAGCAGGTTGATCGGTTAAATCAGGTCGTTCGCGGATTAATCAACCTTACGCGTTTAAATAATACAAGTCTTACCTACGAGAAAATTGACTTTGTTAACTTGGTAGATGCCTGCATTAATTCGCTCCAGGGATTAAGTAAGTTTTCGAAAGTGAGGTTTATAAAGGAGGTGGACCCGGAAATTGACTACGAAGCAGAATGGATTATGCTGCATGCCATCGTGCAAAACCTGATTGAAAACTCAATCAAGTATTCGCGCGAAACAGACGCCTTTGTTCGAATCGCCATCCGGCAACAAGCCGACTATATTCTACTGGAAGTGGAAGACAATGGGGTTGGAATACCCGATGAGCACCAGGCAAGAATCTTTGAATTGTTTTACAGGGCAAATCATAAAACTGCAGGCTCCGGACTTGGCTTATACATTCTAAAACGATCGGTGGAGAGGTTGAGCGGAAAAATAGAGATTAAGAGCAAACCTGGCGAAGGCACAACATTTATTATTCAATTGCCTCGAAAAATTTAACCAGAATTGAGAAGGTTTATAGTAAACTCTCACGTGCATTACTTAAATTTCATAAGATCAAACCTTTAATACTACCCGATCCAACCAACTCAAACAACCTAAAAACTCAACGCGATTTGTGTAACACAAATCTTTTCACCTATCAGGATATAACCGAACAATAAAAAACCGTCAGGCTTTAAAACCTGACGGTACGAAATAAAAATTAAAATCTTATTTCCTTTTGCTCACTACCCCACCCTTGCGGCTATCTACTTTAATGGTGTAACCTTTTGAAGATGAAATAATCCATCGCACGGTAGTGCTGCCTAACCCCGGTATATTGGCAACTTCCAATACAGCAGGATTATTTTTCTGCTCTGTTGTTATGTTCAGGTCGTTGTTAATCACCAGCATGCCGGCAATCACGTTGGCACCTTCTAATGAAACATAGTCCGGGCGCTCAATCTTATATTTCAAATCCTGGCTGGAGTGTGTGGGCATCATGCGTTCGTTTTTGATCACAGCTGTAACTTCCGTTAAGCCACCTCCCAGGTTCTTTTCAGTAATACTTTCCACACTTAGTTTAGGCATGTGGTAGGCGTGGTAAATACAAAACGCCATGTTGCGATGAGCATCGCTCTCGAGCAGGAAGCCCGGATCGGCCCGGGTAAAGTTCTTTTTGAATCCTCCGATTTCGATTTTTCCATATTGCGGGTGGTTGTATTCTTTCCACGGAACAACCGCATCGCCAAAGAGCAGATCATTGTTAAATTTGTACGCTTCATCCTGACCAAAAAATCCGTCATCGCTGCCTTTCCTGTTAAACATCAGGTAAGGTGTAAACAACTCGTTGGTGAAGGTGTAAATACCCCGCCCGCCATAGAACCAATCCAGTTCGCCTCCAAAGACAGAATACAAGTCTCTATAAACAATCATATAGCGGTAGCCGGGAATTAGCGTCTCTCCTTTTTTACCAATGGCATCGTAAATACGTGAGTCTTCGGCATTGTAGGTACTTGCATCTTCTTCTGCACCCGGGCCGCGCAAAATCATACCACCTGAATTATGAAAGCTTTGTGCTCCGGCAATGTTGGGGTGTGCCATCACAAAGTCGCGCACGTTTCTGTTTTCCGGCAGTGAGAATGGATACTTATAAGCTCCTCCCTGAATCGGGTTAGGTTGCCACTTCCAGCCCCAGTCTCTGTTCGGATCGTAAAAACCTTCTCCATCTTCGTTTACACGGCCATCGCCATCGGTGTCGATGCCTTCGTTGCCGAGCATTTCATATTCGCCTATTTCATCGGTGGCAACCATCACTAAGCGTCTTGGATCGGACGGATCTTTTTTAAATCTGCCGGTCGGGCTTCTTCGAATCATTTGCGTAATGTGCCCGTCTTTGTCGAGGTCGTCAAACCCATCTTCGTTAAGTTGTCCATCACGGTCGTTGTCAACGGCAATCATACCCGAGCGCGGACTGTGCGGAGTATTGGGAGCCTTCATATAGTTGTTGCGCGCATCGGGGTTAATGGTGGGCACAATGTAAAACACCCGGTCGGCCAGCAATTCGCGAATGAAGGAAATATCGTTGAAGGTTTCGGCCAGGTACCAGGCTGTGTACAACGCCATTTCGCTTCCTTGTATTTCGTTGCTGTGTATGTTGCCATCCAGGTAAAAAGCAGGCTTCTCTTCCGGTTTGCCTTTCTTGAAATCGGTAACTGTAAGCACCCACATATCGCGCCCCTGGTAACTCTTGCCAATGGAGCCCAGCTTAACCAGATCCGGATGGGCGGCTGCCAATTTCTTACAAAGCTCAGTAAGGCCTTCGTACGTGTAGTACCGGTTCCAGGCAATGGGCACCTTCGGATTTTCCGGTGAACCTGCAGCACGAAATACGCTGTTGGCATCCTGTGCCTGAAGCATGCCGGCAAATAAGAGAGAAGAAAGTATAAAAAACTTTTTCATAGAGATCGGTTTAGAGCGTGAGGTTTATCTTTTTTGTTCCCGCCTGTGGGGCTCCGGCTTCAACGGTAACTGCACCTTTCCCCTTCACAAGCCAACTTACTTCGGTGCTCTCGCCAGCCTGCAGGTTGTTGATTTGGTGAATGGCCTTTCCGCCCACCAGCGTTTGATCTTTGGATAGACCCAGTGTTACCATGGCCAGTTTTACCCAATAGTTGTTGTTGGCAATTTGTGGTACCACCGGTAATTTCCCTTTGTTGAGGACAGTTACCGTGATGCGGTTAATCCCATTTTCAAGGGCTTCTTTTTTTACATTAACCACATCAATTTCCGGGCGGGCAGTACCCAATGCAATAAGAAATTTTGTGTGGTCATCCGCTGCTTTGCCCAACAGTTTAAATGGCGGGTTGTTCTTAACGAATGGTTTGAATCCTCCCACTTCTACATTTTTATCAGGAAAATCAGGGTGTGAAATTTTTTTCCATGGAACGAATACATCCATACCTTCTTTTTCAGCCCAGCGAATGAAATCTACATCGGCATTCTTGTCTTCATTGACTTTATATTTTTTTGCTGCTGCGGAATCTTTGGGGATTTCAAACTTAGGAGCCCACCAACCGGGGGTGCCAAAGCTAAGGCGTGCATAATGAAAGTAGGCCCATTGAATAAAATCGCCTTTGGATGGCGGTCCTGCAGGTGCATCTTTCGTGTTTACATATTTTTTGTAAAGGTCACTCACCATTTTATTTTGTTTGGCATCGTTCTCGAGTATTCCTGTAATTACACGCATTGTGGTTTTCGACCGATCGTACTTCCAGGGTTCGGCCAGGTTATTGGCAGGGCCAAATGTTACAACGGTGTAAATATTAGGCCGATCGTGAAGTAAATCCAGCAAAGCCCGGTTTTCAATTTCCGATACCGGATGCTCACCGGCACCAGCAGTAAAATAAGGCGGATCGAAAGTCAGGCTCTTGTTAAAATGGATACCGCCTTCGCCATCTTCGTTAAACTGCGCATCCTTATCATTGTTGATGCCTTCGGTGAAAACCAGGTGCGTGCCCTGCTCTCCTTTTTCAGTATTCGCCAATACCATAATACGAGGATCAGCCGGGTGCGTTTTCCACTTTCCGGTTGGGTCTTCTACTCTTATTTGCGTGATAAGGCCATCACCATTCAGATCTTCAAAACCATCTTCGTTTACTTTGCCATCGCGGTCGTCATCTGTTGCC
>Ga0116143_10005269_pt1 | contig 11745 bp, 11 predicted proteins | sample AD_UKC034_MetaG_FD_89745 | JGI IMG/M metagenome (GOLD analysis project Ga0116143, IMG submission 89745) | Active sludge microbial communities of municipal wastewater-treating anaerobic digesters from USA - AD_UKC034_MetaG | ecosystem: Engineered > Bioreactor > Anaerobic > Digestate | place: USA...
CTTCGTAGCCCCGTTTTTCCATGGCTTTGGCCAGCCGTGTGCACAGTACTTCGTCGTCGTCGATGATGACCAGATGGCCCTTGAGATTGATTTCCGCTGATGTTTCCATATTTTCCGGCATGTATTATTCCTTCTATACTTTTTTATAATATTATTTTTCGCCTATGAGCAAGTCTTCATGTTTGCGTTTAGGCCAATGGACAACGACTTTTGCTCCACCAGATTTCTTATTGTTATATGAAATGGTTGCTCCGGTTTCCTCGAGCAACGTTTGCGCAATAAAGACTCCCAGCCCCATATTTTTTCCATTGTCCAGACGCGATGAGGTGTACGGTTCTCCCAGTTTTGAGAGAATGATCGGAGAAAAGCCCGGGCCATCGTCTTCGACCACGATGTCCAGACCGGATGAGGCGGCGGTGGTGACGGTCACGTTTACTTTTGTGCGGGCAAACTGGATGGCGTTCTGGATAAAGACGCCCAGACCGTGCGTGATTTCCGGAGATTGGGGGAGGTTTGGTGCTTTTCCGTCTATTTCCTCGATTATTATAAAACGGATCTCGGGGCGTTCCAGAAGGAAGCCGTCGGCAATATTCTGAAGCATGGTTTTGACCTTCAGCAATCCCGACATATAGGTCGGATCGCTTTTCAGGGTTTTGCCGAAATTGCTCAGAATCTGGCGGCAACGTTCGGTCTGGGCGATCAGCGTATCGAAGTCATCTCTGGCTGTGGGGCAGCATTCAGGCATGTCGTTGTAGAGTTCCTTGGTGATTATCGAAATCGTCGCCAGCGGGCTTCCCAGTTCGTGAACCGCGGCAGCGGCCTGTGCGCCCAGAGCTTGCAGTTGTTTTTGTTTGAGGAGGGCGGTGCGGGCGGCAAAGCTCGCTTTTTGCATGTTGCGGGTTTCTTCGGAAATCTGCCACGAATAGAAGGATGCGAAAACCAGCGTGATGGCTAGCCCCAGAGATTCGGCGATCATCCGCAGTTTGGATTCTTCGATTCCGACGTCCGGCCATTCCAGACTCAGGTGGAAGAAAGAAATATAGAGTGTGCAGGTCATTCCCAGAGTCAGAAGAAGAGCCATTTGCTTTTTGGGGAGAAGCGAGGCGCCAATCATGATCGGGGCCAGCAACAGGACATAGAACGGGTTGCCGATTCCGCCCGTCAGATACAAAAGAACTGTCAAGTGGATGACATCAAACGACAGGTAGGCAAGGGCGGTCGTTGCGGAGATGCTGCGGTTATGCCCTTTGCTGACTGCGAAATTGTTGACGACCCCCGAGAAGATGACAAAGAACATGCACAGGATAAAGGGTATTTCAAATCCCAGTGCGTAGTACGAAATCAGGATGGTGATTGTCTGCCCTAACAGACCGATCCATCTGGCGGCGATCAGCGATTGTCCGCGGATCGAGAAAAAGGTGTCGTTTTCGTGAAGGGCGTTTTTTTCAGGTGACATCCTAAATCCTGTATTCGTTTGTGCCGTTGTTTGCGCCGTTCAGGGCGATTTCATTTCGAAAGGAAGCGATCAGGCACGCCAGCGACGTTCCGGTTTCTTTGGCCGTGTCGTAGGGTGGCGGCAGGACGGTGAATCTCTCGTCGGGAATAAAGGAGGAATCGAATAGTCCGGTCTGGGCGCAATGTTGGACTATGTAAGGATTGTGATGGTAAAGAATCAGAAGAGCGGCGTATCCTGCCAGTCCTTCGAGCAGGACCGGAATCCGGCCCATGCGGGTGGCGATGATGGTCCCGCAGAGGGCCGCTATTTCGGGGCCGCCAATATTTTTCAGGCACTCTAGCCCCTTCGCGCCATGGTTGAGGGCAAGGAGGGAGGAAACCTGTATATCCTGAGCATCGATTGTTGGGGAGGTGTGGGCGGCGATGATGGCTTTGGCCACGGCTTCGCTTCCGGCACCCAGAGCAGCGGTGCGTATAAATCTATTTCCGGTTCGACCGAGACCATGCCGTAGGCTAAGGCAAGGCAAAGGTCGGTTTCGCTCGTTGCGGGGGATTTGGTTTTAATGGCGTTGGGGAGCGGCGCGCCGCCGGACGGGTTCAGTTCGTAAAGGCGGATGTCGCAATTGGCGTGTTCAGCGAGGCGGTTGAGCGTCAGGTTGCCTGATCCACAGTCGCGGACATATTTATTTACATATTGCTCGTTTTTGGGGTCGGACGGGAAATCTTCGGCGAATCCGTGATTGCCGATAAAAACCGACAGGCGCGGGTAATTCAGGCCAGAGGGCAGCGTGCCTTTCGCGATGGCCAGCCATGATAGGGCAGAAGAGGCGGATTTGGCGGGGGATTCCTCGATAATCCCAATGGAATCAAGGAGATTCGTGATTTCTGCCAGATTGTTGCTATTTTGTGGCTGGTGGTGGGGCATTTCGTTGTTTTCCCGTTGTTTTGAGCCTTTAATTAACACTTGACGCGGAGGGGGGATTTCCCTTATGGTCCGCGCACTATTGAAATTCAAGTTATATGAGGAATATACCATGAGCCGCAAGTGCCAGGTTACAGGAAAAACCCTGATGTTCGGGAACAACGTTTCCCACTCGCAACGTAAAACACGTCGTACCTTTATGGTGAACGTGCAGGACACGGATGTATATAGCGAAACTTTGGGTCGTTCGATCCGCATTCGCGTATCCACCGCCGGTCTTCGTACCCTCGACCATAAAGGCGGGCTGGACCAGTTCTTGCTCGATACCCCTAAGTCGAAACTCGATCCTGAGCTTCACGACGTGAAGTCCAAAGTCGAAAAGGCTGTTGCCGCTAAAAGCGCTTAATGTTGGGACAGGAATTTTCCACCAATATCGAGTATCCGAATTTCGGTTTCGAGATCCTGCAACGTGATGCAGGATCTTTTGCTCGTCTGGGTAAGTTGATCACTCCGCACGGGGCCATTGAAACCCCAAACTTCATTTTTGTCGGCACGAAGGCTTCGGTCAAAAATTTGCATCCCGTGCAAATGAAAGAGGCGGGAGCCGATATGGTTCTGGCCAATACCTATCACCTTTATATCCAGCCGGGGCCAGATCTGGTTGAAAAGATGGGCGGTCTTCATAAATTTATGGGCTGGAACGGTCCGATGCTGACCGATAGCGGCGGGTTCCAGATTTTCTCGCTCGGAACAGGCGGCGGCGAAGACGAAATCAAGGGTAAGGGGAAATCAGGAAATAAATCGCTGATTAAAATCGACGAAGAGCAGGGCGCGATTTTTAAATCCTATAAAGACGGAAGTTTGTGCCGTTTGAACCCCGAAATTTCGATGGAAGTCCAGCGCAAGCTCGGGGCCGATTTCGTTGTGCAGATGGATGAATGCACGCCGGTGGCCGGCGGGCGCGAGTACACCGAGAATTCGATGCGGATGAGCCACCGCTGGGGTGATCGGTCGCTGCAGGCGTTCGAAAAAACGCATAATGGAATGCAGGCTGTTTATGGCGTGGTGCAGGGCGGGGTTTATCGTGACTTGCGTGAAGAAAGTGCCGACTATACGCGCAGCCGTCCGTTTTTCGGGACGGCGGTTGGCGGATGTCTAGGCGGGACCAAGGTGCATTTCTATGAAATTCTGTCGTGGATTCCCAACCGTATTCATCCTGACCGTCCGGTGCATTTGCTCGGGATTGGAAAAATCGAAGATATTTTCGAAGGCGTCAAACAGGGGATGGATACGTTCGATTGTGTAACTCCAACCCGTGAGGCTCGCCATGGACGTGCCCTGATGAAGGGGGTTCCCAACGGCTTTATCAATCTGCGCAATAGCAAATTCAAAGATGACGGGACGGCGCTTGACGAAACGCTGGGGCTGGCATCGTCTGCCAATTACTCCAAGGCCTATATCCACCATCTGATGAAGGCGGGGGAAATGCTCGCCTTTCAAATACTCAGCCAGCATAATGTTGCGGTGATTGCCAGATTGATGCGTGAAATCCGCGAAACCCTCAGAAATGGCGGGGATCTGGATCAATTGCGCAAAGAATGGTTGCCCACTTAACCTTTTTGTCATTTTGCGGTATACTGTTCGGATGACACAAGAAACCCCTTCCGCAGCGTCTTTTTCCCATCTCGCCGAAGAGTATGGCGTGTGGTTTGCCCAGATTATTCGGGCGGTGTTCTATTCCAAAGATGTCGGGCAGAAACCTCATAGTCCGGCACTGGTTGATGCTCTTCCCGATATACATGAAAGATTAAAAAAAGGTGGTGTGATTGATCGCCTAAAATCATCCCAGATTACGTTGCATGACTTGGCAGACAAGATGATGGATGGCGGTGGCGTTCCCACACTTTCCGCTTTTGATACTTTCTGGCAGACTTACGAAGGGTTTTCCGTGCAGTTACGCCGGATTGAAAAAGATGTTGTGCTTTCCGATTTCGGTATTGATATGGCGACGGGGCTGAGAAGTTCCGCGGTCATGGTGGCCGATCTGGAGCGCGAGCTTGAGCGCCGCGCGAGAAAAGGGCAGCCGTTCAGTGTGGCGATGATTAGAATTGATAATCCGGCCTTGCGTGGGGACGAAAGGGTTCTGGCCCTTGTTTCTCGGGCCATTCAGAAAACAATCCGCAGTTTTGATGATGCCTATGTTTCCGGTGACGGCGAGTTTTTGATCAGTCTCAAACATTCCGATAGTGCCGGCGGTGTGCGTTTTGTCGCGCGTTTTAAAAGTGCATTGAATGAAAGCGGCGAGCAGGATTTTACTGTTTCATCCTGCGTGGCAGAGCCCTTGCCAGGGGATGAGTTATCCGATCTGTTGGCCAATGTTCGTGCGGATCTTGATCAAATTTCCTCTCAGGATGGCGGTGCAGTCGGGCAGCATGAGGAAGTCAGTCCGCTTAACAGGTTTTTGCAAAGTCTGAAAGAAGAGAAGTAAGGTTCCGTAAATCCATGATCGTTTCCAAGGAATATCCCAATCTGTTTATTGTTGATCATCCGCTGGTGTTGCACAAGTTGACCCAGATGCGTGAGTCCAGTTGTCCGCCGAGCAGATTCCGGTCTTTGCTTAAAGATATCTCTACGCTGATGACCTATGCGGTGACGGAAAATCTTCCTGTCACGACCAAAAAGATCAAAACACCTTTGGTCGAGATGGATGCTCCGGTTCTCGCTTGTAACGAGCCGGTCATAGTTCCTATTTTGCGGGCGGGACTTGGGTTGGTCGATGGACCTTTGTCGGTGATGCAAGATGCAATCGTTGGCCATGTTGGCGTTTATCGCGATGAGCAAACCCACTTGCCCCATGAGTATCTGGTGAAAATGCCTCAGCAGATGCCGCTGGACCGTCACTTCCTGATAGTTGATCCGATGTTGGCAACGGGCGGTTCGGCTATTCATGTTACGGATGTTCTAGTTGGGCGTGGGGTTGACCGGAATAAAATTGCTATGATGGTTTTGGTGGCTGCTCCCGAAGGGGTCAAAGCCTATCATGCCCGATACCCAGAGGTGCCAATCTATACGGCTTCTTTGGATTCCCATTTGAATGATTACGCATATATCGTTCCAGGTCTGGGCGATGCGGGTGATCGTATTTTCGGGACCCTTTGATTTATTAACAGCTTCTTTAACATTTCGTGGTTATGTGGAAGTGGGGGAGTCTATGCTCCTCTGCTTTAACGTATTTGTTTTCAATGGGTTAGTCTTATGCCGCATGTGACGGTCGATCACAAAGCCTTGTTTGACATTATGCCTGTGCCGCGTTTTCTCGTGTGTCCTGAGAATGGCGGCGGTTTTGTCGTTCAGGAAATCAACCGCCGAGGCCTTGAATATTTCAACCGCAAGGAAGAACAAATCGTCGGGATGCATATTTCGGGGCTGATGGACAGCGAGAATGCCCGTCATTTCGAACAGGCGTTTGAAGTCTGTATGCGCCAGAAGGTTCCGGTGAGTATTCATGCTTTGCCGAGCTTTCCGGGCGGGTTGCGTGTTTACGGGTTCTGGATCAATCCGCTTCTGGATATTACGGGCAAAGTGGTCTTGCTGGATGTTGTCGCGCAACCTGACTCAGCGGATGACTCCGTTTTGCAGCGTGAGCGAGATGATGCTATTTCTCTTTTGACCTCTATCTTCGATGCGTCGAACGTGGGGATTATTGTGACGGATCGCAGTCGCCGGATCGTGCGCGTCAATGACAGTTTTGTCCGTTTTTATGGATGGACGCGCGAGCAGATTGTTGGCGAGGATTTCGTGATGTTGCTCAGTCCTGATGAAAAAGATGCGGCCATCGAGAATTACGAGCGTTATCTCAACAGTTCGATCCGCTCTTCGGGCGAGATGAAGCTGGTCAAGCATGACGGGGCGATTGCCAATACGTTGTATACCACGGCTACTCTGGAATTGTCGCAACGGCGGAAATTTCAGGTGACGACGCTCATGGATATTACGCTTCGTAAGCAGATGGAATTATCGTTGCGCGTGGCCAAGGATCAGGCCGATGCTGCCAACCACGCCAAATCCGCGTTTCTGGCTAATATGAGCCACGAGTTGCGCACGCCGCTCAACGCTATTATCGGGTTTTCAGAGATCATGATGAACGGGACGTTTGGCGCACTCGAAAATCCGAAATATCAGGAATACATTCAGGATGTGCATTCCAGCGCGCGGCATTTGCTGGAAATCATCAACGAGGTTCTCGACATGTCGAAAATCGAGGCCGGCCGTGTCGAGCTGGACGAGCATGAAGTCGATATCGGCGGTGTGATCGAGGCTGTGTCGCGGATGATGGCGTCGCGTGCCTTTTCCGGAAATATTGCCATTGAAACCCATGTGGACGGACAGTTGCCGCAATTTACCGGAGATCCGCGTCTTATCCGTCAAATTCTGATCAATCTGGTCAGCAATGCTGTCAAGTTCTGTGAATCGGGCGGCAAGATTCGTATTTCTGCCGAATTGTTGAAGGAGGGGGATATCGAAGTCAGGGTTGCCGACGACGGGGTCGGTATTCCCAAAGACAAGATTGCTCAGGCTCTTGAACCGTTCGGCCAGATTCACGATGCGGCAATTGCACGTCAGGACCGGTCTTCGGGGACAGGTTTGGGGCTGCCTTTGGCCAAGGCTATGGTTGAAATGCATGGTGGGACCCTGATGCTGCAATCAGATGTCGGGAAAGGGACAACCGTGGTTATCACGCTTCCCCGTCAACGGGTCCTTCGCCGTCCAAATATTGCCCTTACCCATTGATTTTCCTGAACTCTTGTCCTTTTTGCTTCCAGCGTGTATGCTCCGGATGTCGAGTTTTTATTTCTTTGTTACCTAAGGTACTGCGCATGAAAAATCTGGAAGAGCAATGTCAACAAGCCGGGTTGAAAATGACCGGTCAACGCCGGACGATCCTGAAAATTTTGCAAGACGCAGAAGATCATCCATCGGTTGAGACGGTGTATGATCGCGCCAAGCATGAAGACCCTTCGATTTCTTTGGCAACCGTTTACCGGACGCTCAGCTTGCTGGAAGAGATGGATATCATCGTCAAGCGCGAGTTCAACGAGAGTTTCGCGCGTTATGATACCAACACAGATCACCACCATCACATGATTGATATGGAGACAGGTGACGTGATCGAGTTCAAGAATGACGAGCTTGAAAAACTCAAGCTCAAAATCGCCAAGGAGTTGGGATATGAGTTGCTCGATCACCGTCTTGATCTGTATGGGCGGAAGATCAAATCCTGATGGATGACGGCAGGCTTCCGACTTCTTTGTGGGTGGAGGCGCATTTGCGGCGTCTCAACGAGATGGGGCGGGGGTATTATATTGTTCAGAAAGGCGCTTTTGCCGCCGGAACGGTCCTCCTCAAGATCAATCTATTGGACGGGCAGGCGCGCGTTTTGACCCAAATTCGTGATATGGACGGGAATCTGGGCTGGATGGCGGCTTTGGGGCAGGAACGGGTTGCGGAATCCGATGCGGATGCGTATATTCGCCGCGCAATGGATCGTGACCCCGATGTCTGGGTCATCGAGATTGAAGACAAGGGCGGGGAGAACCCGTTTGAAGGAAAAGAGATTTTATGAGTTCGCCTGTCGATCAGCGCCGTACTTTTGCGATTATCGCGCACCCTGACGCGGGGAAGACTACGCTCACGGAAAAGCTTCTGTTATTCGGAGGGGCGATCCAGATGGCGGGGATGGTCAAGGCGCGGGGTGAGCGTCGTCGTGCGCGGTCGGACTGGATGAAGGTCGAGCAGGAGCGCGGGATTTCCGTTGCGTCGTCTGTGATGACATTCGATTATTGCGATGTGACGTATAACCTTCTCGATACGCCGGGCCACGAGGATTTCTCGGAAGATACGTACCGCACGCTCACGGCGGTGGACAGCGCCATTATGGTTCTCGACGGAGCGAAGGGGATTGAAACCCAGACGCTGAAACTTTTTGAAGTCTGTCGCCTGCGGAATATTCCGATCATCACCTTTATCAACAAGATGGACCGTGAGTCCCAAGACCCGTTTTCGTTGATGGACGAGATCGAGGACAAGTTGCAGATGCAGGTCACGCCTGCGAGTTGGCCTATCGGCATGGGGCGCGATTTCAAGGGATGTTACGATCTACTCAAAGATCAGTTGGTGTTGTTTGACCGCAGCAAGGGCGAGACACTTTCCGATACGCTGACCTGTTCGGGGCTTGATGATAAACTGATTGATGAAAAATTGTCGGCGGAGCAAGCCACGAAGTTGCGCGAAGATGTCGAGATGATCCGTGGCGTGTGTCCGGAGTTCGATCTAGATGAATATCTGGGCGGGCATATGACTCCGGTGTTCTTCGGGTCGGCGGTCAATAATTTCGGGGTGCGCGAGTTATTGCAGGGTATTGGCCAGTTTGCGCCAGCCCCACGTTCCCAGAAAACGGCGGAGCGCACCGTTGAGCCGCAGGAAAATAAAGTCACGGGGTTTGTGTTTAAAATTCAGGCAAACATGGACCCCAAGCACCGCGACCGGATTGCGTTTACGCGGATTTGTTCGGGTGATTTCAAACGCGGGATGAAGCTGTTCCACGTCCGGTCCGGAAAGCAGATGGTGATCCATTCGCCGCTGATGTTCTTTGCGCAGGACCGCGAGATGGTCGATGATGCCTATGCCGGCGATATTATCGGGATTCCGAACCATGGGAATTTGCGCATCGGCGATGTGTTGACCGAAGGCGAAAAGCTGACCTTTACCGGTATTCCGTCTTTTGCGCCGGAATATCTCCAACGCGTCTCCGCTGAAGACCCGCTAAAAGCCAAACATCTGGGTAATGCGCTTCAGCAATTGGCCGAGGAGGGGGTGGCTCGGGTGTTTCGTAACCTGCTGGACAATAGTTGGGTCGTCGGTGTGGTCGGGATGCTCCAATTCGATGTTTTGGCCGACCGTATTCGTACCGAATATAATTTGCCTGTGAAATTCGAGCCGACGAGCCTTTACACCGCGCGGTGGGTGTCCTCTGAAGAACCCGCGAAGCTCAAGGCGTTTCTCGATGCCAATCGTTCGGCCATTGCCGATGACCATGACGGCGACCCCGTTTTTATGGCGCGGAATGCGTGGCATCTGAACGACACGCAGGATAAAAACCCTGCTATTCGTTTTTCGGCGACGAAGTAGCCCCTCTTTGTCTGAAGGCGTTGAAATTGACCGACCTCAGGGGGTTGACGTAGGTGTCGGTCCATGGCTGGCGGCCTTCTATGCCGTGCGTTTCGCTCCATCCCAGTTTTTTTAGGCTCTCGATATAATCCTGATTTTTGGTCAGAGCGACGACTTCACTTTCGTTGTAAACATATTCTGTGCCTTCGACTTCGCCTAGGGGGGATATTGTGGCGTAGGCCGGAATACCGATGGCGTCAGCGAGTTGTCCGACTTCGTGCCTGAGGTTGAACGATCTGCTGGAAATATGAAAGACAACCATCCCTTTAGGGGTGGTTTTTTGCAGATAAAGCTTAGCCGCTTCTTTGGTGATAAGGTGCATCGGGATGCTGTCCGAGCTGAAAACATCCACCAGAACAAGATCGTATGAATGATCGGGGGCGTTCTGGATTTTCAGGCGGGCGTCTCCCTGAACGATACCCGATTTCGGCGGACAGTCGTGGAGATAGGAATATATTTCAGGATTGGATGCAATGCGGATGATGTCCGGATCAATCTCATAGAAGGTGATTTGGTCGTCTGGCCGCAGGAGGCAGGAGACGCTTCCTGTTCCTAGCCCCAATCCGGCAGTCTTGATCGAGTCGTGGCTTTTTTCCACGATGCTGAAGGTTTGGCCGATGGCGGTTTTCGGGTTGTAGTAGGTCAGAGGAATGGTTTTGTATTTCGGGTCGAGGGGTTGGGAGCCATGGAGCGTTATCCCGTGCGAGAGGTTTCGGGTTAAGTCGTTGTCTGTTGTTGTCAGCGTTCCGAAATAGTTTCTTGATATGTCAACGATCTTGTTTTTTCCCGACCACGGAATAATCGGGGTTGCCAAAAGGAACACAAGGCATGCGGCAATGAAATAGGGGCGGCGGTCCATGACCCCCAATATCAGCAGGATAGACATGATGCCTATCAAGGGGAGAAGCAGTTGGAGGTTCGAGCCAAAGGCGTATCTGAGAATCAGAAAGGATGCGATGCCGATGGTCAGCGTCGTTGCCAGTATCAACAGGGCTGTTTTCTGATTGGGCTGTGATGATAGGCTGAGTTTGGCGGGTAGGTTCCAGCAAAAGAGCGAGAGGCCCAAGACAATCATCAGCTCATAAGGTTTGACAAAGATCAGCGGGGCAATCAGCGCGTTGAAAATACCGCCCAGTGCTCCGCCACATGACATGACGAGATAGAACAAAGTGAGGTGGTGGGTGGTGGGTTTCAGGCGGACCAGTTCCTGATGGCACATGATGGCGGTAACAAAAAACAGAACGCCCAGTGCCAACCCCAGCTCCAGTTTCAAATAATAGATGCTTCCCATCATGGCGAAAAGGATGGTGGTCAGGATGGCGTAGACGGTCCTGGTGACCGGAAGAGGCAACAAGGTTCTCTTCGAGAAGGCGATCACGAACGAGAGAATGTAGAGCGCCAGCGGAATAACCCAGAACAGAGGCAGTGAGCCGATGTCGGTGGTGATGAAACTGGTATAGCCCAGCATTAGCGAAGACGGAACGAACGACAGGAGCAGCCACAGGGCGATGGTTTTTTTATCGGGGGCTGCGTTGTCGGCGTCGTTGAAAATGTCCTCTTCGACTTGGTGGCGCCCCAGTCTTGATATGGCCAGAACCGAGCATCCCACCATCAACAGCCATAGTCCCGCATATCCGGCGGCCCAGAAAACGGATTGTTCTGGCAATGGCAGGACGCGCTCCGCCAGTACCGGATAGAGAATGAGCGCCAGAACCGATCCGATATTGCTGGCGGAATACAGGAAGTACGGGTTGTGCGCATCAGGATGGGTTGTCTGTGAGAACCATTTTTGAAGCAGTGGGGCCGAGGCCGAGAGAAACAGGAATGGTAGGCCGATCATCAGGATCATTTCACCGAGTTGCCAGATAAGCGGACTTTGCGTGTCTGCTGGTGGGTTCATGGTTGTGGCCATGGGGAGGGTGATGAGGCCCGCGGCGAGGATCAGTCCGGCATGGAGAGCCGACTGGATTTTTAGCGATCCGATTTTTGAGAGAGTGTGCGCGTAAAAATAACCACCCAGCAGCAAAATCTGGAAAAACATCATGGTGGTGTTCCAGACCATGGGAGTGCCACCCAGAACCGGCAAAATCGCTTTGCCGACAATCGGTTGGACGACAAAGAGAAGGTAGGCGCTCAGGAAA
>Ga0116143_10005272_pt1 | contig 11742 bp, 5 predicted proteins | sample AD_UKC034_MetaG_FD_89745 | JGI IMG/M metagenome (GOLD analysis project Ga0116143, IMG submission 89745) | Active sludge microbial communities of municipal wastewater-treating anaerobic digesters from USA - AD_UKC034_MetaG | ecosystem: Engineered > Bioreactor > Anaerobic > Digestate | place: USA...
CAATTTGAAGAAGAATTATCAAGTCGTCTAGCTCTTGCAGAAAGAGAAAAGGAGAGTGCAGTAAAACTAGCAGAAGCCAATCTTAGAAATTCTTTACAGGAAGATCTTGCAAAGAAGGACAAAGAATTAACCGTATTCAAAGCACAAAAAGAAGCAGAACTTTCCGAAAAGCTAAATCAAAAGGAATCAGAATTACTCCAAATTAAAGCTAAACTTGATAATTTAGAAATTGAGAAAAAACTTGCTGTTTCCCAAGCTACTCAAACGATTGAAAAGGAAAGGGATGAATTAGTACATACTGTTAAACTTAAAGACACTGAAAAGGAACTTCTTGAAAAATCTTTAAGTGAAAAATATACAGCTGCCTTGAAAGAAAAGGATGCAATTATAAAACATAAAGACGAAGAAATTGCTTTAAGAAAAGACATGAAGTTGAAACTATCAACCAAAATGATTGGTGAAACACTTGAGCAGCATTGTGAGACGGAGTTTAACAAACTTCGAGCCACTGCTTTTCAAAAGGCATATTTTGAAAAGGATAACGATTCAAAATCAGGGAGCAAAGGTGATTTTATCTTTAGAGAAATGGACGAATCGGGAAATGAAATAATTTCCATTATGTTTGAAATGAAAAATGAAGGAGACGAAACTGCAACTAAAAAGAAAAATGAAGACTTTCTTAGGGAGTTGGATAAGGATCGAATTGAAAAGAAATGCGAGTATGCTGTCTTAGTTTCGCTTTTAGAGTCAGAAAGTGAGTATTATAATACAGGGATTGTAGATGTGTCACATAAATACTCTAAAATGTATGTTGTTCGTCCTCAATTTTTCATTCCAATCATTACACTTCTCCGGAATTCAGCAATGAATTCGATTAAGTACAAAGCTGAGTTGGAATTGGTGAAAAATCAAAATATAGACATTACAAAATTTGAAGAGAAAATAGAGAAATTTAAGGAAGGATTTGCGAGAAACTATGATTTGGCAAGTAGAAAATTTAAAACAGCAATTGAAGAAATTGATAAGACCATTGACCACTTACAAAAAACTAAAGAGGCATTGCTTTCTTCAGATAACAATTTACGCCTGGCAAATCAAAAAGCTGAAGAATTAAATATCAAAAGACTTACGCATAACAACCCCACAATGAAAGCTAAGTTTGACGAACTTAAATAGAATAACTTACTCATGCACGAACATTCTTCTCTGTTATTACATAAGCAGACACTGCCATTTTTAAATATTTCACTTTATCTGAACGACATTAAGCCGATTCAAGCATTAAGTATTGAAAACCCATCTGAAAATAATTCAAATCAATTAGATATTAAGATAACAGGTGATCTTCCTTTCATTGAGCCTTTTGGGTTTAGTATTCCGTTTGTTCCTTCAAAAAGCCAAGTACAGATTCCATTAGATAAGTTGAAAGTAAATCGTGAATTATTAAATAAACTTTCTGAAACCGAAAGGACAAATATTACAATTGAAGTTAGTGAAAACAATACGGCTTTTATCAAGGAATCAATTCCGATAAATGTGCATCCATTAGAGCATTTTGGTGGGTTTCAAAATTTACCTGAATTGATTGCCGCATATATTACTCCTAATCATCCTTACATCTATCATATTAAAAGAAAAGCAGTTGGGATTTTAGAGAAACAAGGACTAAAAACTGCATTTGAAGGTTACCAAAGCAATGACCCTGAAAGGGTACTGCAGAGCATGTCGGCAATTTATTCTGCCATACAAAGTGAGGATATAGTTTATAGTTCATTGCCACCGGGTTATGAGGAAACTGGTCAAAGGTTACGGTTGTTGAACACTATCCAAGCAGAAAAATTTGGTAACTGCATTGATATCAGCTTACTGTTTGCCGCATGTTTGGAAGCAGTAGACTTAAACCCAATTCTGATAATTGTTCGCGGACACGCCTTTGTCGGTTGCTGGTTACAGGATGACAAGTTTTCCGAAGTTGTAAATGACGATAAGAGTGCAATAACAAAACGACTATCAAAAGGCATTCGTGAAATAGCAGCTATTGAAGCCACAAGTGTTTGCAAGGGCAATAACATCAAATTCAGTGAAGCCTTAAATGCAGGTGAAGCACAGTTGGTTCAGAAGGAAGATTTTTTACTTTCCGTTGATGTCAAAAGAGCCAGAACCTTACGAATACGTCCCTTACCTTTACTTTTTAACACTTCAAAAACTCAATTAGACGAAGCAGCCATTAAACAGTCTGAAACTGCTACAATGGAAAAGAGTTTTGAGATAGGCACTATTTATCAAGACGAATTAGCTCATGGCAAGCAACAGAAAACTAAGCAAAAAATATGGGAACGTAAGTTATTGGATTTGTCACTTCGTAATAATTTACTAAATCTGCATTTTACACGAAATATGTTACAATTGGTTGATATTGACATCAGCCATGTGGAAGACACTTTAGCAGATGGAAAAAGTTTTTCAATAATGCCTAGTATGGATGCTGAGGTATTACGAAGGTATAATTTGTTTACACCACCTCTTCATCATTCATCACCTTTATTTCAGTTGGCAAATGATGAATTACAGCATAATCGATTATTAACTCATTACCATCAACAAGATTTAGAAAATATTCTGATATATATTTATAAAAATGCAAAGCAAGCAATAGAGGAAAATGGTTCAAGCACATTATACTTAGCTGTAGGCTTGCTTAAATGGTTTGACAGAAAAACACCCGAACAAGCAAGGTACTCACCTATATTGCTTTTACCGGTAGAAATTAGTCGCAGATCTGTCAACAGCAAGTTCACATTGAAGAGCCGTGAAGAAGAAACGATGATAAACATTACCTTGGTGGAATTTCTTCAACAGGAATATGAATTGAATTTGGATGGGTTAGAACAACTACCAACTGATGATAAAGGGGTTGATGTTGCAAAGGTGATGGGTGTTTTACGGCGAGCTATAATGCAATTGAAAGGTTGGGATGTGGTGGAGCAACTAGTGCTAGGTAATTTTTCATTTAGTAAGTTGATTTTATGGAAAGACATTGTTGTTCATCAGGAAGAATTGCTGAAGAGTGAAATGGTAAGGAGCCTGGTTGATGGCAGATTAGCATCAAATGAAAATAATAAGACAAATGCCGAACTTGATTTTGATAACATTGGTTCGAAAAGTATTGTGTTACCTATTCCAACCGATGTTTCACAAATGGAAGCAGTTCTTACGGCACAAGAAGGACAAAGTTTTATTTTACACGGTCCCCCTGGAACTGGAAAATCTCAAACTATAACCAATATTATTGCAGATGCCTTGTATCATGGGAAACGGGTGTTATTTGTCGCAGCCAAAAAAGCGGCCTTAGATGTAGTTCATAGACGATTAGAGCAAATAGGACTTGCACCATTTACACTTGAACTTCATTCAAACAAATCAAAAAAATCGGATGTACTGGCACAATTGGCAAAATCAATTGAAACTGTAAAACTTGCACGATCAAGGGATTTTCAGCAAGAAGCACAACATTTAGATACTGCTAAAAAGGCAATAAGTGTTTATGTAAGCGTTTTGCACAAAAAACAAGAAATTGGATGGAGTTTATATGACAGCATAACTGCATTAGGAAAATATCACGATAAAAAGTTTCCAAAGAACTATATTCCTGATAATATTCTTCAACAACTGAACTCATCACTTTGGCGACAATGGTCAGATTGGCTTCCGCAATTTCAGTCTATAGCAAGAATAATTATTCATCCATCGGATAACCCTTTGACGGCATTGAACTTGTCAGAATATTACCCGTCGTTAAATGATGAAATTAATACATGCACTCAAAAATTGTTGAAACTTTTAAGTGATGTTGAGAGTAATTCTCAATCTCTGTCCAGAATAATACATTTTCCTTTTTCAATTGATAATAGAGCAGAGTGGGAGCAGTTTGTTAAAATTATAGTTGTATTACAAAAACTTCCTGACATAAAATTGGAACTTGTTCGATATTTGTCTAATAAAGAAAACTTTACTTTGTATGAGGAATGGAATAAATTGTTCAATCAATACCAAACAATATTAGGTATCATTTTTGAAAACTATAACCGAAATATATTAACCTTAAAAATTTCAGAGATTGAATCTCAATGGAAATTGGCAAAACAAAGTTGGTTTTTACCGAAATGGATTCAATCAAGAAAAATAAAAAAACAATTATCTGTTCATAGAAATATTCAATTTAATAGCGACAGCGACGTAGAGCAATTATTTTCACACAACAATCAGTTGCAGGATGTGCAACGGTTGTTACAACAAAGCCGTTTTGAACCGGTTTTAAATGCATTAAAAAATTTATTCAAAGGTGAACAAACAGATTTAAATGACATTGCTCAGAAAGCTTCAATTGTTCATGAATTGTACAATTTGACTGACACTTGGGATCGAAATGCTCTTTGCAAATGGGTAAAAGTTTGGGAGGGTAAAGGCTTGCAGTATTCCGATGAAGTGTTGCGAAATAACCAATCTGTTATTTCTGAATTCATAGAACTTGAAAGGACCTTTAAGCAACAATCCGAAGATTACCATGTACTTACAGGTGCTCATTTTCGACATCAGCAAAATTGGAATCTCGAAACTGTAAACCAACTTCAAAATATTAGAACCAATCTTCCACATTTAAAAAACTGGATGAATTATGTAATGCTACGTGGACAAGGAAAATCAATACATCTGGATTGGTTCTTAACTGCATACGAAAACAAATTATTTAGTGTGGATGACCTGGCAGATTACTTTCATTACACAATTCACGTTTCCATTGCACAACGAATTATTTCTCAACATGAGGCACTAAGTTTGTTTAATGCTGATTTATTCGAAAGTAAGATCGAACAATATAGAAAAATTGCAAAGGAATTTCAATCTCTCACTATACAGGAATTACGAGTAAAGTTGTCAGCACAATTGCCAAATACAACAGCTGAAGCTATGCAAAGTTCTGAAATTGGCATTTTACAACGAGCTATTAAAAACAGGGGAAGAGGGTTGAGCATAAGAAAATTGTTTGATCAAATACCGGCTTTACTTCCACGTATTGCTCCTTGTATGTTGATGAGTCCTATTTCAGTAGCACAATATTTTGATGTAAATACCAGGCATTTTGATATTTTAGTTTTTGACGAAGCTTCACAGTTACCAACTTGTGAGGCGGTAAGTGCATTAGCAAGAGCGAAGCAATCAGTGATTGTGGGCGATCCAAAACAAATGCCCCCAACTTCCTTTTTCAGCACAATAAAGCTAGACGAGGAAAACATGGATGTTGAAGATTTGGAAAGCATTTTAGATGATTGTTTGTCCTTATCCGTCCCTTCAAAATATTTGTTGAGACATTATAGGAGTAAGCATGAAAGTTTAATTGCTTTCAGTAACGCGAACTATTACGAGAATAAGTTGCTTACCTTCCCTTCATCAGATGACTTGAACCGTAAAGTAACTTATCATCAAATTAAAGGATATTATGACAAAGGAAAAACGCGGACAAACAAATTTGAAGCTGATGAAATAGTGCAGTACATTCAATCTCACTATAATAACTCGCAAAAGCGGAAATTCAGTATTGGAGTCGTAACATTCAGTCAAACTCAACAAAATTTGATAGAAGATAAGCTGCAAAAACTTTTTGTCGTGGATCCAGAATTGGAAAAATATGCAAACGAAAGTGATGAACCTTTATTTGTAAAGAATTTGGAGAATGTGCAAGGAGATGAACGCGATATTATTTTATTCTCCATTTGTTATGCACCTGATGAAACAGGTAAGATGAGTATGAATTTTGGTCCATTAAATCGAGACGGTGGCTGGCGTAGGTTAAATGTAGCTGTGACCCGTGCCCGTTATGAAATGCACGTATTTGCTACACTTAAAGCTGACCAGATTGATTTAAGTCGAACAGCAGCCGAAGGTGTAGCTGGACTTAAAGCCTTTCTTCAGTTTGCTGAAAATGGTCAATTAAGCGTTCGTCCCGAAGATGTTCAGGAAAACTTGACCAGGGAACATTTGTCTTCTTCCATTAGCAAAAAGTTACAGGAAAGGGGATTGGAGGTTAAATGTAATATAGGCACTTCCGGATTTAAAGTGGATATTGGAATCGTTAATCCGGATAAACCCCACCAATATATTTTGGGAATTCTTATTGATGGTCTTTATTACTTTAATGCTCAAACAACAAATGACCGTGAGATGGTGATGCCTGCTGTGCTCAAAGCCTTAGGTTGGAATATTCACCGCATTTGGACAATCGACTGGTATGAAAATTCAAACATAATTATTGATACTATAGTTGATAAAGTAATGCATCTGCGGAGACAAACGGATGTTAAAGAAATGAAAATGGATGAAAGTGCTAATGAAAGCACATTTGAGCCAATCATCCCTGTGTCCGAAGGAGTTCCACCTTTGGCAATCACAAGTAGGCAAAAGCCTTATATAGCTGCGGTTTTGACTTCTGTTTCTTCTGCCAACAGTGAGACTATATTTGAATTTCAAAACAGAAGTTCTGTTAAACAACAAATCCAATCATTGCTTGATACTGAAACGCCTATCAGTGAAAATTTGTTGTATAGGAAGGTATTACAAGCATGGAACATAGGACGAGCAGGTGCGAGATTAGATAAGCACTTAAAAGGAATCCTAAAAGAAATGAGGATTAGTAAAACTATACACCATCAACCATTTTATTGGAACAACGACACAACTCTAGATTTTTATCGTAATAACGATATTGAAAAACGGAATATGGAGGACATTGCTCCGGAAGAACTGATAATAGCTTTAGAAGAAGTAGTGACTAATAATTTAAGTATTGATGAAGATGAGTTGTTGCGTTATTTAGCCCGGACATTTGGTTTTGCCAAAGTCGGAAAGCAGATTGACTCTGTATTGCGATACACAATTGACATTGCCATCAAAAATGGTATTGTGATTAGGGAAGGTAACAGAATAAAGTTGACAAGTGCTTGACAAAGTTGATTATTCCGGCGATACTGACCCGTCTATTCCGGCCATATTGACCCACCCCTATTAGGATGATTGGATTTGATTTTTCAAAGTTATTTTTTTTCTGGTTTGTTTTTCTTTCTTAAAGATTCTCCTTTTAGCTCAAAACGGTGTGAATTTGCGGTTAGACGATCCATAATGGCATCTGCCAGGGTGGGTTCATTAATAGTTTCATGCCATTTATTGATTGGGATCTGCGATGCAATTATAATAGATCGTTTCGCGTAGCGATCTTCCAGTATCTGTAGTAATGCAAGCCGTGTGTTTTGTTCCATCGGAGCCAGGCCAAAATCATCCAGGATCAGCAGCGATGTTTTTTCCAGCTGATTGAGCAGTTTGACAAAGGTTCCGTCCAGTTTTGCTGTCATTAGTTTTTCAGTGAATCGGTTCAGATTCAGATAAAGGGTTTTGTATCCCATCACACATGCCTGATGTCCCAGTGCACAGGCAAGGAAGCTTTTTCCTGATCCGGTTGCACCGCTGATCAGAATATTCTCTGCCCGGTCCAGATAAGAGCAATCGGACAGCTGCAGAACCTGCTCTTTAGTTAGATTCCGGTCTTTGGTAAAGGATAGCTCCTCGATGCTTGCCGCGTAGCGGAGCTTGCTCAACTTTAAAAAGAACTGGGTTTTGTAGTGAACCCTGCTTTGCACTTCCGCATCGCACATTTGTGCAATTAATGCATGGGCCTCTGGCTGCTGATGCGCAGAGAGCTGCAGGATGCTTTCATAGCTACGTGCCATTCCTGTAAGTTTTAATTCTTTGAGTTGTTGTAGTGTGGCTGTTGTATTCATCTGATTTTATTTTTGGGTTCTACGATTTATTGATAGCTGGTGCTCCCACGTATGTTTTCGTGATCGGGGATAAAATTTATTTCAGGTTGTATGTCTTTATCCAGATTGTTCTTCAAAATATTCTGGATGATGCCATAGTTTGCATAAGCAGATACTGCTGCTCGCTTACAGGCCGCTTCCAGACGGTCATTACCGTAATGACTTCCCAGTCGAAAAATTCCAAGACAACTGTTATAAGTCTGCTCGGGAAAAACTTTAGAAGAAAGAATGCGGCTGATAAACTCCCTGGTTGCAGGACCGATTGTCTCTGCCCGGTTCATGAAGGTATCCTGGTTCCAACCCTTGCGCTCTACCATGTGTTTGTGATTGGATGGCATGTGCGATTCAAACGTTGTATAACCATGGCGCTTGTAGTTCCGGCAGTGGAAGGCCACTCGCTTGTGATCATGGTAGATTTCCACAGAATCACGGGTGTAAATAATCTTTACCGTTTTTCCAATCAGGTTATACGGTACGCTGTATTGATGAAAGTCCTCACCCAGAATCACATGGTAATTCTTTTGAACTTTCGCCTGCGTGGTACGCTTGATCACATATGGGTTTTCAGGCAATGGCTTTAGCAAAGGCTTTTCTTCTGTTTCAAAAATCCATTTACGGCTGTAGCTTTTTCGTTGAAAATCTTTAACGTGATGCTTTTCCAGTTGTGAACGGATCGCCTTGTTCATTTCAGAGAGGGAATAAAACACCTGATTGCGCAAAGGTGCATAGATACGCTTGTAGGCAATCGATACGGCGCTTTCCACGCTGGCTTTATCGCGGGGCTTTTTCACTCTGGTAGCCATTACGGTGGTTCCATAGTAAGAGCCAAAAAAATCCATCGCTTCGGTGAACGTAGGTTCGTACCGGCTGGCTTTGGTAACAGCTGTGCGCAGATTATCAAACTTAATGCTCTGTGGCACCCCTCCCATGTAGTATAATGCATTGGAAAGTCCACAGACAAATTCCTCTTGTTTTTGGGAGCGCAGTGCTTCGACATACGTGTAATTACTATAAGGCAACACACAAACAAGCACTTCACATTTAATTATTTCACCTGTGGATCGATCTATATAATGCAAGGGGTCCCCTGCAAAGTCCACCATCATTTGTTCTCCAGGGCGATGCGTAAAATACATTACGGCATTTTTAATCTCCTGCGCTCGTGAGAGGTGATCACAAAACTGGGAGTAACTGTAGCCGGACGGATTCTCCATTCGATATTCATCCCAGAGCAGCTGCCGGGTCACTCCGCGTCTTCTTAACTCGGAAGAAAAATAATCCAGACGCTCTTCAAAATCTTTTTTTCGGTCTATAGCATCTTGATCAGGAACCGGCTTCCGTTCCATGATCGTGATGAGTGACTCCTGATCCATTGCTAAAAGCTCTTTGAATGAAAGCTGACTGGCGCGAATACGCAATTTATAATCGCGCACCGTATTACGGGCCATTCCGGTCAATCGCACAATGGAACGAACGGCGTAATCCTTGCTTAAAAATTCTATGATCTGTTTAATCTGATGCATGCTTATTGATTTTCCTGCCATATGCTTAGAATGTGTTTTAACATCCAAAGCGAACAGCTTTTTGCATCAAATCCAATACATCAGGTGGGTCAATATTGCCGGAATGTCAGCCTCAGGGAGGGGTCAACATCGCCGGAATGTCAGTCCGTTCTCAAAAAGGGGTGGGTCAGTATGACCGGAATCGGTGGGTCAGTATGCTCCGGAATTGGTGGGTCAATATGGGCCGGAATACTCAACAAAGTCAAAACTACTTCAATTTATTTGAAGCTTAAGTTCCTGGTATGCATTCAGTGCCATTGAAATCGGGTACTATATTGCATTAGAAATTATTTTCTAAAACCTGATTCTTTGGCATTATAAGTTTTTTAAAAAGTCCTCTTCAGATAAAATTTCTAGTGTCGAACCTTTCTTAATTAATTTTAATGCCTTTTCTTGTTTGTTACTCATTCCGTCCTCACCAACAACGCGGTAATCCTGTTGACCAACCACCAAAAAATCTGTTTCCATGGTGACGCTATTACCAATCGTTCCACCAATGTCAGCAACTATTCGTTGAGCTTCGGTTCGTACCATAGAAGATAAGGTTCCAGTAAAAACAACAGTCCTTTCAAAAAAAATACTATTAGAGTTGTATTTATTCGGATCGCCAACAATTTTCATAGCCTTGGATGTAGTATGAACCCTATTTGTTTCACAAGGTGTGTAACCGCCATTGTACAGCTTCCCGATTGTAGTGTTTAATTTAACCGTTAATTCGTCAAGAGTAGAGATTCCTGCTATTTGAAATGCTTTTAAGGTTAATTCAGCAGTAGCTTTGCTGTCAGGTCCAGCCCTATGAAAGGAAAGATCAATGTTGTTAAGCTTGCAGAGTGATTTCAGGTCATATGCTGGTAGTCCTTGCCATACTTTTTTAGATAAAATGTAACTACAAAAATAGTTTAAGGTAGGAAAAGGAAGTTTATAAGTTTCAAGAGTTTTACGTAACACACTAATATCAAATCCTGCATTGTGTGCAATTAAAAATTTGTTTTCTATATGCGGTTTAATTTCCACCCACAGTTGGTGAAATTCAGGATTGTTGGCAACGTGTTCAGGTTTGATGCCGTGAATTAAAATATTAAAATGATCAAATTCTTTATAATACGGTTTGATTAACCATGATTTGGTCGCTCTGATTTGTCCATCATTAACAAAGGTCAATCCGATTTCACATGGGCTGTCCCTTTGTGCAGTTGCGGTTTCAAAGTCTAAGGTTATAAAGTCCATTTTGGTCTGTTTTTAGCACGTGCCATGTTCAACTAGATCTATGCAAGACATCACAGATCTTTTCACAGATGACGTTTTATATAATGCAACTTATTGCCAAGTATTAAGAGAATAGAGAGCACCGATTTTGTTTGCCTAATGCATGCTAGAGACGATCAGACAGTTGAATTGGTTTAACCTTTTTGATCACTACTCAATGCTATTCCAAGTGAGAAATTAAGTTCAGACTAACACAATTTATAAAATAAGAATAAAACTATTGAAACCGTTCTAATTTTTCCTTCCATTTGTGAATCAGTTTTTGATCATCCAGTATCCCATTTTGCAAGGCATATTTGAGTACTCCAATGATCTTTTTGGAATTGGTTTTTTTAATGATTCTATTGCGATGAAATTCTATAGTTCTATGGGATTTGAATACTAATTCGCCGATCTGATGATTAGATAGCTCCTGACATAGCAGATAGATGATATCCAGGATTAAGGGATTGGATAGATCCAGTTCTTCTTCTATTTCGTTTTGATTGGGCTTTTTAATATTATCAACGATCATATTGGAAACTTCAGTTGAGTAATAGGATTTTCCTGAAACTACACAATCAATGGCTTCTAAGATAATGCTGGCATCTGCATTTTTAAGTATATATCCATGAACTCCTCGTTTGATTGCATTTGTAATGGTATCCTGATCATCAAGCATAGAAAGGGCAATTACCTTTGTTTTTTTAAATTTGGTTGAGATTATCTCTGTCGTTTTTAGACCATCGAGTACAGGCATTCTAAGATCCATCAATACAAGCTGGTGATGATCTGACTCAAGCAATTTAAGAACTTCCTCACCATTGGAGGCCTGAGAAATTGAGCCAATTGTTTTGCTTTTTTTCAGAGTCATGGCTAATCCTTGCCGAAAAACCGGGTGGTCATCAGCTATTATTATGTTGATTTTCGTATCCATGTATGGTTCTTTTGCCATGATCAGGTAAGATTTTCTATCTTAAATCTAATATAATATTTTAGGATTAGCCATTTAGTTCGTAAATCCTTTTCAGTGGCCATGGAGATTCCTTCATGAACCGATTGACTAA
>Ga0116143_10005277_pt1 | contig 11734 bp, 8 predicted proteins | sample AD_UKC034_MetaG_FD_89745 | JGI IMG/M metagenome (GOLD analysis project Ga0116143, IMG submission 89745) | Active sludge microbial communities of municipal wastewater-treating anaerobic digesters from USA - AD_UKC034_MetaG | ecosystem: Engineered > Bioreactor > Anaerobic > Digestate | place: USA...
CTGCTCATGCTCACCTTGCGGCGGTCAGTCGGCGGGGCCGGCGCCCCGCTGCCAGATGGCTGGAGATTATACCCTGCGGAGTCGAATTGTCAACGGCTGCGCTTCTTTGCCCCCCGGGGGGCCGCAGGCGGTGAGCTGGACCTGAGGCCGACCGGGGAGCCGGCCTCTCTGATCACCGTATCAGGAAGCGCTCGCGCGCCCTGCCGGGCGTGAAGTGCGGCGCGAGGCGATCCACTTGCCGATCTCTGCTGCGACGGAGGGAACGAGCGTCAGCGGCAGGATGTATAGCCAGTCCGACCAGGGTAGGTCATAAGTGAAAAAGATGGGCTCAAACAGCGGCAGGTAGATCACGGCCATCATCAGCAGGAACGACGAGAGCGTGGCCCACACCATGTACTGATTGGAGAAGATGCCCAGCTTGAGCAGGGGATAGTGCTCCGAGCGCGAGGTATAGGCACGGAACAGCTCGGACAGCACCAGGGTGGTGAAGGCTACCGTCTGGGCAGCCACCAGCGAGTTCGGATAGATGCGCAGCGCGATGAGGAACGCGCCGAGCGTGGTGGCGGTAATGGCCACGGCCTGCACGGCCGTGTTCAGCGCCATCTCGCGGTTGATGACCGGCTCGCGCGGCGGGCGCGGCGGCTGCTGCATAATGCCCGGCTCGCCCTTTTCCAGGCCCAGGGCCAAAGCTGGCAGCCCGTCGGTGACCAGATTGAGCCACAGCAGGTGGATCGGCCGCAGCGGCAGCGGCAGCCCGGCCACCATGGCCAGGAAGATGACCAGGATCTCGCCAATGTTGCACGAGATGAGGTAGTAGACGAACTTGCGGATATTCGAGTAGATGACGCGCCCTTCCTCAACCGCAGCGACGATGGAGGCAAAGTTGTCGTCGGTGAGGATCATGTCGGCCGTCTCTTTGGCCACATCCGTTCCGGTTATGCCCATAGCTACACCAATATCGGCGCGCTTGAGCGCGGGAGCGTCGTTCACGCCGTCGCCGGTCATGGCCACGACGTGGCCCTGACTGCGCAGGGCGTCCACAATGCGCACCTTGTGCTCGTGCGACACGCGGGCGTAGACGTCGACCTCGCCGGCAACCCTGGCGAACTCTTCGTCGCTGAGGCGATCCAACTGGGCCCCGGTCATCGAGCGCTTTTCGCCGGAGAAAAAGTTGAGCTCTTGCCCGATGGCCACAGCCGTGTCCTGGTGATCGCCGGTGATCATCACCGGCTTGATGCCGGCCTGATAGCAGAGGTCCACCGCCTGTCGCACTTCAGGCCGCGGCGGATCGATCATTCCGGTCAGGCCCAGGAATACCAAGTCACGTTCGATTCCAGCGTCAATGACGCCAGGATTCGCGTCGGCCAACGGCCGGCGGGCTACAGCCAGCACCCGCAGCGCCTGAGAGGCCATCTCGTCGTTCGCGCGCTCGATGGCCATTCTGGTGTCTGGGGTCAGCGGCTCGACGCCCCGTTCCGTCTCGATGTGCGTGCACAGAGGCAGCAGAATGTCGGGAGCCCCTTTGACGTACGCCCCGTAGGGCGAGTCCTCATCCGGCGTCGTGTGCACCGTGGTCATCCGTTTGCGCGCCGAGTCGAACGGCACTTCGGCCACGCGAGGATGGGTCTGTTCGACCTCGCTGCGCCAGAGCCCGGCCTTGCCCGCCAGGACCACCAGAGCGCCTTCGGTGGGGTCGCCGACCATGCGCCAGGTAACGTGCGTCTCGCCGTTCTGCGCTTCGATTCGCTCCAGCACCGCGTCGTTGCAGAGCAGGCCGCCGCGGAGGAGGGAGCGCAGGGGTCGCGACTCGAGCGGTTGGATTGCCCGGTCGCCGCTGGTGAGCGAGCCAACCGGGTCGTAGCCCCGCCCGCTCACTTCGTAGAAGGCACCGTCGGCCCAGAGCCGGGTGACGGTCATCTCGTTCTTGGTCAGGGTGCCCGTCTTGTCGGAGCAGATGCAGGTGGCGGTACCGAGCGTTTCGACCGCCGGCAATCGCCTGAGCAGGGCGTGCCGGCGCACCATTCTCTGCATGCCCAGGGCCAGGCAGATGGTGACCACAGCCGGCAGCCCTTCGGGCACGGCGGCAATGGCCAGACTGATTGCGGTCATGAACAGCTCGAGGATCTCTATCTGGTGAGCGCTGAGGTAGGCTGACAGGCCCTCTACCAGGACCATGGCCGGGTTGGTGTCGCGGACGACGCCAATGACGAACACCAGCCCGCAGATGACCAGGGCTGCGGTGCCCAGCGTGCGGCCCAGCTCTTCCAGGCGGCGCTGCAGCGGCGTTTCCTCGGCGCTGACCGCCGTTAGCAGCTGCGCGATGAGGCCGAACTGGGTGTGCATGCCGGTCGAGGTCACGATGCCCTTGCCGCGGCCATAGGTGACCACGGTGCCCATGAAGGCGCTGTTGGTGCGGTCGCCGATGGGGATATCCGCGTTCAACACCACGGAGGCGTTCTTTTCGACGGGCACCGACTCGCCCGTCAATGAGGCCTCCTGGATGCGCAGATTGACTGTTTCGATCAGCCGCAGGTCGGCCGGAACATGGTTTCCCGCCGCCAGCACCACCAGGTCGCCTGGCACGAGCTCTTCGGCCGGGATTGTCTCCTGGTGTCCGCCCCGGACCACGGTGGCTGACGGTGCGGCCATCTTCTTCAAGGCCTGCAGTGACTGCTCGGCCCGCCACTCCTGCATGACTCCCAGCACGGCGTTGATGACCACGATGGCCAGAATGGCGGCCGCGTCCACCCACTCGCCAACCAGAATGGAAATGGCGGCGGAGGCGATGAGCAGAAGGACCAAAAAGTCCTTGAACTGGTCGAGCAGCAGTTGCCAGAACGAAGTTCCCGCTGCTTCGGTCAGCTTGTTGCGGCCGTAGGTCTCCAGGCGCTGCTGGCTTTCCTGTGCGGTAAGACCTTGACGCAGGTCGGTGTGCAGGTTCTGCGCCAGTTGCTGCAGTGTGCCATTATGCATCGTCGACGGTTTGGTAGCGAGCTCGGCCTCGCTCCTGGTCGGGGCAGGCACGCCATTGTTTTCCCGGGTCATTTGCTCTAGTCTCCTTTGTCACAGCTCGGCCAGGTGCCTGACACCAAAAAGACCCCCGGTCACTCGTCCGTGGACAGAAACGAATGCCGAAGGTCTCGCTAGCGGGTGTTGGCGCGTACTGCGGCCTTCCTCCGCCGTGTGGACCGGGCGCAAAGCGCCGTGCTGACGGCCACACCGCCGAGCTACTCCCCTTCACACCTGCGATGTCCTGCAGGTACCGGTATTGAGCTGAGGTAGCGCATGGGGGATTCGAACCCCCGATCTCCTCCTTGAGAGGGAGGTGTCCTGGGCCGCTAGACGAATGCGCCGCAAATCACACGCCATTTTAGAGGCAAAGACCGTCTTTGTCAAATCGCCTCCTCCGTGCGGCGAGCGCTGGCCCACTTGTGCATCCGTTGCCCCTATGGTAGAATCGGCCCGGGTAGTCAATCCGGTGGCGAACGCCAGACAGCGACTGGGCAAACTGGGAGAGGACCTCGCCGCCCGGCACCTGCAGCGTGAAGGTTACGTTATCCTCACACGCAACTACCGCTGCGCCGAAGGCGAGATGGACATTGTGGCGAGGCAGGGCAGCCGCCTGGCCTTTGTTGAAGTCCGAACCAGACGCGGCTCTGCCTATGGCACACCGAAAGAATCCATTACCAGGAGCAAGCAAGAGCGCCTGGTACGGATCGCCTGCGATTATCTGTCGGCGCACGACCTGCACGATGTTGACTGGGGCATTGACGCCGTCTCGGTGGTTTTCACGCCCGGCGGCGAGCTTGGCTCCATCGAACTGCTGCGCAATGCCGTGCTGGGGCTGGGATGAGCAGCCCGCCTGACCGGCCGCTGGTCGCCATTCTCGGTCCGACCGCTGTCGGCAAAACGGCCCTGGCGCTGAGTCTGGCGAGGCACTTGCCCGTTGAGGTCGTGTCGGCCGACTCGCGGCAGGTCTACCGCGGCATGGACATCGGCACGGCCAAGCCGTCGCGGCTGGAGCAGCAGGAGATCAGGCACTGGCTGCTGGACGTGGTCGAGCCGGACGAGCCGTTCACACTGGCTCAGTACCAGCGTCTGGCTTATCGGGCCATTGAAGATATCCACAGCCGGGGCCGGCTGCCGCTACTGGTCGGCGGCACCGGGCTGTACGTGAGAGCGGTGCTGGACGGGCTGTGTATTCCGGAGGTTGCACCTGACCCCGGTCTGCGCGGCGCGCTGCAGCGACAGGCCGAGCACGAGGGGTATCTCGCTCTGCATACCCGGCTGAGGGAGTTGGACCCCGCCGCGGCGGAACGGATCGACGCGCGCAACGTCAGGCGCGTCATCCGTGCACTGGAGGTTTGCTATGCGCTGGGCCGGCCGATCTCGGCGGCGCAGACCGCGGTGCCGCCGCCTTACCGGCAGTTGCGCGTGGGGCTAACCCTGCCGCGCGACAGGCTCTATCAGCGCATCGACCGGCGCATCGATGCCATGCTCGAAGCAGGCCTGGTAGCTGAGGTGCAGGGGCTGCTGGCCAAAGACTACCATTGTGATCTGCCATCGATGTCGGGTCTGGGCTATCGCCAGGTGGGGCAGTATCTGCGCGGCGAGATCAGCCTGACCGAAGCGGTGGCCCTGCTCCGGCGCGACACGCGGCGCTTTGTGCGCCAGCAGAGCACGTGGTTCCGCGCTGCTGACCCGGCCATCGAGTGGTTCGATGCCTCTGGCGACCTTGAACGAACGGTTGCTGCCCGCCTGAAGGCGTTTCTGGAGGGGCCGCTTCATGGCCAGGAGCAGGGTCTGGATCCAACGGCGCATGGTTCCGTCGGCGGAGAGACAAGACAGGGGGGAACGTAGAGTCCCATGGCACTCAAGATAGGCGATGTACTGTCGGGCAAGTTCGAGATCATCTCCGAGATCGGCGAAGGCGGTTTTGGCAAGATCTATCTGGGGCACGACTCGGGAATGGACCGCCTCGTGGCGGTTAAGGAGCTGCTGCGCGAGAGCGCCGAGGTCAACCCCGAGGACTATGAGGACTATAAGCGGCGCTTTCGCAAGGAAGCGCAGGTGGTCAGCAAGTTCGCCCACCCGAACGTGGTTACCGCCTATTCGCTGGAAACGGACGACAGAGGCGACCTGTGTCTGATCCTGGAGTACGTGGACGGCGGCAGTCTGAAGAGCCTCATTGCCCCGGGGCCGCTGGAGCCGAAGCGGGCTATCGAAATTGCGATGGATCTCTGCGACGCGGTGCAGGCCATCTGGAAGTATGACATTGTGCACCGCGATATCAAGCCCAGCAACATCCTGATGACCAAAGAAGGCACGGCCAAGCTCACCGACTTTGGCGTGGCACAGATCGGCCACGAGACCAGGCGCACCCAGGAAGCCCACTCTCACCCGGGGACGCCGGCCTACAAGTCGCCCGAACAGGCCGGCACAACTGGCTATCTGGACCAGAGATCCGACCTCTATGCCATCGGTCTGGTCCTCTACGAGATGCTCACCACCAAGCTCTACCTCCGCAACCGGGTGCCGCCGAACAAGGTGAACCGCAAGGTGCCGCGGGCTCTGAGTGCCGTGGTGATGAAGGCCCTGCAGGACAACCCGGCGGATCGCTACCAGTCGGCCGAGGAGATGCGCGCTGCCCTGGAGGCGGTCAGCAAGGGCGGGCAGCTTCAGGGCATCACCGCGGCGCTGGGTGGCATCGCGGAAGGCATCCCGGTGCGGGGTCTGGCGGTTGTCCTGGGACTGGCTGCTCTGGCCGGCGCCATCTTCCTTGGCGCGCGGGCCCTGGGCGAGTCGCGCTCCGCCGGCGCTGCCCTCACGGCTACCGCTGAGGCAAAACGAGAGACGCTGCGCGCAGAGCTCCTGGCCACGCCGACAGCGACCCTGACGCCGACACCGATGCTGATCGATTCTTTTGAGCCGGACGACGTGAACCCCAAACCCATCGCCCTGGGAGAGACTCAACGCCACAACTTTTACCCCGACGGTGATGTCGACCGGGTGAGTTTCCGCGTCAAGGCAGGGCGCGTCTATGGCGTCATCACCAGCGACCTGGCCATCGGGGTCGACACGGTGATCGTGGTCTCTGTGGCCGGGCAGCGCTACGAGAACGATGATGGTATCGAAGGCAGCCTGGCCTCCGAGGTGTACTTTAAGGCGATGGCTGAAGCCATCGCCGTGGCGACGATCAGCAACAAGGACAGCTACGGGTTTGGCTCCACCTATGACCTGACCGTGATAGAGCTGCCATTCACTCCGACTCCGACCAACACGGGCACGCAGACGCCGTCGGCTACCCCGACGCCCACACAGACACAGACCGGTACGCCGACCACGACCGTTACTCATACTCCCACCGAGACGCGGACGCCAACGCCGACGCCCACTCTGTCGCCGACCCTGACGCAGAGCCTGACGCCAACCGAAACTCGCACTCGCACCCCAACGCCGACGCCAACCAACACTACCGCACCATCGCCAACTACTCCACCGACGGACACGCCGACGCGCACCGCTGTGCCGAGCGAGACGCCTACGCGCACTCTGGTTCCGACCGACACGCTCGTGCCGACGCCCACCGAGACAACGGTGCCGCCGACGGCCACTACCGAACCGTCGGCGACCACGGCGCCGGTGCGCGACGAGGGGCCGGCAGGCCGACTGGTGCTGCCGCTGCACATTCGGTCCTGAATCGCAGGGGAAACCATACTGGTCTATGAAGAAAGCGACGCATTGGCTCTGTAGCGCTGTGCTGATCCTGCTCGTCCTGGCCACCTTTGGGCGAGCGGTTCTCGGCGGCATCTTTTACATCGGCGACATCTTTCAGCTCCACCTGCCGCTGCGCACGGCCTATGCCGAGGCACTGGCCAGGGGCGCTGTGCCCCTATGGAACACCAACGTTATGGGCGGCTATCCGCTGCTGGCAGAGGGCCAGTTGGGCGCCCTGTACCCGTTGAACCTGCTGCTCCACTCCCTGTTGCCAGTGCCGGTCGCGCTGAACGTCTTTGTTCTGCTGCACTTTCTCTGGGCGGCGCTGGGCGTCTATGCCTTCACCAGGCGCCTGCGGCTGCTGCCCGCAGCGGGCGTGCTGAGCGCTCTGGTCTATGCGCTGGGCGGTTTTCTGGTAGCGCACCTCAACCACGTCAACATCGTGGCCGTTGCCTCCTGGTTGCCCTGGCTCTTCCTCTTTGTCGACCGGCTGCTGACCGGGGCTCCCGGTCGGGTGCGGCCTTACGGTGATGCCGCTCTGTTGGCCATCACCGTGGGCATGGTCTTTCTGGCCGGCCACGTGCAAATAGCCCTGCTGAGCCTGGTGGCCGTCGGCGCCTACGCTATCTACCTGCTGGCCATCAGGCCGCCTCAGCACCATCTGGCGCTCTGGCTGGCGGGCGCCGTGCTCGCGGGCCTGGCACTGGCTGGTGCGCAGCTCCTGCCGACACTCGAGTTGACTGCCCTCTCGGAGCGCGCCGGCGGCCTGGATGCCAGCTTTTTCACCTCATTCTCGCTGCACCCGTTGTATCTGGTGAGTCTGCTCTCTCCCTTCATCCGCGGTGAGGTCTACCCCGAGCTCTCTGTCGAGCTGGTGGGTTATGTGGGCCTGCTGCCGCTGCTCCTGGCCGCCTGTGCCCTGCTCATCCGGCGTCCGGCCAAAGAAGGCATCGAGCCCGAGCCGCGCCGCGAGCGATTCTTTGCGGCGCTGGGCCTGGTGGCCCTGGTGCTGTCGTTCGGGCGCTACAACCCGCTGTATTTGCTGCTGGCCAGGGTGCCCCTGTTCAACCTGTTCCGCGTGCCGGGAAGATACCTGTACTGGTTTGCCTTCTCTGCCGCCATTCTGGCTGGCATGGGGCTCGACATTTTGCTGCGCCGACGCAGCCAGGATACCGAGATAGTCGTCTCCGCACCCTTCTGGCTCGTGGTGGCTCTGGTTGGTGTGGCCATCACGGTTGGTGCTGCTCGCGTTCCTACGGTCGAAACCTGGCTTGGCGTCTGGCGCTGGCTGCCCCTGGTGCTGGGTGCCCTGTCCCTGGTCTGGCTGCTCTGGGCCTGGCTCAGCAAGGCCGGGCGTGGTGCGCTGCTGTCCACGCTGGCCCTGCTGGTGGTGATCGGCGACCTGGCCGCGTTCAACGCCGTGTTCAACCTGAGCTACAACCAGACCATGCCTTTGGCCGACCTGCAGGCCAGGCCGAGGTCGCTGGACCTGTTGCAGTCCGAGACAGGGCTGTACCGCATCTACACGCAGCAGCGCATCGTGCCCTGGCTGTCGGTGATGCGCGAGTCGTACTACCCCAATCTGGCTCTGCTGCACGGTCTGCCCACCGCCAATGGCGAGTTTCCGCTGCGGCTGCAGCGCTATGCCGAGTACACCAGCGATATGACAGCGTCTATGCTGAATCTGCTTGGAGTCAAACACTACCTGATTCCGCAGATACTACCGGTCGACGCGGCCAGCGAAACGCTGGACCTCGCTGACCCCTTTGCTCTCGACCCGGTCGGTCAGTGGGTTCTTACGCCGGTGATCAAGTTCACGGCGATGGATATCGAGTCCTACCTGACCCAGTCGGCCGACCTGTGGAACGGTGACCCGGTCGCGGTGGTGCAGGTTGTGCCGGTGATCCTGACCGAGGGAGTCGAGTTCACCATGACCGCCGGCTCGCACACTGCGGAATGGGCCTATGACCGCAGCGACGTCGTGGCCAGTATCAAGCACGCCAGGGCGCCGGTGGCGCGTTCGTTCCCGGCCCGCTCGGGCTATCCGCCAGAGGATCATCCCGGCCACACCTATTCGGCCCACTTCCGTTTCGACTTTCCCGTGCTCAGTCAGGCGGTGCGCATCAGGGCCATGGCAGCGCCAGGCAAGCTGCATATCGAGCGCATCGTTCTGTACGACGAGGATGGCCAGAGCTATGTGTTGGCACACCTCGATGGCAAGGGCGACCATATCCTGGTGTACCGCAGCGAAGACGTGGCCATCTACCGCAACAACGATGTCCTGCCCCGCCTGTTCGTGACCTACCAGGCCCGGGCCGTCGCCAGCGACGCCGAGACGCTGAGCATCCTGCACAGCCGCGAGTTTGACCCGCGGCGCGAGGTCCTGCTCGCCAGTGGGGCGGCAGCCGATGTGACCACGCCCACGTCGGGCAGCGAGGAAGTGCGGCTGGTGAGCTATGACGCGCAGCGTATCGCTGCTTTGGTCGAGTCTCCGTCCGATGGCTATCTGGTGCTCACCGACACCTGGTACCCCGGGTGGAAGGTGAGTGTGGATGGCCGTTCGGCCGAGCTGCTGCGGGCGGATCTGATCTTCCGCGCCGTGTTTCTGCCCGCCGGAAAGCACGAGGTCGTGTTCACCTACGAACCCGCCTCGTTCCGTATCGGCACAATGATGACTATCCTGGCTGCGCTGCTCATCGTTCTGGCGCTGCTCCTGGCCCGCCGCCAGTCGGCCACGGGTCACTGGTGAGCAGTTGCCTGGCGCACGGGCCGGCGGTAAAATAGCCTGGTGCAGAGGGAACAAGGGTTTCCGAAGGGAGGCACACTGTGAACATCCTTAACCGTATCGTGAGTGTGATTCTGTTCCTGGCATTGATCGTTCTGCTCGTGTTGGCTGCCGTCGTGCCGTGGACGGTAATCGACACTGCCGTGGCGACGCTCCAGCAGGCGCGCACACTGCTCGAAGCCCGTTGGCCGCTGAGCTACCTGGTGTTCCTGGCGGTGGCCATCGTGCTGGTGCTGATCTTTGCCGCCACCCTGTGGTTCGAGCTGCGTCCGCAGAGCAAAAAGACGCTCTCGGTGTCTACTGCGGGCGGCGCCCAGGTGGAGGTCGACGCCAACTCGGTGCAGAAGGGTCTGGAGAGCCGTCTCATCCAGATCCCGAACGTCTACAAGGTGCGCCCCAAGGTCCGTGGCAGAAGGGGCGGCGTGGATGTGACGCTCGAGCTCGAGACCGCTCCCGAGGTTGATATTCCCAGCAAAGTGGACGAAGTCTCGATGGCGGCCAAAGAGCTGATCCAGTCCCGTATGGGCCTCAACGTCTCCAACATCAAGGTGCTCATCAAGCACGGCCCGCCGGGCAAGTATGTAGAGCCCGTAGTCCAGGCGCCGCCCGAGCCGCAGGTCACTCCTGTTGCAGTGCCGCCCGTTGCGCCGCCAGAACCCACCGAGACACCCCCGCAGGCGCAGCAGTAGGGAGCGGGGCTTGGCTGGCGAACATTTCATCGTGCGCCCGGAGGGCAGGGATCGCGGACTCGTCGGGGCGGCTGAGCAATGAGCCTGCCGCTCTCGGACGCCGTTGTCACCACTCCGGAACGCGAGACCGAGTGCCTGCCGGAACTCTCCGCGAGAATCGAGGCTCTGCTTTTCGTGGCCAGTGAGCCAGCGACGCTGGCGCAGTTGGCCCAGACCTTACAGGTGCCCGAGCCTGTGGTGGAGGAGGCAGTGGACCGGTTGCGCGAGCACTATCAGCAGCGCGGCTTGCGCTTGCAGCGCAATGGCCGCCGCGTGCAGTTGGTCACGGCTCCAGAGTTGGCTGGCGACGTCGAGCGCTTTCTGGGCCTGGAAGCCACTACCCGCCTCTCGGCGGCAGCGCTGGAGACCCTGGCCCTGATCGCCTACCGGCAGCCGATCACCAGGGCGCAGATGGAGGCCACCCGCGGCGTGAATTGCGACGGTGTGCTCAAGACACTGCTGGGTCATGGTCTGGTCGAGCCGGTTGGGCGCCTGGGCCAGGCCGGTCGGCCGGTGATCTTTGGCACTACGTTTCAGTTTCTGCAGCACTTTGGTCTGGCGGACCTGGGGCAACTCCCGTCGCTCGAGGAATTGACGCCGCCACAAGAGGAACAAGAGGCGAATGAGCCAGGACGCACGAAGAACGAAACGCCCTAGAAGCACCGAGTACGAGGCTGTAGGGAACGGGCTTGCTCGCTCGTTGACCCGGTCGGCCAGTCCGGCTGCCGGTGTGCTGCAAAGGGGTGCGGCCGCACTGAGCCCTCATTTTGGCTTCATCGTGCTCGTGGGGGTCGGGCTGGCGAGTTTGCGGCTGACGCATCCGCTGCGCCTGACGCTGATGTGGCTGGTCGAGCTGGTGCTGGTGCTGCTCTATGCCCAGACTGGCAAGCTCAAGAGCAGCTACTCTCTGCTCAACCTGGGGCGGGGGCTGCTGGTGGGCATCGTGGTGGCGCTGCCCCTCTACCTCTCCGCACCGCACTTTTTCTATGCCACTGCATCTTGGCTGTACGGCGTCAAAGACCTGCAGGTGCTACTGGAGCGGGCAGTGTTTCTCGTACCGCTGCTGGAAGGCCTGTACTTTCGCGGGGCGGTGCAGCGTGAACGCGGCCTGCTCACCGGCGCGGTGCTGTACGGCCTGGCCCAGGGATTGATCGTGATGTCCGCCGGCGGTGCTTTTCCGTTGGTGGTGCTGGCGCTGGTGCTGGGCATGATCGTGGCCGGGCTGCTCTACGGCTACCTCAATCAGCGCTATGGCCTGACGGCCAGCATCGCCGGGCACGTCACGGTCAGCTTGGTGCTCTTTGTGCTGCCGGCTCTGTCAGCAGCCATCGTGCCCTTGACCGGCTGACGACGTCGTGGAACGGGGAGAGTGTGGAAAAACCGGGCGAGAGATGGGAGCACTCTGGCGCCTGTGCCTGGTAGTGCCAAGACTCCGGGCAACTACAGACCTCGATAGGTTCGTAGTACAGGCTTTAGCCTGTCCCCACCCACTGACGCGGTGAGA
>Ga0116143_10005281_pt1 | contig 11723 bp, 7 predicted proteins | sample AD_UKC034_MetaG_FD_89745 | JGI IMG/M metagenome (GOLD analysis project Ga0116143, IMG submission 89745) | Active sludge microbial communities of municipal wastewater-treating anaerobic digesters from USA - AD_UKC034_MetaG | ecosystem: Engineered > Bioreactor > Anaerobic > Digestate | place: USA...
GTCACCAGTGATTATTGGTGCAACACATGCTGGAAGAGAGTTTGGTAAACCACGCGGTGGTTTTGAGGGAATGCTGGACGAAGTTCGGATCAGTTCAGTTAATCGGAGTGAATTACTCACTACTCCGTATTCTACTAATGCTCAAACAGTTCGTCCCGCTTCACCAGTATTTACATCTGGCATTAAGGAGTATGATGCATTTACCAGTACTTTTAATGCCGGCGTCGGTGGCTCTGTCACCTTTCGATTATCTAGTGATGGTGGCACGACTTGGAAGTATCTTTCTGGAGGTAATTGGACGACTTCATCGAGCTTAGTACAATCAAGTCTGGCTACCGATATTAATACTGCAATGACCACATTCCCCGTAACGGAACAAGGTTTGCTTTGGCAAGCAATTGTGGATGGTGATGGAGTCGAACAAGTTTCTGTAAGTGAGGTGGAACTGGGAGTAATTACCGATACCGATGCGCCCACCAACCCAACCACCCTGACTGCATTGCAGCAAGCTGGTGGAGCTGCCCTAGATACAAATCCAGCTATTTGGCACAAGCAAACAGCGCCGGAATTTAGTTGGACAGGCGCTGATGATGGCGCAGGCAGCGGTGTGCAAGGGTATTATGTGTATTTTGGACCATCCGACACTGCGGATCCCTTTCATGCGGGTGCTTTTCAAACAGCTGCGACGTACACTCCAAGTAACATGGTGAGTGGTACTACCTATTATCTGAGAATAAAAACTAAAGATGCGGCGCAAAATATTCAAGCGACCATTTGGGCGCCGCTCACTTATAAATTTGATAATACGGCGCCCACCAACCCAGCTAGCATTACGGTTTCACCTGCTGGCTATGCACCAACAAATGAATTTACATTTTCCTGGCCAGCGGGTACCGATACAGGAGCAGATATCTTGGGATATCAATACAAAACTGGCACTGCTTCTGGAACACTCAGTGACTGGTCAGCTACCTCCAGTGCTCGTTTAGTAACCATTTCAGATGCTGCCTACAAAACAGACGATAATACCTTTTATTTACGAACGGTTGACAACGCTGGAAATGTTTCAGCGGTGAATTTGCAGGCAACCTATTATTTTGCGGGAGAAGGTGCAAGTGCACCGCAGTTTTTGGCAGTATCGGAAGCAAAAAAAACCACCAATAATTTTGCTTTTTCTTGGCAAGCTCCAGTAACACATTTGGGAAGCGCCAGCGAACTTACCTATTGTTATAGTGTTAACCGAAAACCGACGGAAGATACCTGTACTTTTACCAGCGCTGGCGCCACTTCGCTTGCTGCTGGTCCTTTTGCTACCCAAGTGGGGCAAAATATTTTTTACCTAGTTGCCAAAAATCCTGATTCCGCTGGAGGAAGCATTAACTACGGAGCGTATGCTGAAGTTGTTTTTGAAGCTAATACTGCTGCTCCAGGAATTCCTCTCAATGTAGAAATTGCTGATGTTTCAGTAAAGGCCACGTCTTCATGGAAACTAGCATTGTCTTGGGAAAAACCAGAAGTCAGTCCGGAAACCGTGAGCAGCTACTCAATTTATCGATCCACAGATGGAGTGACATTTTCGGATACACCATTAGCCACCACCACAGGTATCGCCTATGTGGATACTGGGTTGTTACAACAAACCTATTACTATACAGTCAAAGCTTGTGACAACGTAGAGAATTGTGGCGTAGCTACTGCAGTGGTTTCGCTGCTACCAGATGGACGTTACACTTCTGCACCAGCTCTCAGTTCTGGGCCTACTGTAAGTAACGTTACTACAAAGGCTGCTTCAATTAGTTGGTCTACCGACCGCAGCTCAGATTCTAAAGTTCAATATGGGACGAGTCCGGGAACCTATTTTGTATCAGAACCTTCAAACTCAACAAAAGTCACTGACCATTCCATAGCTTTAAGCAACTTATCACCTGGGACAACTTACTATTACAAAGCCAAATGGACCGATGAAGACGGTAATACCGGTGTTTCTGCAGAAAAAAACTTTACAACGGAACCTGCACCCTCCGTCAAGGATGTAAGTGTGCCAACGCTTGGGTTGGATTCTGCAATTGCGCAGTTTACTTCAACTGGTGCAAGCTCAGTCAAAATATTCTATGGCACGACTACCGCCTTTGGCGGAGTCAAAGAAGTCTCTACGTCAACAAGTGAAACTACGTACACAGTCACTATTGATGAATTACTTGATGGCACTAAATATTACTACAAGATCAATGCCTTTGATGCCGAGGACAATGAATATGAGGGCACGATTCTAGACTTTACAACAATGCCTCGACCAAAAATTAGTACCGTGAGAATTCAGCAAGTTAAAAATACTGCCAAATCCACAGTTTTAGTGACTTGGCAAACCAACACTGCTACTTCAAGCATAGTCACCTACTATCCAACAGATGCCCCAACGCAGGCTCAGGATGAAGTCAACGTTAATCTCGCCAACGGAGCTCATCGCATCCTCATTCGAGGTCTCTTGGCCAACACACCCTACACGTTGGTAGTCAAAGGGCGAGATAAGGCGGGTAACGAAGCGGTGTCAGAAACTCAGCGATTTACCACAGCCATCGATACGCGGCCCGCGCAAATCTCCGATTTGCGCGTTGAATCTACCATACAATCGAGCGGTAATGATAACGATCTCACCACTGCCCAACTGATTGTGTCGTGGACTACTGACGAACCGGCCACCAGTCAGGTAGAGTTTGGTGAAGGAACCGGCGTAACCTACACTCAACAAAGTCAAGAAGATAGCAGTCTGACCATCAATCACTACGTGGTTATTTCTGGATTAACTCCTTCCAAAGTCTATCATCTGCGCGCGATTTCTAAAGATGTCGTGGGTAATGACACGCGTTCATCCGACACCGTGATGATCACCGCGCGCGCCACTGATGATGCGCTTGGACTCGTAATTTCTAATTTAGGACAAGTCTTTAGCTTTTTACGATAGGAAAATCAAGAAACACACAAATATGCCAATGCCAGTAATACAAATAGACAAAGTGACTAAAAGTTTCGAAGTTGGCGAACAAGTAATTCCCGTAATTAAGGAAACCAGTGTTGAGATTAACCAAGGAGAATTTTTTGTTTTGATTGGGCCGTCAGGTTCGGGCAAATCAACCTTGTTGCATATCATGTTGGGGCTTGAACCACCCACCACGGGAGAAGTTCGACTGCTGGGTCAGAGTATCTACAAAGAGCAAAGTCATGATCAACGCGCGGAGTTTCGCAAGAATCACATAGGGATGGTGTATCAGCAATCAAATTGGATAAAAGCACTCAATGTAGTTGAAAATGTAGCCTTTCCCTTGACAATGTTGGGTTTGCCAAAAACAGAAGCTATCGAGCAATCGCTTAAATTACTAGATAAAGTTGGTTTGTCCACTTGGGCCTACCACATGCCAACTGAGCTGTCTGGTGGGCAGCAACAGCGGGTGGCCTTGGCTCGGGCGTTGGCTAACAATCCAGAAATATTAATTGCTGATGAACCGACGGGTAATTTAGATTACCAGTCGGGCCAGGCGGTCATGGAGTTATTCAAAACCATGAATATTGAAGAAAAGAAAACGATTATTATGGTTACTCACGACATTGATTATTTGCGCTATGCCACTGTGGCCGTGCAACTGTTTGATGGCGCAGTAGCCAATATAGCCAGGGGCAAAGAAATTATGGCGTTAACCAAAAATATTAAGGTGAAAAAGAGTGGAAAACACAACTAAACCTACCAGCAGACCAAGTTTAACCTTCAACCAGCGGGTGACCAAGGATGTAGCTGTAGTAAAGGGATTACCAAAAAGAATTAAAGGATTGGGTAGTTGGATTTCTCACATTGCGTTGTTCAATCTAATCCTAACGGTCTATTTATTACATCGGTTTTCAACCAAATATATTTGTAAACGAGCCAGCTCTCACTTCATGTGCCGAATCGTTAGCGAAAATATCGATAAGGCGTATAACAAGGTCGCAGCTCTCACTACCAGAAATGCCAGAACCATCAGTCGGATCAACCTCATGGATTTGGCCATGCGAAACATGATGTTCAAAAAATCGAGGGCGTTTATCACTGTGGGAGGTATGGCAATTGGTATTGGTTCAATTGTGTTTTTAGTTTCGATTGGCTTTGGCTTACAACAATTGGTGGTTTCAAAAGTGGCGAGACTTGATGAATTACGACAAGCGGATGTTTCCTTACAGCCTGGTCAAAAAGAAGTCATAAATGACGAAACTATCGCTAAGGTGAGTCAGATTACTGGAGTCGATACCACGTTGCCAGTAATTGCGACTGTGGCGAGGGTTACCTACAATAATTCGATTAGTGATGTGGCGGTCTATGGCGTTACCAATGATTTTCTGAAGAACTCTGCTATTCAGCCCACTCATGGCAAAATTTATGATTCAAACGAGGTGGCAATGGCGATATCTGGGGGGAAAGTGGCAGGAACTACTAGAACTATTGAAGAAGAATTTAGTATGGATGACGCTGATGAGTTTGCGATTAGTTTTAGCATTCCTGAAGGTGTTTGGCTTAAAGTCAGATCTGGACCAGAAAAAACCGCGCCAGTTTTAGGTTACACCAAACGAGGTATTGCCCAACAACAAGGCATGTTGGAATGGGGTGATTGGTATGCTGAAGCGGCTGGAGATGCGACTCGTCAGCGCGAGATGGAAGGAAAGTTGCAAGGAGCATGGATCAAAGCCGATGTACAGCTTTGGGAAAAAGCTGAGTGTGATGCAACTAGCGCAGATTGTGTTGATGGGAATTACATAGTGTTAAAGGATCAGTTTGGTTCTCAGCAATTAGCCGAAGATGGATATTTTGCCCCCATAGACATTGAGTTTACGAATGAAAAAGTTTTACCAGTTGAATCAAGGGTGCTTGGGATATCACAAGAACTCACTGATGCTCAGGTTGAGGCGCTCGTTTTGGGAACCGTGGATGATACTATCGATGCTGCCACATCAGCCGCCGGCCTTTCAGAAGTTGTCAGTGAGGACGGTGAGTGGGTAGAGATTGCTTCTGAGTCTGTGGTGAATGAGGCTGAACAGGTAGAATCTATTACTTTAGCAAATAGTGCCAAAAAACAAGCTGTTGTAAATACTGCCATGCTAGAGCTAATGGGACTCAAGGAAGATGAGGCAATTGGCAAATCATTTAGTACCTCGTTTGTAGTGGTTAATGACTTATTGGATTCCACCGATAAACGAATGGAATCAATTCCTGCTGACTACGAAATTGTGGGTGTAATTCCAGAAGAGAAAGTACCACTGTTTTATGTGCCATTTATTGATCTGCGTGGTTTAGGCATTAGTTCTTATTCTCAACTTAAAGTGATAGTTGATGCACAAAACAATTTGGCTAACATTAGAAAACAGATTGAGTCACTTGGCTTGTCTACCAGGTCGGTTGCCGACACAGTGAAACAGATTGATCAACTTTTCGGTGTAGTGAGAGTGGTGCTGACCGCTTTGGGGCTGATTGCCTTGTCGATTGCAGCGCTTGGTATGTTCAACACCCTGACAGTTTCACTGTTGGAAAGAACTCGGGAAGTTGGCTTGATGAAAACTATGGGAATGCAGTCATATGAAGTGCAGGAACTCTTTTTGACAGAATCAATGGTAATGGGATTCTTTGGTGGTATCTTGGGAATCTTGCTTGGGTTTGGTTCGGCTAAGTTGGTAGGTGTGGCTTTAACTGCCTATTCACTTTCAAAGGGCGGAGGTGTCATAGACATAGCCTATTTGCCGTTCCTCTATTTTGTTTTTGTTATTTTGCTTTCGTTGATGGTGGGCATTTTTACTGGAATTTATCCTGCTCGGCGCGCGACAAAGATTAGCGCCTTGAATGCGCTGCGGTATGAATAAAATTCTAATTGTTTTTATTTTGGTTACTGGTTTGGTTTTTTGGCCAATTCTTGGTAAGTTAGATACCACTACAACATCACCTACCGATGGTCCATTAATTGCATGGTTGGTTCATCATGCCGCAGATTCAATCTGGGGTACTAGCCAGCTGTTTCAACCACCCTTTTTTTATCCGTTCAAACAAACACTCACTTTTTCTGATCCGTTTGTGAGTTCTGGCTTTGTTGCTGTGGTGATTCAGCGGCTTTGGCCGAGCATCACAGTATTGGGACAACTCAATGTGCAGTTGATGCTTGGTACCATCGGGTATTTGCTGGCTTTGTATTGGCTAGTAAAAGTGTTGGGCGGCCGCGGAGCGGCCGCCATTCTGTTAGTAACTATTGGTACCTTTATGCCTCTGCGATTTATCTATGTCGTTCATCTGCACACCTATCTACTAATGGGTATCCCCTTTGGTTTAGCTTGTCTAATTTTGTATACTCGCGGTAAACAGTGGAAATATTTACTAGGTTTTTTTTTAGGATACTTGTTTCAGCTGTTGAATGCACCCATGACAGCCTATTTTTTCGTGACCGTGGTTGGAGTGTATGTATTTAGTCAGAAACAACTTTGGTGGGAATTACTTACCGATAGAAAATTGTTGTTGATCGGCTTGGTGCTCGCAATTGCAAGTGTGTTATTTTACTTACCATATTGGCAACAAGCGGCGTACTTCCATTCTGCCCGCACCATTCGGGATGCCGCTCATTTTTCATTTTCGATTAATCGGTTATTTTCTTGGGACGTACTTAGTTTGATTTTTGTTAACAGTGTATTTTTTGCAACCAGTCGAAAAAGCAAGTCGTTAATCAAGCAAAGCTTGCCTTGGTTAGGTGTTACACTTATTGGTTTATGTTTGATGTTGGGTCCCGTGGTGAAACTTGATGAACAAACAGTGCGTGTTTTTGGCTTGCCGATTCCTCTGCCGTATTTTCTAGTCTATTATTTGGTCCCAGGCATGCAGGCATTCCGATCTGTGACGCGTTGGAGCGCAGTTGCCAGTTTGGGCCTGGTACTTTGGTCTGCAGTGGTTTTTCAAACCAGCCGAATCAAACCTGCTGTTAAACTAGGACTGTTAACGCTACTCGCTGTGCTTAGTGTTGTTTCAGCAAGAAGATTTTTGCCAGTTTTTTCTGTTGATGCTGAAACTCCAGCGATGTACCAGTTGGCTGCAAAACAGCCAGAAAAAGTTATGGCAATGATGCCGATGTTTGTATGGGATATGGTGCCTTATGAAGAGCGCGAGTCGGTGCGCTTGTTGTACCAGCCAGGTTCGGGCAAAATTTATTACAACGGCGTATCAGGATTCATGCCACCGTCTCGCGCGCAAGAAATTCATCTGCACTTCAACTCATTTCCCAGCGACGAATCAATTACTACACTCAAAAATAATGGTGTTCAATTACTAATGGTTGAGTACGATCAATATCAAAAAATGTATGATGATGGCTTTGTCTTTGGCGAACAGCAAGTTCAAGATCCACTCATAATTAAATCTCAATTAGAAAATCGCAAAGATATTCAATTAATTCAATGTAGTAATAATGATTGCTTGTATCGTATAATCTGACACTTATGTTTGAACTATTGACCCTTATTTCACTTGTACTCTTTGGTAGCGTCCTTGCCCTCATAGGCGGAATAGTGATGCTGTCCGTACCTCGCTGGTCATCATTTTTATCTCGCTACTCAGTGCCATTTGCTGGAGGAGTGTTGCTGACAGTCTCACTTGCCGGAGTTCTCCCAGAAGCAGTTGAGCATCTTGATCATCTTGCATATTATCTTGTGTTAGCAACATTTTTAATTATCTTTCTGTTTGAACAATTCTTTTTTAGTTTACATCATCACGATGAAGAAGATGGGCATCACCATGTGGCTAAGCGCTCTGCTTGGTTTGTGATGTTGGGAGATACAATTCACAATGCAATTGATGGTGTGGCAATTGCAGCGAGCTATTTGGTCAATCCAGGTTTGGGTCTAGTTACAGCGATTTCTACATTTTTACACGAAGTGCCTCACGAAATTGGTGATTTTGGGATCTTGCTCAAAGCCAAATGGTCCAAACGCAGCATTATTTCAACGAACTTGTTTTCAGCGCTAATTTCCGTTGTGGCAGCTGTACTGGTTTTTTGGGTGGAGCCCCCGGAAGAAGTGCTGGGGATATTACTTTCAATTTCTGCGGGATTATTTTTGTATCTTGGAGCCAGCGACTTTTTGCCACATGCGGGGAGTGGTTCGATCTCCAAGCGCAACATGGTGGTGGCCTTACTGGCGGGAGTTGGCTTGATGCTGTTCAGCATGTCAATCATCCCGCACGCTCATTAATCCTAGGTTTCAATCAATTTTTCCTCTATACTAGTCACGATATAGAGATTGTTACTGAGCTATGCCATTGGGAAAATCATTGAGCTTCCACCAACATTTGCGTCAGAAGCAAACGAGTTTCAGGTTCTTTATTGTCACAGTCTTATTATTCGCGCTGGGTGATGGAGTGTTTTCGTACCAAGTGCCGATTTGGTTGGGGTCGGTGTTTCACGACGTGGCCCTGGTAGGCATTGTCATGAGCAGTTCTTCGCTGGTTGGATTTTTGTGCGATCTGAGCTTTCCCACCTTATTTGCCAAAAGAGAGTATCGATTCTTTTTTGCGCTCACATTTATTATTGCTTTATCCACTCAATTACTTGGTTTGCTGTCATCAAGCTGGTTGGTGGCGATCATCGTTATGGCCTTGTGGGGTGTGTATTACGAACTGTTTGTTTTTGGTTTATATCATTATTTACACACAGAAATTGAACCCTCTCAGCACGCATCGGGATGGGGAATTACTGAGGCTTTGAGATCAATTGCTCTCGTTACCTCTCCACTGATTGTAAGTCTGTTTTTAGTCTTGCGCCTAGATCCGTTTATTCTTTCCAGCTTCTTGTTTGGTGTATCGCTCGTGATTAGTTCGCTGTTCTTTTTCACAAACAAAAAGCGTGTCACCAAAACAACTGGCGAACCAGAAAAAGCATTTTCATTTGTCACTTTTCGTGTTTGGTCAACTTTCCTTACGAAAATCTGGCCAGTGTATCTTTTTTATTTCTGCCTAATCGTATTTGATGCCACCATTTGGAGCGTGGGAATATTTTTTGCCGAGCAACTGCGTCAAATCTCGCCTTTGGGTGCATTTTTTATACCCGCATATATAGTACCAGTCTTAGTAGCACCGCTATTTGAGGGAAAATTAGCCAGACGCTTTGGCAAAAAACGCTCAGCTTTTGTGATTGCTATTCCGCTTTCATTGACGTTGTTTATTGGTCACTGGGCGTTACATTCTCCGCTTTGGCATGTAGGAGTCATGGTTTTGGCTGGTTGTTTTGCTGGGTTAATTTTGACAGAATCAGAGGCGATTTTTGAAGATTATGTGACGAGGCTTCATCGGTTTAGCAGTGAAATGATTGGTTTGGTGCGCTCAGCTTCAAGCTTGGGCTATATTATTGGTCCCTTAGTGGCTGGATTATTGGCAGAAGTTTTGGGAATTGAGCGCACGTTAGCAGTGATTGGTTTATTACCCGGAATGGCCGGCATATTTGCCTACTTCAAGATGCGGGGGAAGACTCGGTTGCCGCAACAACAACTGGAGGAAATTTCCGCTTATTGAAATCTGGAGATTCTTTTCTTACTTCTATGTTAGTGATAACCTCGGTTAGTGGTAGTTGGCAAACAGTGGGATTTTTCCAATACATTTCTAAAAATTCTAGAAGTCTTTTTCTCGATTCTTCAACTATCGCTTTTCCTCCGAGTCTGCGAGGGGGGTGCGAATCACTCAAATACTCAGCAATGGTAATCCAGCCGACTGGTTCGACTTCTTCATCGCGCACTTGAAGAGAGTGAGATTCCCCGGAGTAGCCGACCAAGAAATAATCAGCTCGATATTTATCTTGAATTCCGTGTTTTTCACTTGGAGATTGGTAGGTGCCATGACCAAGGTGTGATATCCCCCGACAATAGGCAAATGATGTATGTGCATTGGTTGAGTTCAGTTGATCTAGCGGCAGACACTCTTCCACTAGAGAAGCGGTAAGCGTGGTTAGTAACGATTCATTTGGTTTGCGTGTTTCTTGGGGAGGTGTCTGTAGGTCAGTTGATATCAGCCCAAACTCATTTGGCTTTTCTGTTTTTTCTTTAATTATCCAAATGCTGACTTGATCAAGGTAATGGTTGAGGGTGTCAGGATCAAAGCCGAATGAATCTGGCGACTCTAAATAATCAATTAAATATTGTGGTAAATGATCTAAGTTGACGATGCACACAAAAACGCCTGCTGTGAAAAACTCCACTTCTTTTTCTAAGTGTTCAATTAAGGGATAATTTTCTACTCTATTTAGCATCAGAACGCATATTATACAGTCATTTGGAGTGGATGTTGACAAACGCAGAAAACATATTCATAATTACGAATATGTATAGCGAGCTGTTTCGATTACAAGCCAATTTACTCAAGGTACTAGCCCAGCCAAAAAGGTTGGAAATTATCCATTTACTCAGAGAACAGCGCTTGAATGTCACGGAAATCTACTCAATGTTAGATTTACCGCAAGCTAATGTGAGTCAACACTTAATGGTGATGCGCGAGGCGGGCATTGTGACCGCCGATCGCGAGGGAAAAGCAATTTATTATTCGCTGGCCAATCCAAAAATTATCGAGGCCAGCGATGCAATTCGCGAATGGTTGCTCGAACAACATCAAGCCAAGCATGATGTAGATGAGCTAGTGCTGAGCATGAAAGATCTCTTGCCAATTGTGACCGACCCAGTTTGTGGCATGCGTCTTTCTCCTAAAACCGCAGGATTTTCTACTGTGTACAACGGAGAAACTATTTATTTTTGCGCCAGTGGTTGCCATAAATTATTTACTAAGAAACCAAGGAGATATGCCCGCTAAATCCACTCAAAAATTCAATATAACTGGTATGCACTGTGCTTCGTGCGCCAATATTATTAAACGCACACTCGATAAAATTGAGGGCGTGAAGGCCAGCGAAGTAAATTATGGTACCGAAACCGCTCAACTAGACTTTGATCCACAAAAAACTTCAGTAGCTACAATTAATGCAAAATTAGACCAATATGGTTATTCATTGGAAAGTGGAACTACGGAAAATGCTTCTGAGCATTCACAAACGGATATTGTTGATCAAAAAATTCAAGCATTGGGTCAGCTAAAAAACAAAATTAAAATAGTCATTCCCTTTATGATGGTAAGTATTTTTATGATGGTCTGGGAGATTGGCGGAGATCAACTACAACTGTTTCCACCGATGACGGAAACTGTCAAAGAATTTTTTCACCACCTTTTACCGCTGTTTGCTACATATACACTATTTGTGATCGGCGCTCCTTATTTGCAGGCTATTCGACGCTTCATTCAATTTCGCGTGGCAAATATGGATACCTTAATTGGCATTGGTACGTTCACGGCTTTCATGTATAGTTTTGTTCTCTCGGCATTCAAAACTCCACTTACAGCGTTTTTTGATGTGACGCAAAGCTATTACGACGTGACAATTGTGGTAATTGGCTTTATCACCATCGGGAAATACTTAGAAGCTCGTTCGAAGTTAAAAACAGGCGAAGCAATCAAGCAATTAGTCGGATTACAAGCAAAAAGTGCAATAATTATTCGTGATGGAAAAGAAGTCGAGGTGGCAATTGATCAGGTCGTAGTTGGAGACGTAATTATTGTAAAACCTGGCCAAAAAATCGCTGTTGATGGAGTCATTGTTGAGGGCTCAAGTTCAATTGATGAATCGATGATCACCGGCGAA